>Ga0315536_1000745_pt1 | contig 16331 bp, 17 predicted proteins | sample SalMarSW160230MG_FD_203093 | JGI IMG/M metagenome (GOLD analysis project Ga0315536, IMG submission 203093) | Salt marsh sediment microbial communities from the Plum Island Ecosystem LTER, Massachusetts, United States - Salt Marsh Sediment SW1602-30 ... | reverse complement strand
GGGTCGTCACGGCGTTGCTGCAACGCCCACTTCACCCCCGCATCCAACACCGCCCGCACCGGGGCTGCCGCCAACGGCGTCAACCGTGCCTGAAGGGTAACCATGCCGTCCGTGTCATCCCGAAGAGTGAGAGCACGGTTCTCATGTTGACGTTCCTCGCGTTGTTCCCACGCCTTCGGATCCGCGAACGCCTGAGCCTGCCACACCAGTTTACGGATCTTGTGCAACGGCAACCCCGAAGCCTTACCCAATGCTTTCAGGAACAAGTCACGCGTGCGTTCAGTATCCGGAAGACTCGCTACCGTCGACGTGAACAGGGCCGCCACCTCCACACTCACCTTCCCCTGACGCACCATCGCCGCCAGGTTCGAACGAAACTCCGCCAACGGTGACACTGCCAACGGTGACGTCGTAGCGTCGTCCCCCTGCGCGGCGAAGTCTGCGACGGCCACGTTCGCGACAGCCAAGTCAGCGTCGGCGAGCAGACTACCGGTCGCCATCAGTCGCCGCGCCTCCGCCACACTGCCCCCCGTCGTCTGCGCGACCAGTTCCCCAGCCGACCGGAAACCCTGCCGAGTGGCAAGCCCGACCCCCACACCGGTCACCTCGGAGCGCCGTTGAATCTCCGCCGCGACCTGGGCCATCAACACATCCGCATCCCGCCGCACTTGAGCCACATCACTCGACAACTCCAACAGCTCGGGGACGGGAAGCCCCGTCACGTCCACACCGTCACGCACGCACACCGCCGAGATGGCCGTGCGCAACGAGTCAGTACAGAACGTCATGACCCCATCCCATCACCACCCACTGACACGAACATCCCCAATGTCCGAAATTGTGGATACGGGTAGTGCAACCACAACCTGGGGACATCTGTCCCACCGCGGCCACCCAACATTGCGAGGGTCGGCGCCGAACTACGCGATCGGCGACTGTGCTGACGTAGAGGTGTTGACGGCCCACGACTCCGCTGACGTTTGCTGACACTGGGACGTAACCTAGATCGACTTGCCAACCTCGATCACGTCCTCGACGCGGGAACCCCGCGAGGACGACCGGTCGGCCTAGGACCACCCGGCCCACACCTCTCATGAGCAGGGCGCCAGAAGTTAGTCGACGCCCGTCAGGCGCCGGTCGCGGAGCACGCTGCTGGCGGCTACGGAGCCGACCACCGCAAGAATCATCGGCACCAGAATCGAGGGCCCCTGATCGGTGAACTCGATCACCAGGACCAGCGCGGTCAAGGGCGCGCGCATCGACGAAGAGAGGAACGCCGCCGCCCCGATGAGCGCGAAGGCTCCCACCGGAACACCCGGCCACACCACGTCCCACGCCGCGCCAGCGAGCGCCCCCAACGCGGCTCCGATCGCCAGAGAGGGGGTCAGCGTTCCTCCGGCGGCGCCACTGCCGATCGTCCCCACGGTCACGACGACCTTCAGCACCACCAGAGCGGCCAGAAGGGATAGCGGATCGACCGCATCGAACGCGATCTGCCCCAGCACCCGCCCATTGCCCAGAATCTCCGGGAACGCGAGCGACACCGCCCCGACGGCGGCGAATGTCGCGGGCATGACCAGAAGGATGCCCCGCGCCTTGGGCCTCCACTCCCGAGCGCGATTCGCGAACCGCACGAACCCGAGCGCACCGAGACCCATCAGTGGTCCGACGATCACCGACCACGCCACCATGGAAGCGGAAAGCGTGAACTGCGGTACGTCGTAGAGCGGCGTCGCCGGGACGACGATTCGTGCAACCAGCGTCGCGATCCCGGCGGTCCCCAAAGCTAGCCCGACGGTCGAAATGCTGACTTCGGCGAGCAGGATCTCGATCGCGAAGACCGCACCCGCCAAGGGGACGTTGTAGACAGCCGCGAGGCCCGCCCCCGCGCCACAGGCGACGAGAATGCGACGTTCGCGCGAGCTCAGACCAGCCCTCTCGCTGAGCCATCCCGCTACTAGCGCCCCGAGTTCCCGCGGCGCGAGCTCTCGGCCAATGGACGCTCCCAGGCCCACGATGACGACCTGCAGCGCGGCGTTCACCAGCGTCACGAATGTCGGCATGCGACTGCCGCTCACGCTCTGTTCGATCGAGACGAACGATCGAGCCCACCGGCGGAGCGCCCACCAACCCAACGCCCCGATGAGGCCCGCAACCGTCAGGGCGATGACGCGCGTCGCGGGCGACGCCTGCCGGAGCCCATCAAGGAAGGTTCCCTCGGAGTACCCGTACGCCACGTGCTGAATCGCGTGAAGGAAGGCCGTCACGAGAAGACCGGCCACGCCCGCACCGACGCCCACCAAGAGCGAAACGATCGCGAGCCGTGCCAACCAATTCGTAGTCGCTCGCGGCACTGTACTCCTCACCGACCGATACTATCCACGAACGAGCGCCGGGCCGGGCGTCGTCCCGTCCGCCGGCTTCGGTCGTGGCCCCGCACTACCGAACCCGGACCTTGAGCCCCTTGTGAGCGAATCGCCGGAGCAGCCACTCCCCTCCGAACGAGACCACAACAAAGGCTGCGAAGATCGGCAGGATGCTGGGCGAGCGCTGGACGGAGTCGACGAGGGTGAGGACGACGATCCCAAGCGCGGACACCGCCGCCAACGCGACGACGAGGCGATTGGCCCCGGTTTCGCGGCTCACGCGGAGGTGACCGACATGCACGGCGGCCTGCACCATCAGGACGGCGACGGCACCTAAGACCGCCACTTGCCCGAGGTTGAACGCGATGGCGAATACCGCCACGATGAATCCACTCACGAGCAAACCCTCGCGACTCTGGCGAATCGGCTTCCCGAGAACCCCGGGAAGCTCGCCATCCTTGGCCATCTGATAGGAAACGTTGGTCGCGGAGAACAGCCCGGCGTTGATCGCCGATGCGGTGGCGACGAGGGCGGTGATCGAAATCGCGGCGACGCCAACGGACCCGAAGACCGGACGGGCGGCCTCCGCGAGCGCGTGATCCCGCGCCGCCGCCACGGCGTCGGGCGTCAGCGTCCCGAACACCACGACCGAGATGACGATATAGAGCGCCATGACGAGCAGGATCGCGGTGACGATCGCCCGGGGGATAGTCCGTCGAGGGTTGTCGACGTCCTCCGCGGCGTTGGTGATGACGCTGAACCCCGAGTAGGCGAAAAAGGTCACGGCGACGCTCGCGAAGATGGACCCCATGCCGGGATAGGTACTCGGAGCCAGCAACCCGGGTTTGAGGGCGATGAGGCCGCCGACGGCGAGCGTGACGAGCACGGCGAACTTGAAGACGACGATCCACAATTCGACACGGCCGACGCTGTCGGAGCCCCGTAGGTTGACGGCGACGAAGACGAGCATGATGGCGACCGCGAGCACGGGGGTGACCCAGGCAGGTGCGCCGAGCAAGGCGGCGCCGTATGCTCCAAAAGTTTTCGCGACGAGGGCGAGCGAGACGAGCGCGGCGATGTACATCATGACCGCCATCGCCCCTGCGAAGAGCGAATCCCCGTAACCATGAATGAGGTACTCGACCGGTCCGCCAGCGGAGGGATACCGCGCCCCAAGCCTACCGAGCGAGTAGCCACTTAGCAACGCGACCATTCCACCGATGACGAAGGAGATCCAGACGGCGCTGCCAGCCGTCGCCCCCGCCTCCCCCAGCAGCGCGAAGATACCCGCACCGATCATCGCCCCGATCCCCAGCGAGACGGCCGCGCTGAACGACATGCCCTTCCGCGGGGGTGTTTCGGTGGGACGACGAGCGGGATCCCTGAGCCTTCGTGTCATGCGTCCAACGTACCGTGGCTCTCGCGCCAGTTTGGGGATTGGGCTAGATGGGAGAAGGGCAGGGGCGAACTCGCGGGTTCTACGACGAGGAAGGGGAAGGCTCAGGAGCGGGCGGCCATCCTGGTGGGTTGCCACAGACGACGCTGGACCGGTGCCCCTCGCCCGCTGAGTTGAACGCCGCGACCCGGAAGCACGCGGGCTGACCGTCAACCGCCTCGACGTACTCGAGACTGCCTCCCGATAATGGCCAGATCGTGATGAACTCGTATGGGATGCCAATCTCGATCGTCACCGCGCCGGTGGCGATTCTGATCGACGCCGAGCGAGCGAAGGGACCGTCCGGTGAGGCCGATCGATACACGCGATAACCCGTGGCGTTAGCGACCGTGCCCCAGTCGACTCGGATCTCACCAGAGCCGCCACCAGGACCGGCACTGATCACGGTGACGCGTCCCGGTACCGCGGGCGGGGGTGGCGTGGTTTCGGTTGGGGTTGGCGCGACGGCAGAAGGTTCGACGCTCGGACTGGGTGAAACTGACGGGCTAGGCGACACCGACGGGCTAGGCGACACCGACGGGCTAGGCGACGGCGATGCGGCGGGTGGAACGGTGTTGGCGTTCCCCATGTGACCGATGCCGAAAGCCATCGCGCCGACGATGACCACACCCCCCACTGCGAGCATCGTGACGCGGGTCGCCCTCCGACGACGGACGTACCCAACAAACCTGTCAAGCTCGGCCGGAGCCAGCGGGTACTCCCGCGCGGCGGCGGCGGCCTCTTCGGTTGCGGCGGCGTGGAACATGGCCGACAGTTCGTCGCTCATCGTGCTGCCCTCCTCGGTGTGGCCTCGACGTCAACGGTGGGGACATCGACGACATCGGGGTCGGCCTTGGTACCGAGGGTCGCGTTGAGATGGTGGATACCATCGCTCAGGTAGCGTTTGACGGCGCCGTCGCTGAGGCCCAGGGCGGCGGCAATATCGGCCACCGTCATGTCGTCGTAGAACCGCATGACCACGCAGGTCCGCTGACGCCGGGGAAGCGTCCGCAACGCCGCCCGCACATCGAGTCGGCCCGCGGCGTCGTCCTCGGGCGAAGTCTCGTCCGCTGCCATTCTCCCCAACGCTCCGAGCCAGCTCTTTCTCGATCGCACCCGGTCGATGAAGCCGCTGGCAATAGCACGTCGAACGTAGGCGTCGGCGGCGTTGAGGCTGGGGAACTGCCGCGGCCGCCCGAACGTCCGCAGGATGGCGTCGTGTACCAGATCCTCCGCCTCGCCCCGGTCACCGGTAAGAAGCGCGGCATACCCGATCAGGGCGGGTCGACGCTCGTGAAGGAGCTCCTCGAGGAGACCGCGCCATGCAGCCATCGGAGCCCCTTTCCCGGATCCATACGGATTAACTGTCCCACTGTATGAACGGAACGGGGGCCCCTAACGTTGTGCGACCGGGCGGGAACCACGCGGCGCGGGGCTCCCATGCCCGTCGTGTGCCGGGCTTGCCGTGTCACCGACGCCTAGGATGGAGTATGACGGTGGACGACGACCTGCGGAAGGTCAAACCCCTTGGCCTCGCACTCGGGGGAGGCGGGGCGCTCGGAGCGGCCCACGTCGGCGTCCTGCAGGTGCTTCACGAGCGGGACATCCACCCATCGATCGTCGCGGGGACGTCCGTCGGCTCGGTAATGGGGGGGGCGTATGCGCTCGGCATCGACCCCTACCGCCTCGAGGTTATGGTCACCCACGCGCAGTGGGGCAACTTCGCCTGGCCGGGTCTCAACCCCGGCCTCGGCGTGCTCGACCAGGAAGGGTTGAGGCGCACCATGGAGCAGATCGGCGGCGACCTTCCGATCGAAGATCTTCCCGTTACCTATGGCGCCGTGGCCACCGACCTCATCTCACGCGCCCCTATCCTGCTCGATCGCGGTAGCCTCGCCGACGCGATGTGCGCCTCGATCGCCGTGCCCGGCCTTTTCCGTCCGGCCGTGCACGATGGTTTTGTCCTGGTCGATGGAGGCTTGGTGGAGAACCTTCCACTCGAGGCGGCCTTCGAGATGGGGGCGGCCCACGTCATTGGTGTTCGCCTGGCGCCGGAGTGGGACGGGCTACCCCAATTCCACACGAGCGTCCACGTGCACGAGTTGGAGATCCGGCCAGACGTGACGCTCATCCACCCCCGCCTGGGAGGCAAATCGATGTGGAGCCTCAAGGACCTCCCCGAACTCGTCGCTCTCGGCCGTGAGGCGGCCGAGCAATCCCTCGCGCACTACCCCGTGGTCAACAAGCGCCCCAAGAAACTACCGCCGCACTCAGACTAGGCTTGAGCCATGTCGAGGAACGTTCCGAGCGGAGGAAAGACGCCGACGTTCGCGCCCGACGGATATTGCGGGCTCTACTGCGGAAGTTGCCCGTTGTACCTCGCGACCAAGGCGGGTAAGACGACGGAATTGGGCCTCGACGAGTGCCAGGGATGCAAGTCCGGGGTCGTGCCGAAGTCCTGGTGCGCCGCGTGCACCCTCAAGGCGTGTGCGCGAGAGAAGGGTGTGGAGTTCTGCTACCAGTGCGTGGACTTCCCCTGCCAGGACCTCGAGAACTTCAAGAACGCTTCCGACTGGCCGTATCACTCCGAAATCTACGACTACATGACGACCATCAAGGAAGCGGGCCAAGAGGCGTGGCTCTGCTCCATGCGAATCCGGTGGGGATGCCCATCCTGCGGCAAGGAAGCATCGTGGTGGGATCAGACCTGCACCGATTGCGGCGCGGTCCTCAATGGATACCGAAAACCCACCCCAACCACCTGAGACCAGTCGTCGGGGCGGGCTTCGATCGCTACACGCGCTCGTCCGTTCTCGACGGGGGAAGACCGTGCGGGAACACCATGCTCGCAACCATCGCCATCTGGATGAGCAACGCGGCGAAGAAGGCGACCCACGACCACGCGAACCCGATCTGGATACTCAGCACGATGAAGGCACCGATCGCGGTGATCCACAGGATCCCGCTGTAGATGCCGAACCGGGCCGCGGCAACGGGGTCCTCCTCGAGACGATTCGCGGGCTGCGCATTCGCGACGATGTCGTGCTCGACCACCCGAGCCCAGGCCTTCTTGCGGTTCGTCTGGGTGGCGCCAAGGTACGAGTACGCGACGATGGCGACGACGACGAGGGGCACACCCGCCATCACGAGCCAAGCGCCGCGAGGAGAGGCCGCCGCGTACAAGCCGAGAAGCGCGAGGCCCCCGAGGATCGCCGAAGTGGACACACCGTATCCGACCGCCCGCCAGGCCGGGAGGGGGTGGTTGGAGGTCGTCTCCTGCACCAGAGAGTCCGCAACGAGGAGCCCGATGGGAATCGCGACGACGCATGCCGCCGCCCCCGCGGACAGAACCCAACTTGAGTCGCCACCGACGAGGGCGATGATGTAGGCGACGGCGCCCACGACCGTCGCGAGCGACAGCAGCACCGTGCGGGCAACGAAGCCGGGACGGGGTCGCACCTTGTTCCTGAGGTAAGCGGAGGTCGTGCTCGAACGCACACTAGCGACCCCTGGACGACCGGATCCCCCACCGCCCGAACCGGGTTGTGGTGCTTCCGCTTCGTCGGCGCCGAGCTGGGCGATGATTTCGTCGATGTCGCCGAGTTCCTTGATCGCCTTACGCGACGCTGCGGTGGCGTCCACCCCGGTCGCCTCGAGTTCGGCGACCCGAGCGGCGAGGTTGCCACGGATCTCTTCCTTCAGGTCCTGGGCATCGGGGGTCAGCGGGATATTCGCGAACACCCCATCGAGGTAGCGGTGAATGGTCGAGGTGTCATAGCGGGTCATGATGGGTTGCCTTTCAGTTCCAGAAGGGTGTTGATGATTCGTTGGGTCGCGCTCCAGTTGGCCACCGCGCGGCGGAAGACGGCACGGCCGGCGTCGGTGATGGCGTAGTACTTTCGGCGCCCACCCTGGCTCTCGTCTCCCCAGTGAGCCTCGACGAGGCCGTCGTTAACGAGGCGTCGAAACGTCGCGTAGAGCGTCGCTTCCTTGATCTCGTACTCTCCACCCGTCGCATCGCGGATCGTCTTGTAGATCTCGTAACCGTAGCGATCGGTATCGCGGAGGGTTGCCAGGACGATCGTGTCGGTATGGCCGCGCAAGAGGTCGGACGCGAACGCCTCCGATGCTGGTGTGGCACCCTTACTGGCCTTGGTGTTGTCTGCCATGTCCGGTACTGTATCACGCATACTACTAGCCGTGCAAGGGCAAGCGCGCACGACTCGGTCCACCTCATCTGATACAGGAAGCCGCAGGACCCCGCGCTTTCGATCAGCACAAGTGTGAAAGCGTCGCTCCCCGCTTCTTAGAGCGGGGAGCGACGCCATATGACCCGCCTTCTAGTCCTGGTGTCCGGACTGGTCATCCGGGCCGTTCGGGTCGTCGTTGGGGTCCTCTGCCTCAACGCCCGACTCATCGACCTCCGGGCTCTCAACGCTGCCGAGAGTCCCGTTTCCGCCCGCTACCTCATCAACGGTTCCGTCTTGAACTTCTTGCTGGATGTTGTCGGTGTCAGTAACCGCCACGCTCGCTGTAGACGAGGCAGGCGCCGACGAGGGTGTGGCAAACGACGGCCCGGCGATGACGAGTCCAATGCCAGCCGCCGCAGTGACAACTGCGACCGACGCTACCGCAACCTTGGTTATTCTGCTCATGGTGTGAGCTCCGTTCCTTTGGTGCTCCACGCTTGTTCGTGGATACTCCCACGCTACGTAGAGGATGGTGGGAGCATCGTGAGAGCCGGAAGGGATATGGCGACGGTGGTGCCGTCCCCCGGAGCCGAGACGATCGAGACCCGCCCACCGTGCGCACCAATGATCTGATGGACGAGCGCGAGGCCCAGGCCGTGCCCGGGACTGGACCGGGCGCTCTCGGCGCGCCAGAAGCGATCGAAAGCGTGTCGAACCTCGTCCTTCGTCATGCCGATACCCGTGTCGCGAACCTCCACAAACGTGACCCCTCCGCGTTCCCAGGCGAGAACCTCGATCGTTCCACCGGGTGGAGTGAACTTGACGGCGTTATCGAAAACGTTGGAAAACGCGTGTCGCAGCAAGGCGCTCGAACCAACCACTTCAAGAGACCGTGACACCTTGAAATCAATCCTCGGCTGCGGGGTGTCACCGGCCTCGATAGTCTCGCGTGCCCTCTCCAGCAGCGTGGCGAGCGAGACCCGTTCAAAGGTGCTGAGCAGATCACGGCGATCCCCCCGCGTGAGAATCAACAACTGCGAGGCGAGCGTCGACATACCGTCGACAGCCGCGAGAGATGTGCGAATGGCTCGCCGGTACTCGGCTCCCTTGCGAGGCTTCATGAGAGCGAGCTCCAGTTCTCCCATCACCACCCCAAGTGGGGTTCGAAACTCGTGGGAGGCCGCGTCAACGAACCGCTCCTGTTGCTCGTAACTGCGCCGGAGGGGAGCCAAGGTGATCCGCGCCATGAAGTAGCTGACGACGGGAACCACGACAACGAGAACCGCGTACACGACAACCAGCGCCACGCGAAGACGTCCAAAGGCGTGCTCGGCAGGGTCAACTAGTTGTTCGCCTTCGAACTGCACCATGTCGAAGTCCAGAGTCACGGTGACGAAGAAGTAGACGCCCGCAGCGAAGAACGCGAAGAGTACGAGTTGAATCGCGGTATAGGCAAGGGTCAGCCGCAGGACGGTCTTCCGGAAGATCATGGCTTCCCCCCTATGACGTAGCCCGATCCACGCCGGGTCTCGATCATGTCGGACTCACCGTCGGCCGTGAGTTTCTGGCGCAGGTATCGGACGTACGTCTGGACCACGTTGCTCATCCCGTCGTAGTTACTGTCCCATGCGTGATCCAGCAGTTCGCTCGAACTGATGACCGTTCCCGCGTTCCGCATGAGGTACTCGAGCACGGCGTACTCCTTCGCGGTCAGACTGATCGGACGGCCCGCGCGCTTGGCCGAGCGCGCTGCGGGGTCCAGCGTGAGATCGCCGACCGTCAGAACGGGAGACTGGGCGCGGGGCGCGCGGCGAAGTAAGGCCCGTACACGTGCGAGGAGTTCAGCGACGTGCACCGGTTTGACGAGGTAATCGTCTGCTCCAACGTCGAGCCCTTCGACCTTTTTCGCAATCGTGTCGAGCGCGGTAAGCATGACGATGGGCACATCGCTATTGATCTCACGTATCCTTCTGCACACGCCGAAACCCCCACCCTCAAGGCCGGGAAGCATCACGTCAAGGACGACGAGATCGAAGGTATCGACCTCAAACGCCTCGATCCCGGCGGGCGCGGTGTGACGCGCATCAACGGCATAGCCCGCCTCATGGAGCGTGCGGCGAAGGACGTCCGCCAGGCGGACGTCGTCCTCCACGACGAGGATCCTCATCTACCCGGGTCGCGCCCTCCCTCCGAGTCGATCATCTAATCCGGTTGCTCGCCGGTTCCGACGCTCTTCGAACCGGTTCCCGTCGCGATAGCCACGCCGTTCGCGCTGACCTCGACGCTGAAGTCAACTTGATTATTCGAGGTGCGGTAGATACTGAACCTGTTCTCAGGGTAGTGGCCAGGGCCGGTTGCTCCATCGAAGTCGAGCGTCCCCTCCGAGTTCGCGGCGAGCGTGAATCTGTCGAGAGGCAGAAAATAGGCTTCGCTCGCCCCTGTCGTAACATCCGTCATGACGTAGTAGATCTCGAAGCCGTCGAGAGTTCTGTCGGTTGTGTTGAGAAGAGTCACTTGCAGACGGTCACTGATAGCGGCCCCCGTCACGGAGTCGATGTTGTCTTCCAACTGCACCCCAATCACTTCAAGTCCGGGCGCCGTGCTCGTGTTGTGGATGGGGTTGCTCGTGACCGGGAGAAGGGCCGTCCCGATTGACGAAGGATTCGCCGCAGGGGCGACGCCCTCCCCGTTCTGGGCGACGGCGATTGCGATGCCCGCGAGAGCCGCGACCACTACCGATACTGTGATGATGCCGGTCTTGCGCTTCATGATGCCTTCCTAAGGATTGAGCGGCGGTTGCCGCTGGCAAGGGCGAGCCCCATGGCCGCCGTGGTCATGGCGAACACGGCGATGACGTAGTGGTACATGTCGGCCCACACGAATGCGAGGCTCTGTTGGTTGTATTTGTCTTTGATGCCAAGGAACGCGAAGGTAATGCGTTCGTACAACTTCGAGATAGACGAGACTTCGAGTCCGTTGCGCAAGGAATCGAAACGCGCGAAGTGAGCGAGCACGGCCAACTCGTCGGACTTCTGGATCTGAAGGGCGGCGAACAGCCCGCCTGGCACCTGGTTGTCCGGGTCCATGGTGTCGCCGATCTGAGGGACGATGAGCACGAAGATCAACCACAGTACGAGGGCGACGATGAGGGCCGTGGTCGGTCGCTTGAACCACCCCGTGAGGGCAAGCGCAAGACCACTCCAGAACATGAGATACAACCACGCGAACACGCCCGCGATCCCCACTCGCACTAGGTCCCCGGGGGATATGTGCGCGGTCCCCACGACGGCCATCGTTGCGGTCGCCACGAGCGAAAGGCCCATCACGACGATGAGCCAGAAGGCGCCGATGCCCATCAGTTTGCCGCCCGCGAACGAGAAGCGGCCAACTTCTCGGGTCATCAGCAGCTCCAGGGTTCCGCGTGAGCGCTCCCGGGCGATGGTGGCGTAGCCGATGATGATCGCGAAGAGGGCCCCGATGATCTCGAGGTACTCGATACCCGCACGCAGCAGTTGGAGCGGAAAGAGGCGAGGGACAGTTGGTGTTACCGTGCTGCCAGACTCGATGAGTTGCTGGACGTATGCGTGATAGTCCGCGAGTTGAGCGCGGAAGTCGAGTGACGCCACGGTCACCGAGACGATGATGGCCAAGGCGAGGCAACCGAGCAGGAGGAGGACCACCCGGTCGCGCCTCAGATCGACGAGTTCCTTCCGAGCGAAGATGGTGCCGCTAGACATCGATGCCTCCACGGATGCGTCGCAGAGGTGTAGCGAGCATGGCGATCGTCATGGCCGCGCTGAAAGCGACGATCAACGCGACCGCGGGGAACGGTGAGGGTCCCGGTGGACCCTCAAGCAAGGAGGACGAGACTGCCTTGAACTGCTCAGTCACCGAAAGCGGATTGGTCAAATACGAAAGGATGTGGAAGATGCCCGACGTCCGGGGAACCTGAGCGACGGGATTGAGAAGCGCTACGGGTCGCGCCGCGGTTCCCAGTTGAGGCAGAACGAAAGCGAGGATCGCCCAACCGACGAAAGGCGCCAGGAGCGCCGTGGTCTCCCGGCGCAGGTACAACCCGGAAAGCACTCCAGCGGCGGCGAATCCCACAAGAAAGGCCCACGTGAGTATCCCAAAGGCGAGGAGCCTCGCCGTAAGCGGTACGGAAAGTGAGGCGCCCTGGACGAGACTGAGGCTGATCCAACTGACGAGGGTTCCAGAACCGACGATCAACCCCAGCACCGTCGCGAGCCCACCCACGCGACCGCCCAACAACACGCGCGGGTGCACGGGCCGACTAAGAACGAGATCGGCCGTAGCCGCCTTGCGGTCGCGCAAGGCGGATTCGACACCCAAGGCGATCGCCATGAGCGAGCCGACGAGGACGACATAGATAATGGTGTTCCGCGCGTAGTACAGCACAGAGACGTCGGTGAACGGGTTGGGCTGGCTCGTAAGCCCATTCGCACGAATCTGGTCATAGACGCCACTGACGGTGTTTGTAGTGATCCACCCAATCACAGCTGACACCGCGACCATTCCCACGAACACTCCGATGAGGAGTTGGGGGGCGCGGCTTCGGCGGTTCGCAAGGATTTCGTGAGCCACCACGGCCCGGAACTCGCTCACTCCCTCACCGTGGCGCTGGCCCGGAAGTACGTGTCCTCGAGCGCCTCCTCCGTCGGGAAGGTCCCTAGGGTCTTCGCGAGCGTGTCGTGGTGAACCAAGACGCCCTGCCGCAGGATCCCGATACTCGTGCACGTGCGCGACACCTCGGAGAGCAGGTGGGTGTTCATGAAGACCGTGATACCGAACTCGCCGTTAAGCCGAACGATGATTTCCCGCAGATGGCGAACCCCCTCGGGGTCCAGTCCGGACGTGGGCTCATCGAGGAACAGCACCTGAGGTCGGTGCAAGATCGCCTGAGCAATGCCAACACGCTGGCGCATACCCTTGCTAAACGTCCCGAGTCGCTCATCCGCGTGTCCCTCGAAGTCGACGAGGACAAGCACCTCGTCGATCCGCGAGTCCGGGTGACGAAGACCGGAAAGTCGACCGAAGAAGCGCAGATTCTCTCGCAACGTGAGGTCGTCGTAGAACTGAACGTTCTCAGGAAGATATCCAATCGCGCGGCGCACGGCGGCCGCCTGTCCGGCGATGTCGGCTCCAGCAACGTTCGCCGAACCAGCGGTGGGTTCAAGAAGCGTGGTCAACAGACCGACCGTGGTGGTCTTGCCCGCACCGTTGTGGCCCAGGAGCCCGAAGATCTCCCCTCGGGGGACGTCGAGCGTGAGCGCGGAAAGCGCGAAGTGCGCACCGTATGCCCTGCTGAGATCCTCGGTGCGGATGGCGTATTCGGTCATGACGTGATGCTAGGACCCCGACCGTGAGAGGAGCATGAGAGAACCAAACTCGCCCCTCATCTTCTTCACGAGAGTCTCAGAGCAGGACCACACGCGAAAGCCCGGAGGCCGCCGAGGCCCGAGCCCGCAAAGCACTAGCCATGGCCAAGGTCACAGGAGACACCGTCCACTTGCGTGCGTCGGGCGTCTCACCCGTCGCGCTCGTCACCTCCTCCACCGAGCCGAAGGATTCAGGCGCCCGCGATACACCCAGAAGAGATAACGCGCGTAGCGGGCGAAAACAGCGGAATCTAGCTGGGGGACGGAGAAGGAGAGGGCTCCGGTTCAGGGGTCGGAGACGGAGACGGCGACGGCGACGGCGACGGCTCGGGCTCGCCCGCGGGTGGCGCGATCTGATCGACCTCGGCTGGCGTCAGGGGCACCTGCCCGAGCGCTTCCGTTCCCGGCACATACTCGTAGTGCCAGGGCTCCCACTTGATGGTCGTTGCCCACCATGGGTTCGCCCATCCGAAAGCGGGCCCATTCTCATCGAGCCACTCCTTGTGCTCGCCCCGGTCGTCCCCGGGGCAGACATCGACGGCAAGGCCCCAACCATGGTTGGACAAACCCACGGGGGCGGCGAGCCAACCCTTAAGCGACTGAACGCGGTACTGGTCGCCAATGCTTCGATAACTTGAGATGATGCAGAGATTCCGACCGAATCTCAACTTGAACGCGTGGTTCAGTCGCGCAAGGGCAACAGCCGCGTCAGAACGCACCCTGTGGACCCCGTCCCAGAGGTAGCACAGGGAGTCCTCCGTAAGATTCCCATTGGTCCCCTCCCACTCCGTCGACCCATCGCAATCCGGGAGGTATTCCGACACCACGTATTGACTTGACGTCGCCAAGTACTTCGCGGTCGCGTCGAGGCTCGGTGGCGGCAGGATCGCCTCCGTCAGCCCGGGAGCCCGGCCGAGTGCCACTTCAAGGGTTGTGGGGACGACGCCGAGGGTGACACCGGGGACGCGTTCTGCGGCGTTGGCCGCAGGAGAGAGGGTGCCGAACATCGGGTAGACCACCATCGCGAGCGCAAACATCGTGAGCACTCCAAAGCGAACCATGGAGGCGAGGCGCCTACGGCGCGCACGAAGTGCGAGTTCCTTGGTCCGGCTAACCCTCACCATTCGCCGATGCCCGTCCGCAAATCCGAACACTTGCGGCAGGTTGGGCGGCGGGTTCACAAGGCCTCCAGTGCGGTTGTTCAGAAAGTCCAGGCGCGCACGCGGGAACGAGGCGGCCGACCTTCATGGTAACTCACGCCCCCGGAGTCACAACACCCCGTCCCCCCACTTCGCCGACCAGTTCCTCGAGAATGTCCTCCAGGAACACCACTCCGGTGACGACCCCGGCCTCTTCCACCCCCGCGATGTGGGCACCGGACTCACTCATCCTTCGCAAGACCGATTCGACAGCATCGGAGGCCGTGACGATCGGAAGATGCCGAACTCGCCACCCCTGGACCCTTTCGTTCCGCTCCGATGGTTGCGCGTACAGAATGTCCTTCAAGTGCAGGTATCCGACGATGCGCTCCCCCTCCCTCACCGGGAACCGCGAGAATCCCGTCTCCGCAACCGCCTCCTCAACGTCCGCGACCGTTACGTTCGTTGGGACCGTTCTCACCTTCGCTATCGGCACCATCACGTCACCCGCCGTGTGATCGGAGAACTCGATCGCCCCCGTCAGGAGGCCGTGAGCGTCGTCCAACGTCCCTTCCGCACTCGATCGCTCGACAATGCTGTGAACCTCGTCGGCCGTGAACGCGCTCGTTACCTCGTCCCTCACCTCCGCACCCAGGGCACGTACGCACACGTTCGCCATCCAGTTGAGCGCCACGATGATGGGGCTAAGAACCCGCGCGATGGTGACCAGCACCGGGCCGAGGATCAGGGCCGCTCGGTCGGGGCTCGACACGGCGGCATTCTTGGGAACCATTTCCCCAACGATGACGTGGAGCCCGGAGATGAGGAGAAGGGCGACGGCAACCGCCAGTCCGTGAGAGGCCGCGTCGGGAAGATGCGCGGCTTCGACAACGGGTTCGAGTACATGCGCCAGCGCGGGCTCGGTGACGACACCAAGCGAGACGGAGCAGACCGTCACCCCAATCTGAGCGCATGCGAGCATGAGGGGCACATTCTCCATCGCCCACAGAACCGTCCGAGCGGCGCGACTTCCGTCGTCCGCTCGCAACTCAATGGAACTGCGGCGCGCCGAAATCACGGCGAACTCCGCCCCGACGAAGAGCCCATTCCCCAGGAGAAGGGCAACGCTCACCAGGACGAGGCCCGCGCTCATTCCCCACCCCACAACCGGACGCGATCCACCCTGCGTCCATCCATTCGCTCAACCCGAACCGTCACGTCGGAGACCACTTCGTCGCCGACGACCGCCACCCTGCCCAACTTCGCCATGATGTAGCCGCCGATGGTCTCGTACGCGGGACCTTCCGGAATGCGCAACCCCGTGACCTCTCGTATCTCATCGGGACGCAAGACGCCGGGAACGCTCCACGCACCGTCCGCCGTCCGGTGAATGTCGACACGCCTTCGATCGTGTTCGTCCGCAACCTCGCCCACGAGTTCTTCGACGACGTCCTCGAGGGTGACGAGGCCAGCCGTGCCCCCGTATTCGTCCACGACGATCGCCATATGCAGGGCAAGCCCCTTGAGTTCCACCAGGAGGGGCCGCGCCGACAGGGTTTCTGGGACGCGGGGGGCCTCCACCATGAGGGATCCCACGAGGGTGCGTGAACGACGTCCATACGGAACCGCGATCGCGCTCCGAACGTGGACGAGTCCCAGAATGTCGTCGTGCGAGGCACCGATGACCGGGAACCTCGAGTGTCCGGTCTCACGCGACGCGGCCATCACCGAAGCCGCGGTCGCGTCCCGCTCGACCACCGCCATCCGCGTCCGATCGGTCATGATATCGATCGCCGTCAGCG
>Ga0315536_1000744_pt1 | contig 16333 bp, 18 predicted proteins | sample SalMarSW160230MG_FD_203093 | JGI IMG/M metagenome (GOLD analysis project Ga0315536, IMG submission 203093) | Salt marsh sediment microbial communities from the Plum Island Ecosystem LTER, Massachusetts, United States - Salt Marsh Sediment SW1602-30 ... | reverse complement strand
TCCTCCTGGGGAAGGGGGAGGAGATATCAGAAGGGATAGAGAGGGCAATTGACCTCGCCGTTCCGGGCAGGACGAGATTGGACGGACTGGGGGTGGAGCTGGAGGCCGCCATCATGGCAGGGAATCCAGATCCGCCGGCTGATCCCCCGGTGGCCTATCTCGACTACCACCGACTGGCCTTTCCCCTGCGGGCGCGGTCGTACCGACCCGGCGACAGATTCATACCGCTGGGGATGGACGGCCACAAGAAGCTCAAGGCGTTTTTTCTCGATCTGAAGATCCCCCGTGAGGAACGGGTGAAGATACCGGTGGTGATCTCGGGCGATTCGATCTGCTGGGTGGGGGGGTGGAGGATCGACGAGCGATTTAAGGTCGGGAAGGGGACAAAAAAGGTCCTACGGCTGAGCATAAAGAGGTTGAAACAGTGATTTTACAGGCTGTTAAAAAACGCCCATCTGCTGCGTTTCTCTCATCTTTCGTCGTTGCGGCGTACGTCCAAACCAAAGTACGCCTCACTCCTCAAGATTTCGAGGGCCTTGCATCTGAGCATTTTTGAACAGCCTGTGAAGAGGCTATAGGGAATCCTCCTGAGCGTCTGTACCTACGCCGCCCCCTTCTTCCTCCATGGCCTCCTCCACCATCTGGTCGAAATCCTCCCCTACATCCTCCCCCAGTTCTTTGCCCATCCGCTTCATCCAGCGGGCCATGGAGCGGGGATCGTTTTCATCGACATCGCCGAGGTGGGAGGGATCGGCCAGGCGCTCCATGCGGTCTTCATCAGAGCGCACATAAGCGACCCTGGAGATGAGTTTGGTGAGTCGGGTCCCGCCGCACCCTTTGCAGACGGGGCGGAATTCATCCGTCTTGAGGACTAAGAAGGTCGAACGCCGTCCGCAATCGTTACACTGATACTCATAAATGGGCATGTCGCGTTCCTTCGGCCCTGGTTTGCTCCGGAAGGTGGCACGCTATGAGTAGCGTTCAGACTGTTGGCGCTTAAAGGCTCCGTTTCTTGCCTCGGATGTTCCTCCGACTCCCCTTCGGCTTTGATTTTTTGTATCCGCCGTGCCTGGATGGCGGCGGTCCCCCCGGAGCAGACCGGGGGCGATCTTCGGCCTCCGTGACACGAAGCTTCCGGCCATTGAACTCGTAGTCATTGAACCGTTCGACGGCTTCTGCAACAGCCGTCTCCTCCGTGAACGTTACAAAAGCGAATCCCCTCAGGCGACCGGTGATCCGGTCGGCCGGCAGAAACACCTCGGTAACGTGTCCCACCTCCGAAAAGAGGGATGCGAGTTCATTTTGGGTTGTATCAAAACTGAGGTTTCCGACAAAGACCTTTGAGCTGATGGTGTCCTCCTTTCCATACCGTGTGTGCAGCAGGCCTCGCTGCGGCCTACCATAGTATTCTAAGATGTTCTTTATAGCATCACTATCGCCGGGAGTCAATTTTAAAGAGGCTGACCGTTATTCCATTAAGACCAGCCAAAACGGACGCGCGCGACCCTCCCGCATCCAATACCGTATAGCTATTACCCTCTTAAACCCTGCATACCGATCATAAGAGGGATCATAATGGCTGCGATGATGCCGAGAATGGCCAATACGAACATAATGATAGCTACAATGCCTACGAATTTCCAAAATGACTTTTGATAGGAGAGGGCGGATTCCATTTCAGCTTCGGTCATGCTATCTAAGAAACGACCGATGGCGGAAGCATACCTAAAAAGGTATATAGATGGCACCAGGTAGAAAAAGGACATGGCGATATACATGATGCCCATCAAGACCGCAGGAAAACCGTCAAACTTCCGTGTCACGACACTGCCCACTACCATCATGATCATCCCAGCGAGCACCATAAGCCCCACTGTAATGAAACCTACAATGGATAAAAACATCGTCCACGGCCGCGTAGAACGCATCGAATCGATCATATGATTGGTTATTGTTAACTCCAAAAGCTGAATTTCTTCTACATCCATCATTCACCTCCTTGTTTTTAATAATTGAAATTTGTCCTGTTGATGCAACGGCTGTTTTCAGCGTACAGGGTTATAGGGGTGAAAAACGGCACCGTTCACCCTGCTGAGGAGGGATACGTCATTATCCTCCGCACTCCCCCGGATCTCCCTGGAGCTTGGCGATGGTGTGGGGTATGGCCGGCAGGATCACCTCCAGGCCCTCCCGCACCGCCTTGGGGTTGCCGGGGAGATTAACGATAAGGGTGTGTCCCCGCACACCGCACAGGGCGCGGGAGATCATGGCATGGGGGGTCTTTTTCAGCCCTGCCATCCGCATGGCCTCGGCAAAACCGGGGATCTCCCACTCAATCACCTCCCTCGTGGCGTCAGGGGTGACGTCGCGCGGGCTGACCCCGGTCCCCCCGGTGGTCACGATAAGGTCCAATCCCATCTCGTCCGCCCCCTGTATCAGCGCCCGTTTGATCTCCTCCCCCTCATCCGGTACCACGGTGCTGAACGCCACCTCGGCGCCCAATCCCCGCACCATCTCCCGGATGATCTCACCACTGGCATCCTCCCGCTCGCCCCGGTATCCCCGATCGCTGACGGTGATCACCCCTACTTTCATCATACCGCCATCTCCTCTCCCATCCGGGAGGTGTCATAGCCGCCGAGCCCCTCGATCTCGGCCTGAAACTCCTCTGAGCGCAGGACCCCGATGACCTTCTGGACTCGAGGATCGTCAAAGTGCTCGTGGGGTATGATGAGGTCATATCGCTCCTGTGCTATGGGCACGAAGTCCAGGCCCAGGGCCTTGGCAGCCCCATAGATCCCCAGCCCGACGTCGGCCCGGCCGCTCTCGATCGCCACCGCCACCCCGAGGTGGGTAAACTCTTCCCCTTGATAGCCGGTGATCCGGGTCGGATCGATCCCTTCTTTTTCCATGAGGTAATCGAGCAGGACCCGGGTGCCCGAACCCCGCTGCCGATTGACGAAGCGCACCCCATCCCGTACCAGGTCGGACAGCCCCGTGATCCCCCGGGGGTTGCCCTGGGGGAGGATGAACCCCTGCTGGCGATAGGCGAGGTGGATGATCCTCACCGGTATTTCGCCGAGATACTTCTGTATATAGGGGAGGTTGTACTCCCCGCTCGCCGGCTCCAAGAGGTGGGAGCCGGCCATGTGGGCGTATCCCTTTTTGAGGGCGATGATCCCTTCAAGGCTGCCCACATGGCTGGATGAGAGGCGCAGGGAAGGATCGCCCCGTTTTACCCTACTGGCCAAGAGGTCGAGGGCCAAGTCATGGCTGCCGATGATTACTACGGTGTGCTCGACGGCATCTTTTTCCACCAGAAGCTCCGCCTCGGTCTCCTCCCCTTCCTCGATCCCCTCCAGCAGGCGGGGGATGCGGATGATGGCATCGGCCCGGGTGAGTGAGGTGATGGTCCCCGCACCACGGGACAACGGCGTGGCCACGATTCGCTCGCCGACCCTCCCCACCCTTGCGCGCACAAACTCCTCCACACCCAGCTTGGAGGCAAGTCTCCTGGTGGGCACCACGGTAATGTCTTCCCGCTGCGGCGCCGCGGTCCCCAGCATGGCGGCAATCAGGGGCTTAAGGAAAAGGTCGCAGGAGATGACGGCGGAGACGGTGTAGCCGGGGACGCCGACGATGGGTCTTTCACCCACCACCCCCAAGAGGGTGGGCTTGCCCGGCATAATAGAGACCCCGTGGACCAGCACCTCCCCCAGCTCCTCGACGATGGCGGGGGTGTAGTCCTCGGAACCGGCGGATGATCCCGCATTGATCACAATGACATCACATCCGTCCCCAGATGCGGAGCGGACGGCTTCCTTGAGCGCCTGGGGGTCGTCCCGGACGATGGGGTAGGGGACGCATTCCCCTCCCGCCTCCTCGATGAGCCCCCCCAGGACGGCAGAGTTCACATCCACGATCTCTCCTGTCTGAGGTCCTCTGGCGAGGGCCTCCTCAGGGGGGACCACCTCGTCGCCGGTGGGGATGACGGCGATCCGGGGCCTCTGTTTGACCGGGACCTCTAAGATCCCTCCGGCCAGCAAGGCCCCCAGATCCGTGGGGGTGATACGATGTCCCTGGGGGAGGATGATCTCGCTGGCGACCAGGTCTTCACCCACCATGCGCACGTGCTGCCAGGGTGAGGCGGCCCGCATGATCTCCACGGTCTGCGCATCGACCTGATGGACCTCCTCGATCATGACCACGGCATCGGTCCCTGCGGGGAGGGGGTCGCCGGTATCCACGAAGAAGGTTTTTTCCCCCACCCGCAGTCGTCTGGGCCGGTCCTCTGCCGCCCCAAAGGTGACCTGCGCCGCCAGGGCGATCCCATCCATGGCCGCGCTGTGATAGTGGGGTGACGAGAGGCGGGCGAAGATAGGCTCGGCCGTCACCCTTCCGCAGGCCTCTTTGACGGGTATAATCTCCGTGCGGTCATATCGTGAGGGTTTAACTCGCTCGAAAAAGGCCTGGCGGGCATCCTCCCACGTCCGCATCCGCAGGTAGATGCGTCGCTTCATCCCTTGATCACCCCCATGGGTTTGAGCTGTGCCACCTTTTTGCCGATACCGGCCCCCTGGACCACATCCACCACATCGCTCACGTCCTTGTAGGCCTCGGGGATCTCCTCCGCGATGGTCCCCATACTGGCCCCCCGCACATAGATCCCCTTGGCCTCCAGCTCCTGGGTTACGTTCCGGCCGCGGGCGCTCTTTTTTGCCTGGTGGCGGCTCATGACCCTCCCTGCCCCGTGGCAGGTGCTCCCAAAGGTCTCCTCATAGGCGCGCTCGGTGCCGACCAGCACGTACGAGCACCTCCCCATGTCACCGGGGATCAGGACGGGCTGACCGATCTCCCGATAATCAGGGGGAATGTCGGGGTGATGGGGCGGAAAGGCCCTGGTGGCGCCCTTGCGGTGCACGCAGAGGCGCTGCTCCTTGCCTGCAACCTCATGGGTCTCCAGCTTGGCGATGTTGTGGCAGACATCGTAGATGAGGTCCAGCTTGAGGGTGCTGGGGCCCATGTGCAGGATCTGCTCAAAGGTCTCCCGTACCCAGTGGGTGATGATCTGCCGGTTGGCAAAGGCGAAGTTGGCGGCGCAGGCCATGGCCGCGAGGTATTCCTTTCCTTCCTTCGATCCGAGCGGGGCGCAGCAGAGCTGTTTGTCCGGGAGTTCTATCCCATAGTGCTGGGCCGCCTGGAGCATCACCCGGATGGAGTCATCACAGACCTGATGCCCCAGCCCCCGGGAACCGGTGTGGACGATGATCGTCACCTGATCTTTTGCCAGCCCCAGGGCCCGGCCTATTTCTTCCTCGTATACCTCAGCGACATATCCCACCTCGACAAAGTGGTTCCCCGAACCGAGGGTCCCCAGCTGGGCCCTGCCGCGCTCGACGGCCTTTGGCGAGACGAGGTCGGGGTCGGCGTTCGGGATACGTCCCTTTTCCTCGATGTGCTCGAGGTCCTCCCATCTGCCATAGCCCTGGTCCACCGCCCACTGGGCACCCTTCTGGAGGACCTTGCGCTGCTGATGTTTGTCCAGCTTCAAATCCTTGCGATGGGACCCCACCCCCGAGGGGATGTTGACGAGGAGGGCATCCACGATGCCTTTGATCTTCCCTTGGATATCGTTACGCTCCAGACCGGAGCGCATCAGACGCACCCCGCAGTTGATATCGTAGCCCACCCCTCCGGGGGAGACTATTCCCTCCTTCTCATCAAAGGCAGCCACTCCCCCGATGGGGAACCCGTACCCCCAGTGGATGTCGGGCATGGCCAGGGAGGGGCCGACGATACCGGGGAGGAAGGCCACATTTTTTACCTGCTGGAGGCTCTGGTCTTTCTTGATATCGCCCATCATGCGCTCGTCGGCATAGACCATGCCGTCGGTGCGCATCCCCCCTTCGCGCGGTATGAGCCAGCGGTAGTCGTCGAGCTTTTTGAGTTGTACGGCCCCGTGCTCTGTCATGACGATACCTCCTCCCCTAGATGTCGAAGATTACCTGGGCCTGCCAGCGCCCCTCTTGTTCCTTGATCTCCAGTTGATGATAGGTCACGGCCTTTACCCCGGTCTTGATGGAATGACGACCTTCGTCAAACACCTCTCCTCCGGCCACTCCTGTAACCGCGCCTTCATCGATTTCGGCAACCGAAAAATCGCAAAAGAGCAGACCCTCTACTTCATGCAGATAGAGGAGCTCATTGAGCCAGGCCACCATCAATACTTCCCGACTCGACCCCTGCACCACAACCTCCCGTTGCAGGTGTGCCTCAACCTTTGAGAGGTCCGTGATGATGTCGAAAAAGGCCCGAGCCGCCTCTTCAAAGAGCCCTTTGATATCATCGGCCCAGACCCTGATCCCCAGATCTGCGGTATGATCTACGAGCTCGTAACCCATATCGGGCATGATAGCACACTTCATGCTCGGTACAAAGGGGGGTGGGGCTGAGAGTTTCTCTGGAGGAAGGGAAGGGTGCGAAGCGTTAACGGTGGGGATGAGTGAGTGCGTTTTTAGTCTTTATTATACTTTGGATTCTTTCCGTTGTGGCTTCGCCGATAGGCCTCTAACTGTTCTATCCTCTTCTTCTTGGCGCCGTCTTCGGTCATACTCCGTGACGTCACCACGAGCTTGGTAAATCTTTTTCCCTCGGCACGGTGTTTATGCTCTCGTCCCACGGGATCAGTGGTCGTGCCGATATACACCACCTTGCGATCGTGTTTCAGTTGATAGGTGACGGTATCACGTCTCGGTTTTCTCGGCATGGTCTTTGCTCCTATCTTTGTAACGGGTTTCTATTAACCACTCATTACAACTGCACCGTGCTATTGCATTACCATATTCACCTTGTAGGGTCAACAAAAAAGCCCTTGTGAGGAATGCGGATTAACCGTAATGCAAAAGAATAGGATATCATACGGTTCCTCATAAGCCTGACGGGCCGCGTCATTGAAGCTCATCTATGCGGATCTCCATACCCACGCCTACGGGCACACAGGCCGTACCGTATGCCTCTTGAAAGAGCTTTCTCGCCATCTCACCTGAGCAGTGACACGGCCCTACGTTTTTAACGCCCAATGCTTGGAGTCTGGCGACGATCCCCTGTATCTCCTTTCGGCCCTCCCCCGACAGATGAAAACCCCCCATAACCAGGAGAATGTCTTCCTTAAAGTGCGCTTTGATCGCCTCTACGATCTTCACCACCCCAGGATGGGCGCATCCGGTAATGACAACCAGCTTTTGGGAGGTACGAAGCACCAATGACTGTTCCTTGATCCAGGTCCCCATCTCACCGGTTGAGTAAACGTTGCGGCAGAGTTCGGTGAACCCCTCTGCTTCTTGTACCAGGGCCCCGGCGTGTCTGATCCCCTCTTTGAAATCCGCGGGAAAGGAAGGGGGGATAACGACAGTTACCTCGTGATGTTGGTGCAGGAGGGATCCGAGTCCTCCAACGTGGTCGCCGTGGATGTGGGACAGCATGACCGTCTCTATTTCCTGAGGATCGATGCCCATCCCCTCCATATTGTCCAGCAACAGGCGACCGTCTCCACCGGTATCGAAAAGTATCGTCTTATCCCATCCTCGCACCAGGCACGAGAAGCCCCATGCCGTGGTCAACCCCTGTTTGTAGGGATAGTTATCGTAGACGACGGTGATGGTCTTGGACTGTAGTGCCTCCGTGGCGGAGGCAACTGTGCTGAACAAGAGGGCCATTACAACCACCGATAGCGCCGTGTATCTTTCCACCGTTTATCTCTTTTAGATTACTTGGCCCGTTCGATATACTCCCCTGTCCTGGTGTCCACCTTGATCCTCTCACCCTCATTGAGAAAGAGGGGTACCTGGATCACCGCTCCCGTCTCCACGGTGGCGGGTTTGGTCCCGCCGCTGGCCGTATCCCCCCGCACCCCCGGCTCCGTCCGCACGATGGTGAGTTCCACAAAGAGAGGGAGCTCCACACCGATGGGTTTGCCGTTGTGAAAGAGGATCTTTACCTCGACGTTTTCCTGCAAGAAATTGCTGTCCGCACCCAACTGGTCCCCCGACAGGGTAAATTGTTCGTAGGTATCGTTGTCCATGAAGTGGTACGCCTCACCCTCCTGGTAGAGGTACTGCATATTTCTCTCCTCCAAAGCAGGGGTGTCCACCTTCTCCCCTGAGCGGAAGGTCCTATCGATCACATTGCCGGTAACGAGGCTCTTGAGCTTTGTCCTGACGAAGGCGCCCCCTTTTCCGGGCTTTACGTGAAGGAAATCACTGATTATATAGGGCTCCCCCTCCAGCTCGATCTTAAGTCCCTTGCGAAATGCCGCAGTTGAAACCGTCATCTCTCCTCCTCGGCGTCGTTATAACACTATCATGAGGTCTTTGGAGATCGTCGTCAAGACCTCACAACCATCAGCGGTGACCAGGACCATGTCTTCAATCCGCACCCCTCCCCAGCCGGGGATATAGATCCCCGGTTCGATGGTAAAGACCATCCCCTGTTCAGCCACATCCTGCGAGTCCTTTCCCACGACGGGCCATTCATGCACAGCGAGGCCAACCCCATGTCCTGTGCCGTGTCCGAAGTGTTCCCCATGCCCTGCCTGATCGATAATTTCCCTGGCCGCCGCGTCTATCGCAGCGAGTCTCGCCCCCGGCTTGACCTGTGCAATGGCTCGGTCATGGGCGTCCTTCACTATCCCATAGATGTGTTGCTGTTCCTCAGTGGCTCGGCCCACGATCACGGTGCAGGTCTCATCGCAGCAGTAACCCCGGTACCGGGAGCCGAAGTCAAAGAGGACAAAATCGCCCTCCTCGATGGGCCGCGAGGTCGGCTGCGCATGGGGGAGGGCTGCCCGTGGACCCGAGGCCACGATGCAATCGAAGGAAGTCCCTTCGGCACCTCCTTTTTTCATACGGTACTCGAGTTCGAGGGCCACCTCCGCCTCCTGCGCCCCCGGCTTGACCATCTCCAGAACCGTTTTCCAGGCCTCTTCCGCAATCCCGATGGCCTGGCGTATCACAGCGATCTCTTCGCCGGTTTTGAGTCCCCGCAGCCGCTCCAACTCATCCTTGATCGGGATCACCTCCACCTGTTGCAGCCCTTCCTTAAGCTGCTCAAAGAGTGCTACGGATATCGACTGGGCCTCAAAACCCAGCCGCCTCAACCCCACGGCAGAGATCTGTGCCGCCACCCCCCTGATCCCCTTATTCACTAAGGAGACACGGCACGCTTTCGTCTCCTCGTGGGCTTGGGTGATATAGCGGGAGTCCACCAGCAGGAGGTTTTCATCATTCCCCACGAAGAGATACCCCTCGCTCCCTGAAAAGCCGGTGAGATATCGGATGTTCTCCGGGCTGAAGAAGAGGATTCCCTCTACATTTTTTTTATGCGCGATCTCTCGTATCTTTTCAATCCCCACGCGTTTCCTCCAACGGGCCTTCCCAAGGCTAAGGGAAATGGGGGAAGATGTCAAGATTGCGAAAGGCGTTGACAAAGGGGGTGTTACAGGATATAAGGGTGCAGACACAAGGTAGAAGGTATGGCCGCCAAAAGGAGAATTCCAAAAAAGAAACTGAGGGAACCCGACGAATTTATCACCTGGGGTTCCCAAGCGATGACCTATGTCCTATCTCACATCAGATACATAGTGCTGGGCGTCTTGCTCATAGCGGCAATCACTGCAGCCCTTTTTTTATGGTGGCAGCACCGGGCGGCCACCGAGGAAATGGCCTTCACCCTCTTGGGGAAGGGGATAACCCTCTATCAACAGGAGGAAAAACGCGAAGAGGCCCTCTCGATCTTTTCGGAATTGATCGCGGACTATCCCCGGACCAGGGCCGGGAAGATAGCACTCCTCTATCGGGGCCGGGGCTCTATGCTCCAACGAAACTATGATTCAGCTATTGCGGATTTTGAGCTTTTTTTAAAGGAGTCTTCACAACCGTTTCTGCGCGTCATCGCCCTCAACGCCCTGGGGAATTCATACAGTGCCACGGGGGAATACCAGCGGGCCATCGACCGCTTCCAGCAGGTCCTCGCCTCGGGGGATGCGTGGCTGAAGCCTTATGTCCTCCTGCAGATGGGGGTGTGTTGGGAGAAATTGGGTGAGAAAGAAAAGGCCATTGCGGCCTATCAGGAATCCCTCACCTTGGAGTTGCCACCCCCATGGGGGACGTTGGCGCGTGTGAGGCTCAAGGAGCTGGAGGGAAAGGCAGAGTAATACTCAGGATCTTTTTTTCGATCTCCACTTCAAACTGTATTATCTTTGTTCATTACCATCTATTTCCCATACATTTCCTGTACAACAGCGTTCCTATACATCGTCTCGTCGGGCTTTTTGTCGGGGGTCACTTATTAACAGGAGCCTATCAGTTCAGGTTGCAAAGAGGTCGGTCCTATCTAGCGCAAATTTTCTTTGCTGAAAAATGTAAACGTTTCTTTTTTATGGGTATAGTTACAATGGAAAAAGGTTAACAGGAGTGAGTAACAGCTTCAGCGATCAAGCTTCAGTTGACTGATTGCTGACGACTGATGACTGACCACCGGCTGTTTTCGGCGATGGACCATCACCGTCTACGAGCCTCAGGTAAATTTGCTTGGGCCGCATGAGCTAACACTAGAACTAGTAGAGCTTCCTTTTACTGTGCAGCACGCGGACATGAGTTTTTCCGCCTTTTTCTCGCCGCATGTAGGGCATTCTACATCCTCATTCTTGTCATTGAGCCCCCGGATGGTCTCAAAGGTATCTCCACACGCCTGGCATCGGTATTCATAGAGAGGCATTTCGTTCCTCCTTCACTTTCTTTTTCATTTCTCTATCGCGTTCGGTCATCAGGAAGTATATCCCACATCTTTCCCTGAATTCACAATAATCCTCCGGCTTGGTACATTGCGCATCATCCTCACCCACCCAGCGGTCAAACTTTTTACAGTGCAGTTTTGCCGCTTGGGAGAATGCAGTGGGCTTCCTCATAACCTCCGGTCTAGCTTCTTTTTTCAATTTCGCCGATTTTTTCGGATCGATCCTCGATCCGGCAACTTTTACTCAGTCAGGTATCCATTCCCAATTTGGGGAGGATGAATTTGTTCAAGATAAACCATATTGCCACAATCACGATAATCCAGATAAGGGCCTTCATCAATTGCACCTTTTATTACAATATACAAACATGTCTAAAATATATATATCCATTCTTCGTTATTCAAGGTAGGGAGCAGTATATGCTTTAGGTCTTCTCTTCGAGACCTTCTATGACGGCGGCGGCCAATAGGGGGACCATGATCTCGTGGTGGCCGGTCAAGGCAATGCCTTTTCCGCTCTTGGCCGTAGGTCTGCGGACTACATTTTGGGTAGGGCGGTAGTGCTGGATAAAGTCCATGTTGAGGGTGCAGAAGTCCTCCACCTGATGCCCCAGATTCCGTACCGCGCTCAAGGCCTTGAGAAAGACCTCGGGCAAGATCACCGCTGAGCCCACGTTGATATAGACCCCTCCCTGCAACGAGGCCACCAAGGAGGCGAAGAGCCGAAAATCGCGGTAGGTCATTTCCCCGATAAGGGAGCCGTCCGTGGAGGGATGGATATGGACTACGTCGGTGCCGATGGCAACATGGACGGTCAGGGGAATATCCAATCGGTCGGCCGCAGCACAGATGCTCATGTCCCGATAAGGGAATTCTTCTTTGTTAAGAACCCTCCCCATGGCCTCACCGAGGCCCCAGCCCGCCTTGTGTCCCTCTTTTATCGCGCCGTTGATGAACTCGGCCGTCTCCTTGGTAACCCCGAAGGCCCCCGTGTCCAACCCCTCTTCCACCTCCTCAGAGGTCTTCCCCGCCATGGCGATCTCCACGTCGTGCACTATGCCTGCACCGTTCATGGCCAGCCCCCGAATGACGGCCCGCTCCATGAGATCAATAATAAGGGGGTTCAGACCCACCTTGATGGGATGGGCCCCCATGGCCCATAGGACCATTTTATCCCCTTTGACTGCTGTAACGATGCTTGAGACGACCCCCTTCAAATCCGCGGCCGCCAAGAATTGGGGCAGGGACTCAAGAAAATCCTTGAAGGTGGAGCCAGGCGGCAATGGTGAGGCGAAGTCTGACACATCGACCTTGCTCTTTCTCTTCTGGAGGGTGGAGGTCTTTATCCCCCTGAGGTCCAACAATTGCCAGTCGGACCTTCGCTTCATTGTCGGCCTCCTGAGGGGTAGAGCTCCCTCTCCACGAGTTCACATATGATGTGGCTCGCGGTGATATGGACCTCCTGGATCCGAGGGGTGCTGGCAGAGTCGACGTTGAGGCCGTAATCCGCCATGCGCAAAGCCTCACCGCCATCGGTGCCGGTAAAGGCGATGGTCGTCATGCCCGCCTCCGTGGCCTTGCGAAATCCTTCGAGCACATTGGGCGATCGCCCGCTGGTGGTGATACCCCAGGCGATGTCCCCCTTGTGACCGAGGGCCTCGATCTGTCGGGAGAAGATGAGGGAAAAATCCGCATCGTTGCTGATGCTGGTCAAGAGGGAGGTGTCGGTGGTCAGGGCGATGGCCGGCAGGGGGGGCCTGTCGAAGAGAAAGCGGTTGACGAATTCTGCGGCGATATGCTGGGCGTCGGCGGCGCTGCCGCCGTTGCCGAAGATGAGGATTTTGTTGCCTTGACGGAGGGCGTCCGTTATGCTGTGGACTATCTCTACGATGGCATCGACATTGTCTTGGAAGAAACGCTCTTTTATTTGCAGGCCCTCCTGAACCAAATGTAATACCGTTTCCTTCAACGAACTCTCCTTTCTCCTCCTCCCCACACCGTAATTATGGTACGGGCCTGGAGGGTCGTCATGATGCGGCGAGACCCTCTATACTGTTCTTATCATAGATAGGGGATTTTGACAATTATTCTCTCGTCGGCATGGAGCAATCAGGCTCAGAGGCGGCACCCAAGGGAGGGATGCTCGGACGCAGTGCGTGAATGGCTGGATGACGATGACCTCTTAATCAGTCGCCAAGGTCTCAACAAATCTCTTTTCATACTTCTTCATGACCATCCGCGCCATCCCTATATTACCTTTTTTGGCTATGGCCACGCCCACATAGAAACGGGTGTTGGGGAGGACCCGTACGATGAGATAACATTCATCGGTAGTTAAGAGCACCTCTTCAAGCCTACGTCCCTTTCTCAAGACTTCGAGGGCCTTCTCGGTGGTTTTTATAACCTCGGTGTAATAGGCGGCGGCTATATCGGGGTCAAATGCGGGATCATGAGAGACGGCGACAAGGGGCGTACCATCATCGATGCTGGCCACTTCTACGGCGATATAGTCTGGAATTTCACGGCTCAATTCCTCCACGATCATATTGAGAGAATCAACCTTTTTTTTACCCCCTTCAAGGGCCCCTCTTCCCTCCGTGACTTTCCCCCTTGTTTCCCCCCTCGTTTCCGAAAAGCGATCTTCATCTTTTCGCCGTGCCCCTTCAAGGAGGAGGTAGGAAAGGGAAATTGGCTCTCCTCTCTTTTCTTGTTCCTCCTTATCGAGGGGCCGCATTTCGAACCCACCGCCTTCCCACCCCACGATCTCGAAAAAGGCATTCTCTCCTTCGTGAGAACCCGTCCTCACCCAGCGAACCGTATCACCTTCGAGGCCGATTTCACCTTCTTCCCCGATGTTATTGGTCACCTGGACCGTTACCGCTCTGCCGGCAAAGGAAAGAAATTGGAGTAGATCGGTAAACTCCATCTCCTGAATGGCCACGGAGAACCCCTTGCGCTCCATGATTACCCGCACCGTATCCATCAATTGTTTAGGGTCCAGGGGTTTTTCCAGATACATCACGGCCCCTTTTTGCTTGGCTAACGACTTTACGAGGGCGGAACCATAGGCCGTGGTCATAATCACCTTTGCCTTGGGACGATTCTCACGAAGCCACATCAAGAGGTCGAACCCATCTCTGCCCGGCATCCTGATCTCAGAGATAACCAACGAGATACCCTCTTCCGTCTCCAGCGTGGAGATGGCCTCCTCATAGCTGGTGGCGTCGAGACAATCGGCGTATGAACTCAGATGGTCCCTGACGCTGGAAATTACCGCTTTGTCATTGTCTACTAAGAGTATTTTCGGCCGCCTCTGAGGCATTCCGCTTCTCCCTACACTTTTCGTTCTCGAAAATATGCCTGGCTATTTGGCTTTCTTTCTTTACCATAAAAAGGAGGCGTTGACAATAGAACGCATGCTACGGATTGTGGACCATATCGGTTGTGGGAAGACTATGAAAAATCTTATGTCTGAAAGGGACAAGAGATTTTTCCTGCCAAGCGGTATCTTATTTGTCGCCGATGAAGATGGTTTTACACTGGTGGCCACAGGAGCAGGGTTGGAGTGACATAAGGAGTACAGCGTCTTTCTTTCCACGGAAATGAACCATGGAAGGCGGGAGACAGAACCGTTTCATTTAGGTCGCCTGCGTTCCTCCATTTTCAGGATCTTCAAGGCCCATGGGCGCCAAAGATACTAAAAGAGCTGAAATTCAACTTCCGGCGTAACTTCCAGTGTTATTCTACGATCATCTCTCCATCGGGAAGCATATCATCTGGGGGTGGCTCGCCATGTTTGTTCCGATACTCTTTTCTCTTGCATTCATCCATCATGGAACCCTTACAATACATGGCGATCAACGTCTCACAGGCTTCATTGTCAACGGAGCGATACTTTTGAAAAAACCCGCATTTTTCTAATAGTTCACATTCATCTTTCATCATTGCTCCTTTTTAATAAGCTTAAGTGTTGCTCAACAATTATCCAATGTTTCTTCAACGTTACGTTAATTCCTGCCATGTTTATCTTCTTTCACATCACAGCAACTCATCGACATCTTGCCCAATTATTTCAGATGCTTCATCTTTAAATTTCCTGAGGAGCTTATCGGTATCCTCCGTTTCAGCCGCTTTAACTCTGGACATGCCTGTTCGGACTGCCAGGCGCATCCTTCCTTTAAAACCCGCCTTTTGTGTGACAAGATCGTATAATTCTTCTAATTTTACGCCCATTGTAATCTCCTTTCTTCAATTAGGACGCGATTGCCTCTTCAAAGGCATCAATAGCCTGCGGAATGACCACATTCAGAAGAAGACCGAGCGGGGCCTTTGTGCTGTCAATCAACATTCCCCATTGATAATCTCCAAGCGGCATACAGATCGTCATTTGGCCACCCACGAGGTCTAAAATGTAATACCTCCCAAGTTCCGGGAATCCACTCCCTTTGAGTGCCTTATCCATAGTCGAGGTAAGTTGATTAAAGAGAGCCGATGCCTTTGGTTGGGGGTTAAAACCTGCTAAAGACTGCCCATCGGCGGCAGTCCATATGTCTGTTGTAATAAGGCCTTCTCCTAGGCTTCCCTTGAGGGCATCAATTGCCTCACTCAATTTTTTTACGTTCATTGTAAATACCTCCTTTTTTTTTGCAGTACTATAATCTTCTTTTTTCACATCCGGGGGGGGAGACCTCCCACTTACCAATTGTTCCTCCTTTCTTTCAAATTCCATCACGGTATCCGATCCATCCCTCTTGGCCGCGCTCTCGTCAATGCGGCGCATGCCTTCCAGGAGTAACCCTGACCAATTAGTAGTGATGGTGCGTTTGGGAGGGGACACATTCTGTTCTATTTCAAATGTGCCCTCATCCCAGGTCAAAAGCTCATAGATCACGTCCTCTCCTTCTTGAGAGTCGAGGATTGCATGTACGATCTGACCATTTTCGAAGAAGAGGCTACCCTCTTGCCCCTGGGATTGGACAATGAGGCAAGCCCGGTTTTTTCCCTTGCAGGCGACTTGGACGATGTCGCTCAATCCCATCTCAGTCAGTTTGCCCTTGAGTGCCACCCAATCTTCCTCACTTGGTCTTCGAAAAAGCCATCATTCGTTACACACGTTAAATCCACCCCCGCTATTCATGTAGCTGACACCCTTTTAAAAACAAGGGTAACAATCTGTTTCAGGGTACTGATAACCCCCATCCCTTCGGTTGCCACCGCCTCGCAGTAAGGGGTACCATTGGATGGCGCAAGCTGCTGACGTAGCATCGATATGGGGCTAATGCCAGGCAAATCACGCTTGTTGAATTGCAAAACAAGGGGGACAGTTTTCTGATGATAGCCGAGAGCATCGAGGTGTCCGCGCATCTCTTGCATGGCCTGGATGTTTTCGTAGAGTTGACCGTGTTGCGAGTCTGCCACAAATACAATGCCGTCAACTTCCTCCAAAACAAGGTGACGGGTAGAAACATAAATGCTCTGTCCAGGAACAGTGTAGAGATTGAGACGGGGCTTCAGCCCGTTGTATTCTCCGATCTCCAGAGGG
>Ga0315536_1000743_pt1 | contig 16348 bp, 10 predicted proteins | sample SalMarSW160230MG_FD_203093 | JGI IMG/M metagenome (GOLD analysis project Ga0315536, IMG submission 203093) | Salt marsh sediment microbial communities from the Plum Island Ecosystem LTER, Massachusetts, United States - Salt Marsh Sediment SW1602-30 ... | reverse complement strand
CTTGCACTTCCATAAAAATATTTTTTATGTGCCGGAACTTCTGTCGCTTCGAACAAAGAAATCTGTTTTGTTTCATTATCGGAAATAGTGGTTGGTCTTTGCAGATTGTAAATATGGTACTCAAAAAACTGCTGCTCCTGGAACTGCTGTTCACTAACGACACCTGATTTCATCATGTAAACATCTTGTGGACTACGAAGGTTCATATTCTTCACAAGATTAATATCTCCGGCAACTAATTTCAATTTCGCATTATTATATGTTGCGCCGGATTTATTATCAACACTCACCCAGGAATTTAAATCCAGTTTGTTATCTTCTTTATTAAGAACAGCAACATATTCCGCATGCCAGTTCATTCCAGCAGTTTGATAAGAAATTTCAACATCCTGCTTACCGGAAGAATTCGAATTAATATCCCACACCAATGTAGGTTGCGTTATCAAACCCGCAGGAAGATAATCGACAGAAAATCTGTATTTATTTACATTCGGAAGCATTACAAGTCCGTTTTCGTTTTTTTGAATCACGATTTGCCCACCGAGTGCTGAGAGTAATTTTCCTTCAACAATTTCATTGTTCTCACCGATCAAACGAATATTCTGGTTTATGAACTTGCGTAAAATTTTATCGAGACTGACAAGATCGTATTGATAATTTTGTTCGAGAACTTCCCCATCCAGGTTTATGTGAACGCTAGTTGGATCAATCTGCTGAGCTACATCGGTAATTTTAATTTGTGATTTACCTGCAGTCAGATCGAGAACCCTAACGTCCTTTACAACTCCGAGGTTTTGATTATAAACCGTTACTGAAACAGATTTTTGATCTGATTCCTGACCGAACATTTCAAACGATAAAAATATGAGAGAAACAATAATAGAAAGAATTATCGGTTTCATTTTACGCCCTTTGTTATTAGTAAATAAAATTTGAATGCTTTTTTGTCCCAGTAAAAAGATATATCAATTATTTTTTCATCATTTAAAATGTAGTTAATTTTGAATTAAGATTAACTTATACAATTCAACTTTCGAATTACTATTGATGAAAATTTAAAAGAAAAACAGGTATTAAAATGAACAAAATTCTACACAAACAGAACGCTTTTATAGATTATCTTGCAATAGCAATTGGTGCCGCCATAATGGCTATCGGTATCGGGGTTTTCCTTGTTGATGCCAGAGTTGTTCCGGGAGGAGTAAGCGGTTTATCAATGGCATTATACTATCTTACAGGTGGTGCTGTTCCCATAGGATTGATGATCTGGATATTTAATGTTCCGCTTTTTATCTGGGGTGTGAGAGAACTCGGAAAACAATTCGGTGCAAGAACCTTTTTTGGATTCACATTGAATTCTTTTTTCATCGATTTTTTCCGCGGAGACATTCCGGGATTAAGATTTATCAGTTTACAGAATACCGATACTATTATCGATTTGCGTCAGCACGATTTTCTTTTCCTTGTGATAACTGGTGCTGCTTTACTTGGTATCGGGCTTGGAATCGTTTTCAAGTTCCGTGGTTCAACAGCAGGGACAGATATTGTTGCTGCAATTATAAGAAAGCAATTCGGTATAAAGCCGGGTATTGCAATGATGATAATCGATTTTTTTGTTATATGTAGTGCAGGATTAATAATTGAGTTTAAAGACCTGGCAAATGAAAGAACTGCAATGACTCTCACACTTTATGCATTTTTTCTTCTTTTTGTTTCGAGCAGGTTGGTCGATGCAATCATAGACGGTTTTGATTATGCGCGGGCAGCTTATATTATTTCTGATAAACACAAAGAAATCGGCGAAGCAATAATGAATAATTTATCTCGTGGCGCAACGGCTCTGAAAGCACGAGGTCTTTATAAAAATATCGACAGGGAAATAATAGTTACTGTTGTTACACTTAAAGAACTTGGCACCTTAACAAATATGATCAGGGAAATCGATCCGAATGCATTCGTTACCGTAAATAACGTTCACGAAGTTTTAGGAGAAGGATTCAGAATGCGAATTTAATGGGAAAACAAACATTTCTAAGATTTCAAACTATTCTTTTGCATATTTATTTGTTTTGTGAGATAATGCTATGTTGTTGAATTAGCTCCAATTTTGTAACTTTTTATAAAAATTATAAGTGTCATTATAAATCTTGAATCGATTGGTCAACTACATATTGTATATCATGTTATTTGGGATGCTCATTTCCTGTAGTTCTGTTGATAAGTTAAATGAGATCAAAGAAAAAGGCAGACTTACAGCACTAACAGGTTACAATGCTTACAGCTATTTTATTTATAAGGGCGAACCAATGGGTTTTGAGTATGATCTTATTAAAAAGTTTGCAGAACATCTTGGTGTTTCTCTGGACTTAATTGTAGTAAAAGATATTAAACAAATGTTCGATATGCTGGAAAGAGGCAAAGGAGACATAATTGCTTTCAATCTCACGATAACCAAGGAAAGAACTCAGTTAGTACATTTTACAAATTCGATCAATACAATTAAACAGGTTTTGGTACAGCGAAAACCTGAAAACTGGCGTGATATGAAACTTCATGAAATTGAGAAAGAACTGATTCGTGATCCTGCTGATCTGATAGGTAAAACTGTTGTTGTGAGAAATAATTCTTCCTACATTGAAAGACTCAAAAATCTTTCTGAAGAAGTTGGCGGTGATATTAATATTATTGAAGCAGAACCGGAACTTACAATAGAAGATCTGATTGCGCAGGTAGCCGATGGTGAAATTGATTATACCATATCCGACAACAACATAGCCGAGTTGAATGGAATATACCATGACAACATAGATGTAAACACTGAAATTTCATTATCGCAAAGAGTTGCCTGGGCTGTTGAAAAAAGTTCAGATAAATTTCTAGAAGAAATTAACGGGTGGTTAGACAGTATTAAAACAACTATTGATTTTGCAGTTACTTATAACAAATATTTTAAAAACAGGTACTCATATAAGAGAAGAATTACGAGCGACTATTTTTCAAATACCGGTGGCGGAATTTCGAAGTATGACGACCTGATAAAAAAATACTGTTCGATTGTCGGTTGGGATTGGCGACTCGGCGCTTCTATGATTTACCAGGAATCGCAGTTCGATCCTAATGCAAAATCTTGGGCAGGTGCTGAAGGATTAATGCAATTGTTACCTAGTACGGGGAAAGAATATGGTTCTAATACCCTTTCTGATCCTGAACAAAATATAAAAGCAGGTTTCAAATATACTTCTTATCTGAATGAATACTGGAAAAAGGAAATAAAGGACAGTCTGGAGAGAATAAAATTTGTTCTTGCCTCGTATAATATCGGTTTAAGCCATGTGGTCGATGCAAGAAGTCTAGCTTCTAAATATGGAGCTAATCCGAACATCTGGTTTGATAATGTAGAATATTACCTGATGCTAAAATCCGAACCGGAATACTACAGTGATTCAGTTGTAAAAGCCGGTTATGCTCACGGAGAAGAAGCCGTAAATTATGTAAAAGAAATACTGGATCGCTACGAACAATACAAGCAATTAATAAAATCGATTAAAAATCCAAATATGTTGAGTTTCAATTCTCTCTACAGGTAAATCAACAACCAGTTCTAATTAACCATAGAAATCATAGTCGATAATTCTTCAACAAGCTTTTCATCTGAACCATCAAATCCTATACTTTTAAATCTTACGTTCCCTTCTCCATCGATGATAAACTTTGTTGGAATACCACTTACCGCATACTTGGTTATTACTTCGTTATCTTCATCTAGTAGAACGTTAAACGGGTAATTATTCTTTGAAATAAATTCTTTTGCATTTTGTTTTTTATCATCTACTCTTTCCCAAGAATTCACAAAAAAGAACTGCACGTTATCATCCTTTGCATATTTTTCAACAGCTTTTTGCATACCGGGAAATGACGAAATACACGGACCACACCATGTAGCCCAGAAATCAAGAATAACAGTTTTCCCTTTATAATTTTTCAAGGAAAATTCTTCTCCATCAAGATTCTTCAACTTAAACTGTGGTGCCGGTTCCAGGATCATTTCATCCTTTAATTCGGCTATTAGTTTCTCTCTTGCAGCATCTTCAAATTGAGCGGCGTAAGTTTCAAAACCGTTTTCCGTTCCTTTCTCGTTTAGGTAAGCTTCTTTTAAATATGATTTCATAACTGCTGTGTTGTAACCACTTTTTATAAAATCTGATATTTTCGACATAGCGATGTCATACTCACTGTTTTCAACTAATGATTTTGAGTACAGTTCATTTATTGTTTCATCTTCTCCATTAGTTAGTTGAACTGCCTCCTTGAATGCCTCCAATGCTTCTTTCTTTCTATCTAAATTATCAAGCACCTTTCCTTCTACAAAAAGATTGTAACCAAGATATAATTCCTTGTCATTTTTCCATTCACTTTCGGAATAAAAATTCGGTTTTGGTGAAGTTGGTTCTTTGAGTTCTCTCCTGCATCTGTCAACTCCGAGTTGTGCAATCTTTAGCGCAGTATTCATGTCGGCGTTTTCATCGAGCATCCTGTTTACTACCGAATAAAAGCGGTAAGTACTTGGTTTGTTTACATTTTCCTGCAGAAATTGAAAAGCTTTGTCATATTCCATACTATCTCTGAAAATGTTTGCAGTTAAATCATATAAATACTCGATGCCATCATTACCAGGAAATTTTTGTTCGAACTCTTTCGCTATTTCAATTTTTTTATCAATATCTTTTTCATTCTTAAACTTACTGATCATTTCATCAACAGCAACTTCACATTTTGGGTATTTTTCAAGTAAGATTTTCTTGTATTGCTCAGATTTTTCCTTATTCCCCATTCTTTCATACCAATTAGTTAATACTGTTAGTTCTTCTTCACTTCCGTGATTAGTTGTCGTAAGGTTATTTAACTCTTCATCTATGATTTTATTTTTTTCGTACGGTTTAACTGCAGTTATTACTTGAAAATACGAATTAAGAAAAGACGGTTTTATTTGCGGATGTTTTGAAAAATCTTCTGTCATAAACTGCAAAGCTTTTTCCCTGTTGATATCCATATCAAGATAATACGCTCCCCAACGATTAAGTGCTTCACCAAATCCTGCTAAGCTTCCGGCTACTTTTTCGCCATTATCATCCGTCAGAAAAATAACATATCCTTCTTTATTGTTATTGTCTACAATTTTACCTGATTTAAATTTGAATAATACACCAAAAGTGCTGTCAGTGGTTTGAACTTTACCTGAATATATTTTCCCTTCTTTGTTTAAAGGAATATCAACCGTGTTTGCAAGTTTATTGTTATAAAGATATGCTATTGCTTCTATTTTTTCTTTACCAGCCAGATTGCTGCTATCCGGATTATACTTGATCGTAAATTCACTTCCGGGCGTTATTTCCTGCGGAAAGTAAAAGAAGCTTCCGTTAAAATTTTCCTGCTTTGAACAGGATACAGCAAATATTAACATCACTCCAGAGATTACCACAAGAAGAGGATTAAATTTCATTTTTACTCCAAATTTTATTTTCAACAACTATTCAAAAATAGGAATAGATATGCAAATATTTACAGCATTTATGATGAATGGAAAAATTATTGAATGGCAGAATTAATGAACAGATGTAGAAATTTACACAATCCACCTTTTACAGTATATCGATAAAAATATTACCGGTGCGAAATTATTTTAGTCTCTCCTTTTTAATAATCTATACTTTTAGGAAATTTCATTTTTTGTTTATCTTTGGGAAGCAATACAATACTTACTCATTCTTTTATGGATAATACCGAGCATCTGGGGGGAAAATACTTTGGAAAAAGCTTTTCTTATGAAGATGATAAAATAAGAAAAATGTTTGCTTATTTTCTGCTTTTTAGTGGAGTTTTAATCTTTACTTCTTCTCTTCTCGGAGCATTTGATGGGCTTTCCCACTGGACATCTTTATTCCTCAAAAAAAATCTTGGTATAACAAACAGATGGACACACACCTACGGACCAGATTGGTTTGTAAGCCTGATGCAGAAAACATCTTCCCTGGGAGGGAAAATTCAGCTTATTCTTGGTACAATACTAATTTCTATTTTTTATAAGTTAAAAGGAAAAACCAGGCTTTTATGGAAATTTCTATTTGTATTTCTTGGAGCTAATTTTATTCTGCTGATATTAAAACTTTTATTTGCGGAAGATATACCATACGAACCAATTGATTTGTTGGTTGGAAATGTGGCACCGTTCCCGAGCGGACATGCCATGATCTCATTGGTATTCTATCTGACTATTGCAGTTCTAGTTTCGCGCAAACAAAGAAGAAAAAAAGTAAGAATCTTTTTTATGGTGTCTTCTTTAGTAATTATTTTTATTGTTTCGGTTGCAAGGGTATTAGTTGGTGCACATAATGTAACCGAAGTAATTGCAGGTCTATCTGTTGGTCTGATATGGCTTTGTTTATGCTGGTTTGCAGAACGATTTCTTAAAATTAATTACAGGTGGGATATTTAAAGAAAATCAGTAAGTGAAATGTTTTATATGTTCACCCTTTTCCCCGATCTCAGTCATAGCCTCAATTCCAATTTTTAAATGAAGCTGTGAAAATTTAGCCGTTACCTTTTTATCCGATTCTTCTGTTTTAATTCCTTCTGGTATCATTGGCATATCAGATACTAGCAGCAATGCTCCACGCGGTATCTCGTTGACTAATCCAACTACAAATAATGTTGCTGTTTCCATATCGATAGCAAGTGTAGAAAGTGTTCTCAGATATTTTTTAAACTTATTATCCCATTCCCAGACACGTCTATTAGTAGTGTATACAACGCCGGTTCTGTACTCAAGCTTATGCTGAACAATTTTATCGGAAACGAATTTATGTAATTTAAAAGATGGTAAAGCCGGAACTTCCGCAGGTTTATAATCATTGCTTGTTCCTTCACCCCTAATTGCAGCAGTTGGAAGTATAAAATGACCAATTTCCGTAGAACGCTTTAATCCACCGCATTTACCGAGAAATAAAACTCCCTTTGGTTTTTTAGCAGCAAGTAAATCCATAATTGTCGCAGCATTAGCAGAACCAATTCCAAAATTTATTATGGAAAGTCCGTCATTATTCGTTGCTGTTTGCATTGGACGACCAACACCTTTTATATCACATTTAAATCTTTCAGCAAACTGCTCAACATAGTTATTAAAATTTGTAAGCAACATATAATCACCGAACTCATTTATTTGGGTTCCGGTATAACGCGGTAACCAGTTTTTTGCGATATCAAGTTTTGTTTTCATTTTTTAAATTTAATTTTAAGATTCAACAATAGAATGTCATTTGTTTAATTACATTGTTAGTCTAAATTTCTCAATATATTTATATTTTTAATCTCTCCTGCTATAACAAGTCTGTCATCCTTTTGAATAACATAATCAGATCCCGGGATTGCATTTATCTTATCACCCCATTTTTCTTTTGTCTTAACTGAAAGCACATCGATTCCGAATCTGGCTCTTATATTTAATTCTTTAATCGATTTTCCTATGAAGGAGCGTGGCGGTTTTATTTCATTTATTGAATATCCTTCCAAGAAATGGACCTGCGGTTCTTCCGATTTCATCGCTATACTGCTTGCAAGACTTGACGTTATTTCCCTTCTATCAATTGCTTTATTATATGCATCAAGAATATCTTTCTTCCAGATTATTCCAATTATCTTTTTACTGTTTTCAGATTCAACTACAGGTAAGCCTTCATAATGATGTAAGCGAAGTTTATCAAGAGCAGACTTACAATTTTCTTCAAGTGAAATTGTATCAAATTTAGTATTTGCTATATCGCCGGCAATCAATAAATCCTTTAATGATTCTCTTTCGAACATTTGGTCTTTTATTACATCCAGAGAAATTATACCTGTTATATTTCCTTCAGCATTTAAAACAGGAAACTCAACTCCTCTACCACGTATCACTTTATTTACCACCTGGCTAAAATTATCCGATGTACTTATATGATCGAATTCTGTCCGGTATACATCTTTTACAGGAATAGAAGCCATCACATTAGTTTCCATACCTTCTTTTATTCCGATATTTCTCATTACAAGCTTCAATGTGTAAATCGATTCACGCGACAATTGTGATGATATTATCGTACTAATTATACAGGTTATCATCAGAGGTAAAATAATGTGATAATCGTTTGTTAACTCGAAAACAATTATAATAGCTGTGATCGGAGCCCTTGTTGTACCTGCCACCAATCCCCCCATTGCAACAAGTGCATAAGCACCGGGCGTAGCAGTTATTGATGGAAATAATTGATGAACAAACGAGCCAAAGAAGTATCCAAGCATTGCACCCATAAATAAAGAGGGCGCAAAGATTCCTCCTGAACCACCGGAGCCTAAAGTAATAGACGTAGCAATTATTTTCATAAATATTAGCCCGAAGGCGATATACCAGATCATATTACCATAGAGTGCATTATTTATCGAATCATAACCAACTCCCATAATCTGTGGAAACTCTAGGGCAATGGCTCCCACCAGCAATCCTCCAATTGCAGGTTTAAAGTAACCGGGCAACTTCAGTCTATTATCAAAAAAATCTTCACAAAAATAAAGACCTTTAATGAACAAATACGCTGCTAATCCACCCAGGGCACCGAGAACGAAATAAAAAGCTATTTCATACGGTGAAGCCAGTTGATATTTTGGAACTATAAAAGCTGCAAAGTCTCCTTCAAATGTTCGTGAGATTACAGTTGCCATCACCGAAGAAATTACAATTGGTGAAAACTGCGCAACTGCAAAATCCATAAGTATAATTTCTACAGCAAAGAGAGCACCTGCTATTGGAGCATTAAATGCAGCTGCAATTCCGGCAGCAGCACCGCAACCTACTAGTGTTTTTAATCTTCGGCTTGGCACTCTGAAAAACTGACCAACCATTGAACCTAGACTGGAACCGATTTGAATAATCGGCCCTTCACGACCTACGGAACCGCCAGTACCAATTGAAATTGCAGAAGCAATTGCCTTTAAGAAGGCAACACGCGGACGAATAGCACCAGCTTTTAATAAAATCGCTTCCATAACTTCGGGAACACCGTGTCCTTTTGCTTCCGGAGCAAAGAAGTAAATTATTGGCCCCACAACCAATCCTCCGATTGCAGGAATTAATAAAATCCAGTACCAGGAAGTATTTAATACGCTGTCAAGAAAATGAATTCCACCCCTGAATGAGAATTCTGAAATCCATAGAATCATTGCCCTGATGCCAATGCCTGCAAAACCGCCGAGTACACCAATAATAATCGCAACGATTATCATAAAGGTGTGCTCAGTCAGTCTGAATTTTTTCAGAAGTGATAGAGTCTTAAGAGAAAAGTTATTGTAAGATTTTTTTAGAAATGTAAATTCCACTTACTATATAAATAATCCTTTTTAGAGTTTATGTTACAAGAATCCCCATCATTCTGTATAATGTAATATCATTTGTTTGATGGCATTTTCACAAACCTTACAGAATGGTTTATTACCCTTCGAAAACATTATACAATCGATCATTGGTCGGTATAATCCTTTTGCAGAATAACCGGCACCTTCAAATACACCTACTTTACCCCAATACTTACTTTTTTTCAGATACTTATCAACATCACCCGCATGAATTTTATCTTTAAGCGCATACTTATCTTCAGCTTTTTTTATTTCATTTTCAGGTGCTTTTGTTCTTTTTAACTCAGCAATTTTATTGTTCAATTCCCTTCGTTCTTTTTGCCATTTATAATCCATCGAATCGTAGTCTGCTTTTTCCCACGGAGTCGGTATTTCTACTCCCGAACTCAGAAACTCTTTCCACTTAACATTTTGAGGATCGAGAAGAGCAGTTATGTTAGCTTCAACCGGTTCAATCCCTTTAGGGTAAAAATCATTATAGCTTACATCAGAAGTATAATATTCATCTGCAAGCCCGTTGAATGAGTGTCCGAACTCGTGCAGAAATATATAATCTTTCCACTGATTGCCGGTAGTGAATGTACAATAGAAATTATAAATGCCTCCGCCTCCATATCTGTTATGATTAACCATTATATAAAGTGCATCATAAGGAACATTGGCAGCGATATCGCGGAGAGTTTTATTGTCTTCGGTTAACAGATATCTTTCAGAACCAAGCGAATTAAAAGTGCAGTTCAAGACAGTGTTCACAAATATTCCTGCTCTCGGTTCATCAACCCCGCTTTGAGCCGATGGTTTGAACACACCATAAATATTAAATTTATCTTCATTTGATTTATAAGGTCCCTCGCTGAAAAATACTTTTGTAAAATACTCAAGATCTTTCAGAAATTTCTCTCTTTCCATCTGAGTGTAACCTTCACTGATTATAGCCACATCAACTCTACTGTGAGGATCGCCGTTTTCATTCCGTCCAAAAACTCCTACCGATGGATCATCTAAATCATCTCTTCTGATATCTACATTTTCAGGATCTATCTCCCTGCAAAAGATTTCCCCAAGTTTATTTTCCTTATTCCTTTTTTCCAGCACGAAAATTATTTTACCTTTTGGAGAAGGAATCAATGCAGATTCATGATAAGTTTTCTTCATTCCATTTATTGCATCTTCACTTGTTTGATATTCGCCGAAGTAACTATCGAAACCCTTTGAAAAAATAAGTTCGTTTGAAACTGCATCATAAACTTTTACAAAGTATCTCCCATAATTAAATTCATCCATTAAATGTATTCTGCTTCCAGCCCAGATTCCATACTGATAAATCTGGTCCAGGGTTACCAATTCACTTTCAGCATTACCGGTATGAAAATAATCGATACGCATTGTTTTATCATTAAAATATTTGTCGAACGTTGCGAATTGTTGTGCCGTAACAGTTGTAATCATCATTAACGAACAAAAGGATAATTTAAATAATTTTTTCATAAATGAAACTCCTCAAAAAGTAAAATTTCAAGCTTTTAATAAGTGTCGTGAATTCTATAGTTTTTAATATCTATTATATTAATATAATTATTAGCTGGATTAATTATGTAATTCAGAAAAGAAATTTATCCGGATTAATCCTTTACATATTTCAAGAAAACTTTTTGTAAGATAAAGAATAGGAATTAAAAAATGGGTAAAATCTTTCCATTAATATAATTAGATTAACAACCCAAAAATTAAAAACATTTGTATTGATGAAATTTCTAAAACTACAACTCATTCCGTTTCTGTTTATTACAGCAACTATTTCTGCCCAAAATAATGAAAGCTGGAGATTGTATGATGACACTGAGGTAGCAACTGTTAAAATAACCATCGATCCTGCTGCACTTGAATGGCTTTATAATAATGTTGAGAGTGATTCTCTTTTTTATGCACAGTTTTATTTTAAAAATAAATACATAGAAGAAACGGTTGATTCAGTTGGTTTCAGGCTTCGTGGAAATACTTCCAGATATTCACTGAAAAAATCATTTAAAGTTTCATTTAATGATTTTATACCCGGCAGAAATTTCTATGGGGTAGATAAGTTAAACCTAAACGGTGAGCATAACGATCCTTCAATTGTGCGCAGTAAACTTTGTTGGGATTTATTTAAGAAAGTAGGAATGAAGTCTTCAAGAGCAGCTTACGCTGATGTATATATCAACGATCAATACTACGGTTTATATATTTCTGTAGAACATATTGATGATGAATTCCTGCAGAAAAATTTTGCCGATGATACAGGCAATCTATGGAAATGTCTTTATCCTGCAGATCTTAATTATTTAGGTGATAATCCAGATTTATATAAATCAATTGTTGATGGAAATGATCGGCAAGCTTACGATTTAAAAACAAACGAATCAGAAAATAATTACTACCAGCTTGCACATTTAATAGACATAGTAAATAACACACCCGATAATTTATTTGCTGATTCGTTAGAATCTATAATTTACATAGACGAGTTGTTAAAATATTTTTCGATGGACATTCTCACAGGTAGTTGGGACGATTATTGGTCGTTAATGAACAATTATTATCTGTACTACGAACCTGCCGCAGAAAAATTCCATCTTATTCCTTTCGATTATGATAACACTTTTGGAATTGATTGGTCTGGCAACGACTGGGCAATTGCCGATCCTTATAATTTCCCACAGGTAGTTTCTGGTTACCGACCACTGGCTCAGAGAATGATGCAAAATAATCAGTACCGTGATTTGTATACTCATTTTCTTGAATTCTACAGGGAAAATTTATTTTTACTCCCACTATGGGAAGACCGGATCGATTCGCTTCGTATCATGATTACACCATCGGCTTTAGCTGATAGCTTCAGAACTTATGATTATAATTTTTCATTCGGAGATTTTTTAGTTTCCTATACCGACCTTGGTTATTCAAACCAACATGTTAAATACGGCTTAAAGCAATATATCAATCGCAGAAATGAAACTCTTCCCGATCAGCTTTCATATTTGAATTCACCCCCGCTTGTTTATAATATCGATTGGTCACCCAAAATTCCAGGTCCGGATGACTCAATTTACGTTTCAGTTTCTGCATTCAGCAGCATTGGTATGAATGAAGTTTCTATTCAGTTTACACCCGATGGTTCATCTGCCGAAGTTTATCCTATGAATTACTCACCCGTTCCGGGAACAAAAAAAGTTGAGGAGGCAGACAAATGGATTGGTGTAATTCCGCCGAGAGGATATGATAAAAGCGGTTCATTCAGAATTTATGTAAACGATCTTACTAATCAATCACAGCTTTATCCAAGAACAGAATCGATTAAAATAAATCTTCCGACTAAAATAAATAACGACATTGTAATAAATGAATTTCTTGCTGATAACGTTACTACAAACACTGATCCGGCCGGCGAATATGATGATTGGATTGAACTGTACAACCCATCTTCCGATTCTGTTCTTTTAACAGGAAGATATCTTACTGATAAACCGGATAACTTAACGAAGTGGCAATTCACACAACCCGATCTCTATTTACACTCGAAAGAGTTTTTAATCATTTGGTGTGATGAAGATCAGGATCAAGAAGGTATTCACACTAATTTTAAATTGAACTCCGACGGCGAATTTATTGCATTTACCTCAACTGATGGAATCTCAGTTATTGATTCAATAACTTTTGGCTTGCAGGTTGCCGATGTTTCTTACGGCAGATACCCGGACGCAGAAGATAACTGGGATTACCTGGTTCCTACTCCCGGCACAGGCAATATTTTAACAGATGTAAAAGATAAAATTATACCGAAATATTTTTCATTAACAGCTTATCCAAATCCTTTTAATCCTTCTACAACAATTCAGTATCAAATCCCTGAACTAAATAAAGTGCACATAGAGATTTTCGATCTCCTCGGAAAGCGAATCTGGTTCAGAAACATAGGTGAACAGCAAGCCGGGGAATATGAAATACGCTGGAACGGAACTAATCAAAACGGTGTAAATGTTAGCTCAGGCATATATCTTCTTCGGATCGAATCGGGAATATTAAGTCAAAACTACAAATTGATGTTAATTAAGTAGTAATTCCCTCAGATTGTGTAAAAACAAGTCCATTTTTTAAGGTTTTCTCGCTAAAAAGTAATAAGTTTAAGGACTGAATTTTGTATAATTTTAATAAATATTCAAAAAACTGAATAAAGGAGATATTTTTTATGCCGCGTAAGAATGTTCTGATCATGGGCGCTGCCGGTCGCGATTTTCACAACTTTAATACCTTTTACAGGGACAACAAAGAGTATAATGTTGTTGCTTTTACTGCTACTCAAATTCCAAACATAGAAGGAAGAATTTATCCTAAACAGCTTGCAGGAAAACTTTATCCGAAAGGAATAAAAATCTATGAAGAAAAAGACCTGACAAAATTAATTAAAAAATTGGAAGTGGATGAAGTTGTATTCTCATATTCCGATGTTCCATTTGAATATGTAATGACAAAAGCTTCTATAATAAATGCAGCCGGTGTTTCGTTCAGATTGCTGGGTGCAGCTGAAACTCAAATTAAAAGTAAAAAACCGGTAGTTGCGGTACTTGCTGTAAGAACCGGCTGCGGCAAATCTCAAACTTCAAGAAAAATTGTCGAAGTTCTGACAAAAGCTGGTAAGAAAGTAGTTGCAATACGTCACCCGATGCCTTATGGTAATCTTGTTAAACAAAAAGTTCAAAGGTTTGCAAAATATTCCGATCTCAAAAAACATAACTGTACAATTGAGGAAATAGAGGAATACGAACCTCATATAGCACGCGGTGGTGTCATATATGCGGGTGTAGATTATGAAGCTATCTTAAGAGAAGCTGAAAAAGAAGCAGATGTTATTTTATGGGATGGCGGCAACAATGACTTTTCATTTTATAAAGCTGATGTAACTTTTACTGTTGTTGATCCACACAGACCGGGACACGAGTTAAAATATTATCCCGGTAATACAAGCTTAAGAATGGCTGATGCCGCAATAATTAATAAAATTGATTCCGCCGATGGAGATAACGTTTTGCAGGTAATAGAAAATACAAAAACCATAAATCCAGATGCAGTAATTATTGAAGCTGCTTCTCCGGTTACTGTAGAAAATCCTGCTGTAATCCGTGGCAAAAAGGTTTTAGTAGTGGAAGACGGCCCCACTTTAACACATGGAGAAATGAAATTTGGAGCCGGTACAGTTGCGGCTCAGAAACTTGGTGCTTTAGAAATAGTTGATCCAAGACCATATACGGTTAAATCAATAACTGCTACATATAAAAAATATCCTAATATAGGTATACTTCTTCCGGCTATGGGTTATGGAAAAGCACAGATGAAGGACCTGGAAAACACAATAAACAAAACGAAGTGTGATTCGGTAATTATCGGCACACCTATTGATCTTGGCAGATATATAAAAATCAACAAACCGCATACAAGGGTAAAATACGATTTACAGGAAATCGGGAGTATAACTGTAAAAACTGTTTTGAAGGAGAAAGGGATTATTTAACCTAAAAGTAATTTCCTATAATAAAAGAGTTATCACGGCGTGGTAACTCTTTTTTTATTTAGATTAATAATAAAATTGATTAGTTTTAATTAGAATTAATCTTAACAACAATATTTTAGTTAAATACTCTTATGAAAAAAAAATATTTTTTGTCTTCGGTACTAGTGATTTTATTTTTTAGCTATCCTGTTAATGCACAGGATTATGACAGTCTCGCGGATGCAGTTTATGCAAAAGATGTTAAAAAGATAAATGAATTATTGGACCGTGGAATAGATATAAATGCAACTCCTGAAGGTTTTCCGTCAACAGTGTTATTTATTGCCTGCAGCTTTGAAGGTTATGAAGATATCGCATCTTTACTAATCTCACGAGGTGCAGACGTAAACTTTAAGGGTAGAGATGGTAAAACTCCGATAATGTGGGCAGCAGATAATTCTTTAGAAACAACAAAAATACTTCTTAAAAACGGTGCCGATGTGAATATAAAAGCAGTCGATGGAATGACGGCATTAATCCAATGCGTTTTTGGAATTTTATCAAAAAAAGTATCAACTGATGTACTGGATCTTCTGCTTAAAAATGGCGCAAATATTAATGCTGCTTTAACTGGAACTGATACTCCCGGATGGACGGCACTCCTCTTTGCTTCAATAAATGGTGACTATAATCTTGCAAAATATCTTATTCAACATGGAGCAAATGTAAATCACACATCTGATCAGGGTGCAACAGCACTTTCACTCGCTAAACAGGAAAAATACGATAGTATTGTACAACTGCTTAAAAAACATGGTGCAAGGGAATAGTCTATGTTTATAGGTCATTTCGGAGTTGGGTTTGCTGCTAAGAAAGCAATCAAAAAGACATCACTCGGCACACTATTTCTTGCATCTCAATTTGTTGATCTTCTCTGGCCGATACTATTAATTCTTGGAATTGAAAAAGTAGAAATCAATCCTGCAAATACAGGTTTAACACCACTTAATTTTGTTTATTATCCTTTTTCACACAGCTTGTTAGCTGCAATTATCTGGGCTTTTATTTTCGGGTTAGTATACTATCTGATAAAAAAAGATTTAAGAAGTGCTGTATGGTGTGGATTGTTAGTTCCAAGTCATTGGATACTGGATCTGATAGTGCATCGCCCCGACTTGCCGTTATTCCCCGGAAACAATTCTCCAATGTTGGGATTGGGATTATGGACTTCGGTTTATGGAACAATAATAGTTGAAGTAGGAATTTTTCTCGCAGGAGTTTATTTTTATTTCAAAACAACAAAAGCTAAAAACAAAACCGGTTCAATTTCACTCTGGGTTTTAATTATTTTTTTACTTCTGGTTTATTTTATGAATATTTTCGGTC
>Ga0315536_1000742_pt1 | contig 16352 bp, 10 predicted proteins | sample SalMarSW160230MG_FD_203093 | JGI IMG/M metagenome (GOLD analysis project Ga0315536, IMG submission 203093) | Salt marsh sediment microbial communities from the Plum Island Ecosystem LTER, Massachusetts, United States - Salt Marsh Sediment SW1602-30 ... | reverse complement strand
ATGGTAAAAAGAATCCCCCCGATTTGCAGGTCGGGATTGATTCCCTGTTGCACTGTTTTAATGGTTTGCAACAGAGAGTTCAGCCCTTCAAGTGCGAAGTATTCACACTGCAAGGGAATAAGCACATAATTCGCTGCGGCCAGACCATTAATCGTCAGGATTCCAAGAGAGGGTGGGCAGTCGATCAGAATATAATCATAATTGTGTTTAAAACCGTCAAGCGCCTTTTTCAAATAATATTCGCGACCTTCCACATCGGCTAATTCCACCGTTGCCCCTGAAAGATTAATGCTTGAAGGTATGATAGACAGCCCGGGAACTGCTGTCTCCTGTACAGCCTGGTTGCCGGAAACGTGTGCGGTAATAACCTCGTATATTCCCGGTTTCTGGTTGTCCGCCCCGACGTTGCTTGAACAGTTGGCTTGTGAATCAAAATCAATAAGTAATACTTTCTTTCCCATTTCAGCCAGGTAGGCTCCGATATTTACCGCTGATGTGGTTTTCCCGACCCCACCCTTTTGATTGGCAAAAACAATTATTTTTCCCATTACGATACCTGTGGTTAAAGATATTATGTACTATATCAGAAAACCTTTTATAGTGCTACGAAGCTTGTGGTTTTTATTTATTTTATTCATGTAAAATTAATAAAATATCCTTACGGTAAGAAAAGAGCAATAATTAACCTGGAAAGAACAAAATGGCTTTTACTATTATAAAAATAATTGCAAAATTTATTGCATATTCAGGCACATAATAATATCTTATAGGTGAAGGAAAGCGGGCGGATTATAGTTTAACTGCCAGATTACAAAGGAGAGAACTTATGTTAAAAGCACAGGTTGAAAAGGCACTTAATGATGTACGTCCCTCGTTACAGGCTGACGGTGGCGACGTGGAACTTGTTGATGTGAATGAACAGGGGATCGTAAAAGTAAAGCTGACAGGTGCCTGCCATGGATGCCCGATGTCTCAAATGACATTGAGTAATGGTATTGAACGGTATCTAAAAAAGCAAATACCCGATGTCACTAAAGTTGAAGCCGTATAATAATCTAAAAATAGATATAAAAAAGACCGCTTTTATGCGGTCTTTTTTTTGTTTCACGTGAAACATTTTTTTTAATGCTACGAAGCTTGTGGGAAAAAGCAAAACGCAGGTCAAGGGTGTAATACATTGGTAGGATATCCTCTTTTGAAAGGAGAAAGCACAATGAAAATACCCGAGTTTTGCCCCAATATGCTGTGTAAGCTGCACGACAAGGATAACACAAAAAAACACTGGTTTGCCAGGCACGGCAGGTATTATACTAAAACCTTCGGGGTGGTACAGCGCTTTGTCTGTCGCTGTTGCAATAAAACATTTTCCACCCAGACACTTAACATTGATTATTACGCAAAAAAGAAGCTTGATTATCATGAGTTGGTAAAAAAGCTTGTGTCCACAAGTAGTCAGCGGGATATGAGCCGGGACTTCAAGGTATCTCTGGGTACGGTAAGGAATAAGCTCGACCGCTTGTCACGACAAGCAATGGCTCTGCACCAGACACTCAAACAAGAGGTAAGCGATCAGGCTGTGGTGGTAGCTGACGGGTTTGAAAGTTTTTGTGTGTCACAATACTTTCCCAACAATATCCATCTTTTGGCCCTGAAGGATTCCCAGTATATCTGCTATACAAACTATGTAACCATCAGGCGGAAGGGGCGGATGACCCCTAAGCAGAAGCTGAAAAGAGAAAGGCTGGAACGGCAGTTCTGGGCCCCGTATAAGGGGATCGAGCTTGAGTTTGCTGAGGTATTGGATGAGGTAGTCCGGATCCGGGACAACTCCGTATATCCTCGGTTTACCTTCTATACTGATGAGAAACCTGAGTATGTACGGGCCATGAGCAACCATCCTCACGTCAGCAGCCTGAAACAGCGGCAGCAGCTTGTGCATGAGCAGATATCTTCCCGGAAAGCCCGAACCATCACCAATCACCTGTTTGCGGTAAACTACCTGGACAGACAGATCAGGAAGGACCTGGCCGGGCATGTGCGGGAGACCGTGTGTTTTGCTCGTAATGTGAATGACTGTATGAACCGGCTGAACGTATATTTTATGTATCACAATTATATAAAGGTGTTTCGGGAAAAACAGCGGCATAAAGATAAGCGGACCCATGCCGAGGTGGCGGGAATTCCTAAGGTGAGCATCCGTAAAGCATTGCGCTTCATTTTTACCAGGAGGCGATTCTTGTCCTTGGAATCCATTACCGGTTTCAATCTCCGCTTATGGCAGAGACAGTTGTTTACTCCCTTAAAACGCAGGGTGGAATATGTTCCTAAGTATGCTTTTGCTTAAATGCTCATCTCAAAACAACAAGGTTCGTAGCACTAACTATCTTTCTCGTCGCGGGCTATTCCCACAACATAATCATCATCTCGTATAGAAACGATGCACACACCCATTGCGGTTTTGCCCATTTCCGGAATGCTTTTCAGTTTCAGCTTAATTGTATTGCCGGTAGAGGTAATGCAGATCAGGTCGTCTTTTTTACGGATATTAAGGGCACTGACAAGTTTCCCGGTTTTTTCGCTCACCTTGTAACATGTCTGCCCCTTGGTCCCTCTGCCGTGAGGTTTAAAATTATCATAAAGAATTCGTTTGCCGTACCCCATACTGCTGATAAGTACCATATGCTCATCCTTTTGGATGGTAATCGCGGAAATGACTTTATCATCCGGAGAAAGACGGATGCCTATTACCCCGTGTGAGGTTCTTCCTGTAGGGCGTACGGATTTTTCCTTAAAGCGTAATGCGTAGCCCTTGCTGGTAACAAGCAGGATATCCTCATTCCCGGCAGAGAGGTTGGCGCCGATCAGCCGGTCGTTCTTGTCCAGGTTGATGGCGATGATCCCCCGCTGGCGAGCGTTTGAAAAATCACTTGTTTTTACCTTTTTCACAATGCCTTTGCTGGTTGCCATAAAGACGTAATTGTCCTCGGAGAAATCGCTGAGGGAAGCGCAGGTGGTGATATCCTCATTTTCAGAAAGCGCCAGAAGGGCCTTTATGTGCTGACCCCGGGAGATTTTGGAACCCTCGGGAATCTCGTGTACCTTCAGCCAGTAGGCTTTTCCCTCGGAAGTAATAAACAATATATAATCATGGGTAGAAGCGATGAAAATTTGGGTGATAAAGTCCTCATCCTTCAATTTGGAAGATGAGCTTCCCCTGCCCCCGCGGTTTTGCCGTTTATAGATAGAAAGCGGCAGACGCTTGATAAAGCCTTTGTTGGAGATGACGATTACCATGTCTTCTTTTACGATCAAATCTTCAATATCAAGTTTTTCGACCTCGTCTGCCACGATTTCCGTTTTCCGTTTATCACCGTATTTTTTGGCAATCTCTTCCATTTCTTCTTTTACGACATTCAGAATTTTTCTCTCGCTTGCCAGCAGGTCTTTCAGGCAGGCGATTAGTTTTTTTATTTCCGCCAGTTCCTCGATGATTTTTTGGGTTTCCAGGCTTGTCAGTTTTTGCAGGCGCATATCCAGGATGGCCTGGGCTTGTTTGGTACTGAGTCCAAAACGCTGTCTCAGGTTTTTCCTGGCCAGATCCACTGTTTTTGACTGCTTTATAATTTTGATAACTTCATCAATATTATCCAGCGCTATTTTTAAACCTTCCAGGATATGTTCACGTTCCAGGGCCTTTTTCAGATCAAACTTACTTCGGCGGATAACCACCTCTTTCCGGTGATCAACAAAACAGGAAATTAATTCTTTCAGATTGACAAGCTTTGGCTTCCCGTGAACCAGGGCGATGTTGTTGACATTAAAGTTTATCTGCAATTGAGTGTTCGTGAATAACTGGTTTAAAATAACTTTTGGAATCGCACCCCGACGCAGCTCGATGACAATGCGAATACCGTTTCTGTCGGACTCGTCCCTGAGATCGGAGATTCCGTCAATTCTATGCACTTTCACCATGTCGGCGATTTTTACAATCAAACTGGACTTGTTTACCTGGTAGGGGATTTCCTTGACGATGATCGCATCCCTGCCCCCTTTCAGGGTTTCCAGCACGATCTTGGCGCGCAGTACAATTCTTCCCTTGCCGGTTCTAAAGGCATCTTTTATTCCTTTTATACCGTAGATTATTCCGCCGGTGGGAAAGTCCGGCCCTTTAATAAAGTATAATAGCTCTTTGGTTGTTATTTTATGATTTTCGATGTATGCGGAAGTGGCGGCCGCGATCTCATTCAGATTGTGGGGTGCCATATTTGTAGCCATACCTACGGCGATTCCGCTTGCTCCGTTGGCCAGTAAAAAAGGAAACGCGCCGGGAAGGACAAACGGTTCCTGGAGCGAATCGTCATAGTTGGGAACAAAGTCCACCGTCTCTTTGTTGATGTCGCGCAGCATTTCCTCGGCGAGTTTGGCCATACGTGCTTCGGTGTACCGCATGGCTGCGGGAGGATCTCCGTCAACTGAACCGAAGTTCCCTTGGCCGGTCACCACCGGATAGCGCAGAGAAAAATCTTGTGCCAGGCGTACCAGTGCATCATAAATTGATTGGTCACCGTGGGGATGGTATTTCCCCAGTACATCGCCGACAATCCTTCCGGTTTTTTTAAAGGGCCGGTCGGAACGCAGACCCATTTCATTCATGGAATAAAGAATTCTCCGATGAACGGGTTTCAGGCCGTCACGTGCGTCAGGGAGTGCCCTGCTGACGATTACGGACATCGCATAGTTTAGATAGGATTCTTTGACTTCATCTTCAATGGCTACAGGAATAACCCGGCCGATATGGTCACTCATATTAGACTCCCGTTAATTGGTGTTATACGTCAAGAAAAGATACTGACAGGGCGTTCTCTTCAATGAATTTTTTCCTTGGTTCAACATTTCCGCCCATAAGGGTTGTAAAGATTTCTTCCGCCTCAACGGCGTCCTCAAGGGTAATCTTCATGATTCTCCGGTTTTCAGGATTCATTGTGGTTTCCCATAACTGATCGGGGTTCATTTCACCCAGGCCTTTATAACGCTGTATGGTAATTCCGTCCTGCCCGCCATTGGGTTTGATCTTTTTTAGTATTTTTTCCTTTTCAGCATCATTATATGCATAATGGATTTTTTTACTATACGCGATTTTATAAAGCGGCGGCATGGCGATGTATATGTGCTCTTTTTCAATAAGTTCTTTCATATAGCGAAAGAAAAAGGTAAGCAGCAGGGTCCTAATGTGTGACCCGTCAACATCCGCGTCAGCCATGAGGATTACCTTATGATAACGTAGTTTGGAAAGATCGAACGTAGAACCGGCTCCGGTTCCAAGCGTGGTAACGATGGGGATCAGTTTGTCGTTGGATAACACCTTGTCGATACGTGTTTTTTCCACGTTCAGCATTTTTCCCCACAATGGAAGGATCGCCTGAAAATGCCGGTCCCTTCCGAGTTTGGCGCTGCCGCCTGCGGAGTCACCCTCTACGATATAAAGCTCACATTTGGCCGCGTCTTTTTCTGCGCAGTCAGCAAGTTTCCCAGGCAGCCCCGTGCTTTCCAGGAAACTTTTCCTGCGGGTAAGTTCGCGTGCCTGCCGCGCCGCCAACCGGGCTTTTGCCGCCAACAGACATTTTTCCAATACCTTTTTGATGACCCCGGGGTTTTCCTCAAAGTAGCCGGTCAGGTTCTCGTTGACCACGGTTTCCACCAGACCCTTTACCTCGCTGTTGCCCAATTTGGCCTTTGTCTGTCCCTCAAACTGGGGATCATGCAGCTTTACCGAGATAACGGCGGTAAGCCCCTCCCGGGCATCATCACCGCTGAGATTTTCATCCAGCTTTTTGGAGAGGTTCTGCCGCTTTAAAAAATCATTCAGGACGCGGGTGAGGGCAGATTTAAATCCGCTTAAGTGGGTGCCGCCTTCACGTGTGTTTATATTGTTGGCAAATGAGAAGATATTCTCAGCATAGCCGTCATTGTATTCAATCGCGCATTCCATGGCCACATCATCGGTCTGGGCCTCAAAATAAATGGGTTTATTGTGGATAGGGGTTTTGTTTTTATTCAGAAACTCAATAAAAGATTTCAGTCCGCCCTCGAATTTGAACTTGTGTTCTTTTACCTTTTGGGGCCGTTCATCCACGAGAGTAATTTCTATTCCCTTGTTGAGAAAAGCAAGCTCTCTTAAACGATTGGCCAGGATATCGAAATGATACTCCGTATCTTCAAAGATTTTACTGTCCGCTTTAAACCGCGTATGGGTTCCGGTTATATCGGTTGTCCCGATCTCTTTGACCACAGCCTCGGGAACGCCCCTGTTGTATTTCTGGTAATAGATTTTTCCGGAGCGGTGGACCTTGGCAACACACCACTCCGAGAGGGCGTTTACCACCGATACACCAACACCGTGCAGCCCGCCGGAAACCTTATAGCTGTTCTTGTCGAATTTACCTCCGGCATTAAGTTTGGTCATGACCACTTCAAGGGCGCTGACCTTTTCGGTGGGGTGTATTTCGGTCGGGATACCCCTGCCATTGTCTTCAACCCGAATGACGTTGTCCTTTTCGATAACAACTTTGATTACCGAACAATATCCTGCCAGGGCCTCATCAATACTGTTGTCCACAACCTCATAGACCAGGTGGTGGAGGCCGTCCGGCCCGGTAGACCCGATATACATACTCGGCCGTTTACGAACGTGCTCCATGCCCATGAGAACCTTAATATTTTTTGCTGAGTAATTTTCCTGCATGGTTAAACCTTATCGTTCCTAAAATGGGATAGCATATTATAGTATGTCCCCCAAAAAAAGTAAAGCACTCTGCGCCGCTCGGAAATGCAAGCATATGCAAAATATAATAAATATTATATATGAAAAATTATATTTTATCGATCAGAATGGAACATTTTCCCGACGGAATGGGAAGTGTTTTCTTTTTTTGGCCGATTATATTCACTGTAAAATAGTACAGCTTTTCGGATTCCAGTTTGATCTCCCATCCCCGTGCGCTTTTATTGCTTAATATGGTTATCAGGTTTCGCTTCAAAGACAGGTCTTCAATACCCATAATTTCCAATGTGGGGATTATCCAGTCGACTGTTTTGCGGGGGAGTGAAATCGAAAGTCCGATAACATTCTCAATAATCAATGCAACAGTCGAGAGTGCCGCATAGGGCAGGTACAGATTACGGGGAAAATTATCCTTTTTGGACCATTTGGCCTTTCCTTCCTTTACCGGACAATAGGCCTCCCAAAGTGTCCCCGGACTGTTGTCCGCCGGGTGGGCGCTGTCCAGAATATAGTAGAGGTGGCGGATGGCACACTCACGAGCCAGATCGAACCTGCCGTATTTTTCCAGGCCTTTTATTACAATATAGGTAAATGGGGGAAATACCGAACCACGAAAGCCGTTCCCTGTTCTATCAAACTGTTTGCTGTTGGCGGAAAGCGAGGGGAATGGATTTTCCACACCGAATTCCTTGGGATTGGTAAGGTGGGCAATCAGTTTTTCCGCTCTTTCCTCGTTCGGTATCTCCGCCAGCAGGGGCCAGAAGGAGGCGATGGTCTTGGTACGGACCTGTTTTTCTTTTTTATCAAGATCATAGTAAAAGCCGTCGTCACTGTTCCACATCAGCGAATTGATTCTGGTCTTCAAGGAAAAATAATATCGTTTATAGCGATAACTTTTTTCTTTGTCGTTCAGAATATCGTAAAGCAGCGACATATACAGGGCATTTAACGCCTGCTGTGAATTGAAGTCAATTGGATATTCCATTTCACTGCGGGGAGCATTTTCCATCATTGTAGCAATCAGGGGAACGGAGTACAGCCCGTTTTCCTTTTTAAGCTTACTTTCCAGCCAGTGATAATACAGATCGAGTTTTGATATGATTTCTTTTATGCGTTTCTTCGAACCGATTTTATGGTAAATATTAAACTCCGCCCAGGAAAAAAGCGGCGGAAGCACCCCCGCGGGGTTTTTTTTATGAAATATCGGGTTCCCATCCTTTTCACTGTATTCACCGTAAATAGCCCCGTTCTCTTCCTGCTTTGCGTAGAAATTATCCAGCATGGGAGTGACGGGGAAGTTCTTATTGCTGTACACCAGGAAGAATGTGGAAAAACAGGCGGCAAACTGGTTGATGCTTTCACTCTGCGGATAATTGAAATATTTGGAGTGAAAACCGTTTTCAGAAGTGCCTTGTTTCCATGAATTTTTTATCCAGTTCCATGTCTGGTTGTAGAGGTCGACAATGTCCTGATCGTAAAAATGAACCTTGGGGAATTCTTTCTTTAACACTCGTGCTCCTTACCAAAAATCTCTGTTTTCTGTTTGCCGTGCTACCTCGGTGTAAATTTTCCGATAAAGCTGGTGAAGCGGAATTTTCGTCGATTTACTCAATGAAATGACATCTTCGATTTCCGGAACGGCCTTTATACATTTATCGTCTAAAAATCCGTATTTTACATGTATTTCACCGAAAGAAGACTGAAAATTTCTCAACTCACGTTTGAGGATTCTTCGTTCCGTGACGTACCTGCGCAGACCGAAGGTTGAGGTTGTCTGCAACAATAATTTTTCAATCATAACACACTGTTCCGGCGCACAGAGTACCTGTATCAAAAAACCCGGTCTCCCCTTTTTCATGGTAGCCGGCATAATACTAAAATCAAGCGCTCCCCGCTCCAGAATAAGCTGCATGGCCGCGGCGATTATTTCCGGGGTGGAGTCATCGATGTTCGTCTCCAGTACAACAATAGTATCCGCCTGCCCCCCTGCTTTTCCCTGATGATATTCGAACAATTTAGCCGTTACATCAGGGGAAAGCGGATCCGCAATTTCTGTAATATTGTTCAGTTCCATTTCGCAATTTTCCGTAAATGGTGTAAAAAATGTATTGAGAAATATTGCGCACAGCGCAGATATTTCTCCGGCCCGGATACTCGTCAGGATGCGTGTCCCTTTAAAAATCTCAAATACCTCAGCCGCTGAGTGTAATCCTATACATGGTGTTGATACTAGAAATTTATTATTAATTTTGTTTTGTAATTGTATAATGCAAATATAAATAAATAAGGACCAGGGGTCAAGATTTTTCAGATCCGCCTGTTTTACGAACCGTCCGGCTTGTGGTGCGTCTGCTGCAAGAACCTGAAAATATACTGTACAGTCCATGCTGTTATATGACGCAAGCGTATTTTGCAGTTTTTGCAGATCCTGTTCGGTTTTCGGCTTTTCCAAAAACGCGGTAATATCTTTTATAAAAGGAAACGGTTTTTTACGGTTGAGCTCCAAAAATAATTCGGATAAAACTAAGGGAGCAGGCGATGTAAGTTGAAAAAGTGCGGCATAAAGCAGTTCGGGTGATACCCCGGTTGAGAGATCCAGCAGATACATCTATTCCCCGATCCGGTTGATAAGCGCCGCGGTATACCCTGCCCCAAAGCCATTGTCTATATTCACCACGGTTACCCCCGGGGCACATGAGTTGAGCATGGTGAGCAATGGCGCAATCCCGTTTAGGTGCGCTCCATACCCCACAGAAGTGGGGACGGCGATTACCGGACAACTTACCAATCCGGCAATGACACTTGCCAAAGCCCCGTCCATTCCGGCTACCGCCACTATTACCCTGCTTTCGCGCAGTGTATCTATTTTTGAAAGCAGACGGTGAATGCCCGCCACCCCGATATCCCAATAGGTCTGGACGGCCGCACCGGCTGTCTGTGCCGTAATCGCGGCCTCCTCTGCCACCGGAATGTCCGAAGTACCTGCCGATACCACCGTTACCCTGCCGCAGGCTTTTTCCTGTGTGCCGATGACAATAACACCGCTGGTCTCAAAATAGCGTACCTGCTTAAAGTGTGCACGCAAAAGTGCTGCCGTTGATTTTTTTGCCCTGGTAAGCAGCACCGGCAAGGTGCGTTTTGCTATCTCCCGGGCAATAGAAAGGACCTGTTTATCGGTTTTATTTTTACAATAGATCACTTCGGGAAATCCCGTACGCAGCTCCCGGTAAACATCAACTTCCGCAAATCCCAGGTTTCCCGGAATCAAACCGGTTATCCTTTTTACGGCCTCTTGCGGACTGAGAGTGTGCTGTTTGATCTGTTCCAGCAGATCCAATAAATTTTCATGTTTCATGTTGCACCGTTAAAATATTAATCTTGTAACAAAAAGGAGTCAAATCTTTTTTAAAATTAGTAATTGTATGTTATATTTATAATATACTTACGATAATAAACTAAGAAGGAAACTGGAAAATGGTGTATAAAAAAAGATACATAATTTTTATTTGTGTCTCTTTTCTTCTATTAATAATAAATATTTTTGTATGGGCGGAAGAACAAAAAATCGTTTTGGGCAGGGTGGACGCCTGGCAGGCAATAGCCGCTTTTGACGGCGTGCATATGCAGAAGGGAAAATGGGGATTTTTGGACCTGGTTCTTGATTATGGTGAATACCAGCCCGAGCAAAATACGGATATCCTGCTGCATTTTAACGGCAGTCCGGTACACGAAGAAAGCAGACATTACCGGGTGGATATGCAAAAAGCATTGGTTTCCACTGATTTCGCGAAGCTGGGAAAGGGAGCGGCGGCGTTTCGAAACCGTGGCGGATGCCATCTGGTTCCCCGGGGACAGGCATTGTTTAATGCCGGTACGGTGTGGGATGATTTTTCCATAGAGTTCTGGCTTTACCCGGCAAATCTTTCACAGGGAGAAACAGTGATTTCCTGGCGTGGACTGCGGGTGGCGGATAATGAACTCGTTCCCCAAAGTTTCGAATGCAGGGTTGAGGACAGAAGTCTGGTATGGATTTTTAATAATTTTTTTGTTTCACCGGACAGCAAGAACTATTCTTTTAAACTAAAAGGGTACAGCAAACTTCTCCCGCGTACCTGGCATCACCACCTGTTGCGCTACGACAGCACACGCGGGATTCTGGAATATCTGGTGGACGGGATTCCTGAGGGTGTTATCTATACGACCACAACATTCAGTGCCGGCGGCTCTGTGGCCAGACCGGTATTGGGAGAACCCGATGACGCGCAACTTGTAATCGGAAAGAATTTTACCGGTTTTCTTGATGAGTTTCGTGTTTCACGGGAGTATATTAACAAAGCAAAGCTGGGAAAATATCCGTCACACAGCGGCAGTGCGGTAAGTAAAGTCTTCGATTTGGGTTACTCCGGGACACGGATTAAAAGAATTATCGCTTCCATGGATAAGCCGGCCGACTCGGAAATTTATTTTTTTTATCGCTGCAGCGACCGGTTTCGCACCGCAAGCAGCCTTGCCTCACCCTGGGTACAGTTTACTCCCGGTACCGAATTCCCTGATTCGGTAAGCGGGAGGTACATACAGCTTCGGGTTGAATTATTTCCGGACGGTCGACAGGAGTATTCTCCGACCATACATGAGATTACTATTATGTATGAACCGGACCTGCCCCCGATCAGCCCCGTGGGATTTAAGGTAAAACCGGGGAACGGCAAGGTGACCTTAAGCTGGAAAAAAGCCAATGAAATGGACGTGAAAGGGTATATGGTGTTTTATGGAACCGGCCCCTTGAACTATATGGGGACGGGAAGTGACCAGGGCCCGTCACCGATAGACGTCGGCAATGTGGATAGTGTCCGGATTACCGGGCTTGAAAACGGCCGACTGTATTATTTTTCTGTTGTTGCCTATGATTCTTCCACCCCCCCCCACCTCAGTGATTTTGCGGAAGAAAAAAGCGCCAGACCCTCTGAGGTTTTGGAATGAGAACAATGACCCTTGAAGAACGATTGGCAAGGGCGCGCACCGGCTTTCTCTTCGGTGAATATGATATGGTCGAGCGGATGCTGGAAAAAATAGTTCTGGAAAAGCCGCATCTTCCGAATGTATACAATATTCTGGGCAGTGTGTATGAGCGCAAAGGGAAATATAAGGACGCCATACAGGCATTTCATAAGGCGATTGAGTTAAAACCCGACAACGGCGAGGCATATAACAACCTTGGGGTGGCCTATAAAAACTCGGGTGATACGGACAAGGCGTATACTATTTTACAGAAGGCATTGCACGTTACCCGCAACAAGGTGGATATTTATTATAACCTGGGAAATTTATATCGGGACAGGGCTGATTATGAAAAATCCGAGGAGTATTACAGAAAATCATTGGAATTGAATCCTGCCTATATTCTTGCCTACAATAATCTGGGGACGGTTCTGGAAAAGATGAAACGCGATGACGAGGCTGTCAGGGTTTACCGCCAGGGATTACAGATTGATATCAATCATCCGCGTCTGCATTATAATCTTGGGGTTATTTTTAAACGAAACGGTCTTTTTAAACAGGCCAAAAGTGAATTCGAGTTCGCATTGCGGATCAGCCATGGGTGGACCCAGGCAATGAACAATCTTGGGGTTGTCTACCAGGAGTTGGGGGAGCCTGAGCGGGCTTTGCAGATATTTCGGGATATTTTAAAAACCGAACCGCAGAATTCAGAGGTACATAATAATATCGGGGTATTGCTGCAGAAACAAAAAAATTATGATGAGGCGGCAGACGCGTTCAACACGTCAATCCGCTTTAATCCACAGTATACAAGAGCTCATTTTAATTTGGCGCTGCTTTTTGCCGAAAGGGGCTTTCACAAAGAGGCCTTGGAACAGTTACAGAAAATAAAGGAGTTTGATCCCCATGACATCCAGGTACAGTTCAGGGAAGGATCCGTACTCATGGTTTTGGGGCGTTTTGATGAGGCCAAAAAATGCTTTATGCGCGTGTTGGCACAGGATCCCTCGTCGATCGACACATTGGTCGCTCTCGCTAATATCTGCATCAAGCAGGGTGAAATACAAACGGCATACGATATTCAGAAGAAGCTTGCGGCTCTTGGTTACCGTAATGCCGAGTTCCACCTGGAACTGGCCTTCATCTACAGGGAGAAAGCGAATTTTAAAAAGGCCGAGCAGGAGGTAAAATTATACCTTGAACAGAATCCCGGGGATGAGAACGCCCGATTTCTTCTCGCGGATCTCTGTTATAAACAGAATAATTTAAGCTTCGCGCAAAATATTCTTGCAGGACTGATTAAAGGAGGAAGCACACAAGAGGAGGTGTATTATCTTCTTGCCGGAATCTATCGTGAGCAGGGAGATTATCCCAGCGCAGTAGCGGTGTTAAAGCAGATTGTGGAAAAGCAGGGATCAAGCGAGGAAATACAGGATGTGGATAAACTGACCGAATCACTGAAACTTTATGAAGAAACTATCAATGAATATGAAAAAGAACATGAGGAGCAGTGGCAAAGAAACCTGATAAAATACCGTGACCTGGGAGAGGATCTCGAAAAAGAACAGGCGGACGACGAGGACGCCTTTTTATTTGATGAACAGATATCCGATGAAGATGATGCCGTTCCCATTATCAAGGTTGGCGGAATGGAACCGGTTTTGGCGGTGAGGGAAGAAGAAGAGGAGCTAACGCTTGAAGAAAGTCCCGAACCAATACCTGAAACAGAAATAAAAAAGGTGATTGAAATCAAAGAAGAAAAGGCGCCTTCGTTGATGAATCTGCTGGATGGCCAGGAGCTTTACCGGGAAAGTCCGCACGCGCCTTTCCCCCAGGCCGGTTATGCGGCGCCGGCCGCGCCTCCTTCAGCCGTATCCGGCACGGTGGGAGCTGCCGGTACCGGCGGCCATGGGAGCCCGGGTAACAGGGAAAGTGCGTACGGCCCGGGCGACTCCGGCGGTGCAGGCGGCAGCGAAACGGGAACTGAAGCGGAATACCGGCAGCCCGGGGAAGAGCGGCCGGAAGAGCAGCTTGCGGGATATGAAAATACACTGAAAAGCCTTACCAATACGCTGCAAAACGCGGTGGATGCAGCCGGCAGGGCGATACAGCAGAATGCGCAAAACATACAGAGCAGGGGAGGTGCCCGGGTTTCAGGGCCCCCGCCGCAAGGAGGGGGAATGCCGCAGTATGCTCCGCAATATATTGTGGTGCCGCAGTCTCCGCTGCCGGTTGAAATATCATATCGTGCCGGGAAACAGGGGGAACCGGAGGAGAACCCGGACCTGGAAAAGGACCGTTCCGGCCGGGCTGTCAACGATGAGGTTGGGGAGGAACTCGATCGGCAGGAACATACCGAAATGGAACTTCCGCAGCAGCAGGAGTCCGATGATATCGGGCAAGAGGCTGTGGAGGAAGATGTTACGGCGGAGCAGGAGGAGCCCGAAATTGAGTTGCTTGAACAAGCGGAGGATGCGCTGACATCTGGGAATGAAGATATGCTTTCGCCCGGGGAGGCGGAGACTGAAGGTGATGAGTTGGAGATTGATGATGCGGAATCCGGCGAGACGGCAGCAGGGGCTTTCCCTACGGAAAAGGATGACGAGAACCTGGGAATGCTTCAGGAAGAAGCGGAACAAGGTATAACCGTCTCCCCGATTAATCAGGAGCAGGCTGCTTTTTTCGGGGAAAAACCTCGAATTCAAAATAAACAATCGGGAAAACTTCTTGACTATTTAGCGAATATGGCAAATTATTTACCACAAGACGAGCAGTTTTTGCGATTAGAAAACGAAATCCACCTGAAAATGCAGAAAATACGTGCAAAACTGTCAGGGAGCAAAGGGTTAATGAGAAAGATAAGGGAACATTATCAGGCCAATCCAAGGCCGGCTGTTTTACCTATTACCGCCGACGCCATTACCTCTACCTTTAATTTTATAAAGAATCTTTCTTCCTATGTCCCCAACAAAGAGACGGGAACCCAGCTTGCTTTAAAGATCGATTCCATCTTAGACAAAATGAGGAGTGTATAAGGTATGGAGCGGGAAAACGTATTATATGTAATGAAATCATATATCGAAAAAATGCCCAGCCTCCCGACCACTGTGGCCAAAATTTTACAGCTTTGCAATGATCCAAAGACCTCCCCGACGGACCTGAACAAGTTAATCGGTCTTGACCCGGTATTAATGGGGAAGGTAATGAAGCTTATTAACTCGGCTTATTACGGACTTTCACAGAAGATCACTTCATTAGTGCGTGCCATTATTATGTTGGGTATTAATACCGTAAAGAACCTGGCGTTAAGTACCGCGGTGTTGGCAAGCCTGGGGAAAAAAACTGATTTTCAAGCCTTAAATATGGAGGGTTTTTGGAAACATTCCATCTGTGTGGGCAGTACAGCCAAATTAATCGCTAAAAAACGTAATGTTGATCCCAAGTCGTTGGAAGAATATTTTATCGCGGGGCTGCTCCATGATATCGGCAAGATACCATTGAATAACAGGCTGTCCAAGCAGTTTATCGAGGCTTTGTCCGAGGCTGAACGGTCGCGGCATCCCCTCTATTTTGCTGAGCAGCATATTCTGAATGTGGACCACTCGGAGATCGGAAAACAGATCGTGGAAAACTGGAAACTCAGTAAGGATATAGAAGACGTGGTCCTGTTTCATCACAATTTAACCGAATACCAGGGAGATAACACCGATATCCTGTATACGGTGGCTATTTCCAACTATTTTGCCAACATCAGTGAGTTGGGTTTTTCCGGTGATCGTTTTCCCGAGAAAGTACAGGAAGACGTCTTCGGTTACCTCGGCATCGGTTGGCAATACCTGGAACAGATCGAAGATGATATAAAAAAGGAAATCGAAAAAGCACAAATCTTTCTTGAAGTTGTGAAATAGGAGTGTGATGCATGGCGTTTCGCATGCGCTTTTGGGGCGTGCGGGGATCGATACCCTGCCCGGGGCCGGATACGGTAAGATACGGGGGAAACACCGCGTGTATTGAGCTGCGTTTTCAACCCTTAAACCGGCTGATTATTGTTGATGCGGGGTCGGGGATCCGGGCTTTAGGCGATCAGATAATGAAGCAGGACCTGCCAAAAGGCCCGATAAAAACACAGATTTTTCTTACCCATACCCATTGGGACCATATCATGGGGTTTCCCTTTTTTACTCCCATTTATATTCCGGGGACGGAACTTACCATTTTCGGACCGGTTACCTATGAAGAGGACACACTGGATAAAATTGTCGGGGATCAGCTCCGCTACCGCTATTTCCCCGTACGCCAAAGTGAGCTGGCGGCCAAAATCGATTATGCCCAGCTGCAGGAGTGTGAAAAAGACCTGGGAGACGGAATCATAATGCGGACCAAGTATCTGAATCATCCCATCCTTTGTTTGGGATACCGTTTTGAATACCAGGGCAAGGTGCTGTGTACGGCTTTCGATACCGAGCCTTTCAGAAATGTTTTCGACCAGAATAAGGACTCTCCCGACTTCGATGAGGAAGCCTTTAAAGAAGGTGAGATCGTGGCAAAACAGGAGAATGAGAAGGTGCTGCAG
>Ga0315536_1000741_pt1 | contig 16364 bp, 21 predicted proteins | sample SalMarSW160230MG_FD_203093 | JGI IMG/M metagenome (GOLD analysis project Ga0315536, IMG submission 203093) | Salt marsh sediment microbial communities from the Plum Island Ecosystem LTER, Massachusetts, United States - Salt Marsh Sediment SW1602-30 ... | reverse complement strand
CTTTTTGTTTTTTAATTTGATCTTCTTTAATCCATTCTAATTTTCCTAATCCTGGTTGTCTCATAGTTAATCCAATCTTTGGGTCATCTCCTTTATGAGAGATTGCAACAACTCTTGCTAAACATAAATCTCCTTTTTTTAGACTTCTCTTAGATGCTTTTCCAGTAAGAGTATTTGATTTTGAAAAACTTACATAATCGTCCATTGTTTGTGAAATGTGAGTCATTCCTCTCATAACTCCCATGTCAATAAATGCTCCAAAGTTTGTTATTTCAGCTATGATTCCGAAAACTAATTCTTGAAGTTCTGGTTTCCAAGCAAGCACTCTAAATTTACAATTATAAAATGCAGCTCCGTCTCCAGGAATAATTACTCCTTCTCCAATTTTTATTACTCCTACCACTGAAACAACTTTGCCTAATTCCTTATCATAATATTCAGCATATGTTTCTCTAAGTTGTTTTTCAACAGCTTCTGCAGTTGGTAATCCGAATAGTTTCGGTGCTACTCTTACATAGTCTTCAACTTCAGTTAAATAGAACATAAAAATTATAGTAAAAGTTGCTTTTTAAAGCTTACTTATAAAACTTCCAGCTTCTTTTTGGCTCGAATAACTAGTTTTTGGTTTTTAGTTTTTTTCTTGATTTCTTTATCAAGAGTTGCAATGATTATTTTATTATTTTTTGAATACCTTATTATTCCTGCGTCTGTATTTTTTGTTTCAAGATCTATTAATTTTATTTTTCTTAAAATCTTTAATGCTAATTCTGCTTCTATTTTTGATTTAGATATTCCTTTTAATTCTACTAAGACTTGTTTTGGAACTATTGGAACATGTCCCATAGTTTCTATTTCATCTAGGAAATCTATTTTATTTCTAATTGCTGATAAAATAAAACTTGTATCTAATAATACTTTCATATTAATCCAATAGTATTAAGGTTTAAATAATCTTTTTTATTAGAAAGTTTATGAAAGAAGTGGAAAATGTTCTTAGAATTTTAAAAGATACAAAAGAAGCTATAAAGCATGGGGATGCTACTAAGATTAAAAATTTAAGTAATCAAACTACTAACACTGCTTCTCTTACTCAAGACCCAGACAATATTGCTGTTGCTGTTATTATTTATTCTATTGGAAAAATAATGGAAAGGCATGACTACCAACAATTAAGAGGATGGAGCAATTTTTATAGGATTGTTGGAAGTTCATTAGACAAAGCAATTATTAATTTAAGCAAGGGAAATGAAAAAGGATTTAGAGTACATTTTGAGATGATTCGAAAAGCAATAAATAAACTTTCAGGAAAATTAAGAAAATATATCAAAGAGGTTTTTAGAAGTGCTGAGATTAACAAGGCTTCAAGATTATATGAACATGGAATTTCTATGGAACAGACTGCTAAGCTTTTAGGAATTACAATGTATGAACTAGCAGATTATGCTGGAAAGACAGGAATTTCAGATGTTCCTATTTCAAAAACAATGGATACTAAAACAAGGGTTAAAATTGCTATGGAGATGTTTGAATGAAAGGTGTAATAATTTTTGATGCAAGTACTTTAATTAGTCTTTCAATGAATGGATTACTAGGAGAATTAAAAAAACTAAAAGAAATTTTTCAAGGTAAATTCATTATTACTAAAGAAGTAAAATATGAAGTTATTGATAGGCCAATAAAAGTTAAGAGGTTTGAATTAGAAGCATTGAGAACTATGAAACTTCTAAGAGAAAAGGTAATTGAAATGCCTGATTCTTTGGGAATAAGTGATAAAGATATTGAGGAGGCAAAGAATAAGATGATGGATATTGCAAACAACATGTTTGTTGGAAACAAAAAAAACATTCATATTATTCATGATGGTGAATCTTCTTGTCTTGCATTGAGTAGACTTTTGTTAGATAAAAAAGTTCCTCATGTTATTGCTATTGATGAAAGAACAACTAGAATGCTTAGTGAAAAACCAGATAATTTAAAGGATTTATTGAGAAGAAAACTTAGCACTAATGTTCAATTGAAAAGAAAAGATTTCAAATATTTTAGAGGGTTTAGATTTATTCGTTCTACTGAGTTAATGTATGTAGCTTGGAAAAAAGGTTTATTAGATTTAAAAGATAGTAAGATGGTTTTAGACGCTGTTTTATGGGCTTTGAAATTTAAAGGCGCTGCAATTTCTGGTGATGAAATTAATGAAATAAAATCAATAAAATAGTTGTTCCTCGAAGGAGATTACTACTTATTAAATAGTTTTGAGTATTTGTTATAGTATGCATTGGTCTAAAGGAGATATCCATTATTTAGGAGAGAATTATTCAAAAAACATCTCTTTAATAGAAATTGGAAAGAAACTTAATAGAACTAGGAAGGCTATATCTCATAAGGCTTCAAGATTAGGAATTTTAAGACCGAGATTTCCTTCTGATAAACCTAGTCAACGAATTCCTAGAACTATTATTGATAAAAGATATTACGAAAAGAATCGGGAGAATCTTCTCAAAAGAAGGAAAAAAGAGCGGAGAGATTTTCGTATAAAATTAAAAAATATGTTGGGAGGAAAATGTTCAATATGTGGATACAAAAAGTGTTCAGCGGCTTTAGATTTCCATCATAATAAAGGGAAAAAAGAAGCGCATGTTTCATTTTTAATAAAAAATGATTCTAAACAGAAGGCTTTAAAAGAAATAAAGAAATGTATATTATTATGTGCTAATTGTCATAGAGAAGTGCATAATAAGGATGCGTAGCATAGTGGTAGTGTACTCCGCTCCAGAGATTGTTTATAGTCAAATATAAATTATCAGAGATCCGGAGTTGTGGGGGTTCGATTCCCTCCGCGTCCATTTTTAATGTGCCCTATAGAGCACTTTTTCTTTGCCCCTATATGTTACTACTTGAAAGGCACTGCAAATAGGAAAGTTTATAAATAAGAAATTTCTTTCAAAGATATGAAACTCGCACAAATATCAGACATTCATGGTGATTTAGAAATGCTTGAAAGAGCTAGTAAATTAGTTCAAAAAATTAATGATGTTGAAGTTTTAGCTATTACTGGTGATATTGCTGGAAGTGTCCTAAAAGGAGAAGAAAGAGATTATTTTATACAAGTTTCTCAAAATACTCAAAAGCTTAGAGATTTCTTATACCAACATACTGAAGGTAAAATAGATACTACTAGAAAAGCTGCTGAAGCTATGATTGAGGGTATTCCTGGTTTAAACATTGAAAATCAAACAGAAATAGTAGAGCATTCAAAAAATTATTTAAAACTTGAAGCAAAAACAAAAAAAGGATTAAAAGCTCAATATCAAGGAGCAAAAGATATTCTTGAAGCAATGCCTCAGGAAAAAGTATTAGTTCCAGGAAACTGGGATTGTCGTTGCATGGATGATTATCTTGCTAAGTGGAATATTCATGATAGAAATAATAAGGAAGTAGAGATTGGGGGAGTTAATTTTATAGGTTATGGTGAGCACCTGTAAGACCAAGAGAAATTCCTGAAGAGTGGCTTATTCCATTTAACGAAGATGAAGCATATAATCATCTTGTTAAGAATACAAACCCAGATAAAGACACCATTGCATTAATTCACAATCCTGTTAGAGGACATGGTGGAAATGGTGCTAAAGGGAGTTATGCATTAAGAGCATACATGAATTTAAGGCAACCGGATGCAATACTTCAAGGACATACTCATAAACTTAATTCTGGTAAAGATAAAGAAACTGGAACAGTTATTGTTAATCCAGGTAACCTAGGAAGATATGAAAATACTCCTGGAGGAAACATAGTTGAAATAGACTATAATCAAGAAACAGGTATGGTTATTCCAACACGTTTATGGAAAATCTTGGGAAACCATGACGTCCGACATTATTCGATTGGAAATAAATCTGCTTAAGTTTTATAAACAATAAATCTTTTTAGAGATTATGAAAAAACACCATACATATGCAATATCACTTGTTTTAATGATCTTAATTCTTATTGGAATTACATTTTATCATCATTATACTCCTGAGCCAATTGCTTCAACTACAAATTCAATCTCTAATACTCCAAAAATATATTCCCCTCCTGTTCCTCAGCAAGTAATCACTGCTTCTGAAGAAGATTATGCAAGATTTGAAGAAATGATGCCTCAAACAGATTTAGTTCAAGATATCCCAAAGGATGGAAAAATACAAATGAGTTTTTTTAATTTTAATTCAGGTTCTAGAGAATGGGAAAGAGATTATATTTTAACAACAGGTAATATTGTCCAAGGAACAGCAGAAGATATTGATGTGAAATTAATCCTTCATTCAAGAAATCTTCCTAAGTTAAATGCAAATAATCTTTGTCAAGTATTTCAAACTGCTAAAACAAAAGGAGATTTTGGAAGCGATTTATTGCTATCGAAACTTAAATTTTCTTGGAAATATAAAAGCATGATGGGATATAAAAGTTGTTTAGGATTTTAATTTAAAAGTTGAATAAATTCCTTATATTTCTTATTAATAGGAATTTCAACAAGTTTTGAAAAAGGTTTATTTGGCTTAACATGAAATGTAAAAGGTTTTACTTTTTTTATTTCAATTATTTTATTATTTTCATCTAACCAAATTGCATAAAATGAAAAAAACACAAAAAAAGAATGAATTGCCATCCTAGTTTTTTGAGGGAATTCAAACAATAATGCCTGAGTTTCTCTTGATTTAAACATTAATCCAAATATTTTTTGTAAACTGTTACACTTTTTAACTTTAAGATTTATTTTCTTATTATTATAATTAAAACCTATTCTCTCTTCCATAATATTCTAAAAACTATTTCAATATATAAATGTATAATAAAAATATTTAAGAAGGGATGGGGCTTAATTTATTTATGAAAAAAATAGGGGTAGTAGTGTTCTTATCAATACTTTTGCTAGGAGTATTTTTTGCTCAACAAATAACTAAAACAGAGATTAAAATTTCAGGCCATGTAATTAGTGAATTAGAGCAAGAAGATAATGTTAAAGTTTATATTAAATTAAAGGATTCTTCCTCTAAGGGGATTGCGTCTGATGTTAAAAAAGATTTAGAAGATTCTATAGATATTAAACATGAATTTGAGGATAAAATTAGTACAGTTATTTCTACTAAAGAACTTGAAGAATTAAAAAATAACAAAAATATAGAGTCAATTGAAAAAATCCCTATAAGAAAAGTATTTCTTCAGAACTCAGTTCCAATAATTAATGCAAATGATGTATGGAATTCTCAATTAAAAGGGAATAACATTACTGGGAGTGGAGAGACAGTTTGTATTCTAGACACAGGAATTAATTTTTTACATTCTGATTTAATTAAAATCTTACTTGCATAATAGACTGTGTTAGTGGAGCAGGTTGTGTTGAAAATTGTTCTGCAATAGATTGGCATGGACATGGAACTCATGTTGCTGGAATTATTGGAGCAAATGGTGGGATAAATGGTGTTGCTAAAGGAGTAAATTTAATTTCTATTCAAGTATGTAATTCAAATGGAGGTTGTGCAGGAGATGATACTGAAGCTGGAATTCAATGGTGTGTAGACAATTCAGATACATATAATATTTCTGTAATCAGTATGAGCTTAGGAGCAGATTGTGATACTTATCCAGAAGAATGTAGTGATAGTTATTGCGATGCTGTAGCTGGAGAATCAGATGAAATAGATGAAGCTGTTGCAAAAAATATTTCTGTTGTTATAGCAACAGGAAATAATGGAAATACTACACATATTTCTGAACCTGCTTGTATACAAAATGCAACTCGTGTTGGAGCAATTGCAAAAGATGATTCAACTTTTTATTATAATAGAAATAATTTAGTATTATTAATTGCCCCTGGGGTTTCAATTACTTCTACGTATAATAATGGGGGATATGTTTCAATGAGTGGAACATCTATGTCTACACCTCATGTTGCTGGAGCTATTGCTTTAATTAATCAGTTTAAAAGATTGCAAGGAAATACTATTTTAACTCCTTTAGAAGTTGAAGATGCATTAAATGATTCTGGATTTAGAATAAATGATTCTGGAGGTTCAAATATTTTTTATTCTAGAATAGATGTTTTAGAAACATTAAAAGAACTTGATTCTTCTGCTCCAGAAATTACTTTGAATTCTCCATCACATAATTCATTAAGCTCAAATAAAAATCAAACATTTACTTGCTCAGCCACAGATGCATTACAATTATCTAATATTACTTTTAGATTATGGGATAATACTGGAGAATTACTTAATGAATCAACAGAAACTGCCATAAGTAATAAACATGAACTTGTAACTAATTTAACTCTAGAATATGGAACATACTTATGGGGTTGTGAAGCTTATGACACTAAATCAAACATTAATGTTTCTACAAACTATACATTAAATATAGGAACAATGGCCCTTATAATTAACTCTCCTGAAGATAATGATTATGTTAATTCTAATTTAGTTAATTTTAATTGTTCAGTTGAAGACCCTATATCTAATCTAACAAACATTACTTTTTACCTATGGAATGCTAGTAGAGGATTAATTTATAATAAAACAGAAAACATTAGTGGAAATTCAAACAATAGTATATTTAATTATACTCTTGAAAATGAAGAAGCATATGAATGGAATTGTAAAGCTTATGATGAGGATTTTAATTCAATAACTGAAGCTAATAACTATACTCTTAATTATGATAATACAAATCCAATAATTAGTCTTATCTCTCCTAGTGATGATGCACAAGTTTCAGTAGGAAGCATTACATTTAGTTATAGTGTTGCAGATGATAATGAAATAGAAAATTGTAGTTTAGTTATTGATGAAGCAATAGGAGAAGATGATAGTTCAATTGATAAAAATGAAACTGAAACAATGAGTTTTTCTCTTTCAGCTGAAAGTTATGATTGGTTAATAAAATGCCAAGATGTTGCAGGAAATATTGGAACTTCTTCTGAATGGGATTTAGAAGTAGTGGCTTCTACAACAGAAAATAACAATGATGATAGTAGCTCTTCAGGAGGAGGGGGTGGTGGAGGCACAAGTGGAACATCATTCTTTATTTCTGACCCAGATTTTAAAGAAGGTATAAATAAACATATGAAAAAAGATGATTCAATGAAGTTTAATTCAAGTGGAGAAATCCATACACTTAAAGTTAATAGCTATGATGAATCTTCTGTTAAAATTACTATTGAAAGTGACCCAATAAGTCTTACAATAAGTATTGGGGGAATTGAAAAAGTTGACTTAAATAATGATAATTTCTATGATGTTGAAGTTCAGTATCTAGGTTATGTGAACACTCTTGCTCAAATACAAATAAAAGAAATAAATGAAGTGATTCCTATTAGAACTATTCAAGATGTGGCTACTCCTAATTCCACAGAGACTAATGGAACAATTGGAACTGGTGAAATTACTTCTGAAAATGATTCTAATTTATTTAGAATTAGTGGAAAAGTTACTGCATTGTGGGGCAAAGCAGGTAAAATTGAAAAGATTATTTTATTAGGAGTTGTAGTTCTTTTAATTCTTGGATTGATTGTTTATTTTAATAAGAGAAAAGTTTCTAAAAAAGATGTTTCTAAAAAAAAGAAAAAATAATCTAAAGATTCCTAACTGCACAAAGCTTATAAAGTCATATGAACCATATTTCATATGAAAAGTAGCACATATCATATTTTCTTTAATAAATTAGCAAATCCCTTGAGAATGTCAGTTATACTAAGTTTAAGAGAAAAAGGTAAAAGTGTTACAGAATTATCTAAAGCTCTTAAATTAGAACAAAGCAAATTATCTCATGCCTTGGCTGTTTTAAGATGCTGCAATGTTGTTAAAGTTAAAAACCAGGGTAAGAAAAGAATATACTTATTGAATAAAGATACAATAATTCCTATGCTTAAATTAATAGACAAACACGCTACAATTCATTGTGAAAAATGTTCAGCTTGCAAAAAATAAACGAAGTGTACTTAGACAGTGCAGCAACTACAAAGGTAGATGAAAGAGTAGCAAATGAAATGATGCCATATTATATTAAAAAATATGGTAATGCCTCTTCAACTCACTTAAAAGGAGAAGAAGCTAGAAGAGCTGTAGAAGAATCAAGAGAAATACTTGCAAAAGCTATTGGAGCTAAATATAGAGAAATTATTTTTACTGGGAGTGGAACAGAAGCTAATAATTTTGCTATTAAAGGATTATTTTTTAGTAATTTTCCTAAGAAAAATCATATTATAACAACAAAAATAGAACATGATTGTATTCTTAATGCTTGCAAATGGCTTGAAACAAGAGGAGCTAAAGTTACTTATTTAGATGTAGATGAAAAAGGTTTTGTTAATCCTGAAGATCTTGCTAATGCCATAACAAATAAAACATTTTTGGTTTCAATTATTCATGGAAATAATGAAGTTGGAACTATTCAAGATTTAAGAAAATTAGGAGAAATCTGTAATAAAAAAGGTGTTTTATTTCATACAGATGCTTGTCAAAGTTTTACAAAGGTTCCATTAAATGTTTCTAAAGATAATATTGATTTAATGACTCTTAATGCTCATAAAATCCATGGCCCAAAAGGTGTTGGGGCATTATATATTAAATCAGGCAAAGGTATTCGAATAACTCCTTTGTTTCATGGAGGAGGACAAGAATTTGGATTAAGAAGTTCTACTGAAAATGTTGCTGGAATTATTGGATTTGGCAAGTCTATTAAAATTGCTAGCTCTAGAGATGTAAAATACATGACTAAATTAAGAGATTATTTTATTGCTAGATTATTAGAAATTGGTAATGTGAATATTAATGGTGCTGAAGGCGAGCATAGATTATGCAATAATATTAATGCTTCATTTAATAACATTGAAGGAGAAGCAATTGGGAGTTTTTTAAATTCTAAGAGGATATTTACCTCTGCAGGAAGTGCTTGTTCTTCTAAGTCTCTAGAACCAAGTCATGTTTTACTTGCATTAGGATTAGATGCATTACAAGCCAATAGTTCAATTAGAATGAGCCTTTCAAAATACACAACTAAGAAAGAAGTTGATTATGTTATTGAAGAAATTAAAAAAACCGTTGATAGGCTTAGGAGGATAAGTCCATTAAAATGAAAATAACTAAAAAGACAATAATGTCGGAAATTCTTGAAGAAAAGCCCGAGTCAGCTAAGCTTCTTATGGAAGCAGGTATGCATTGTGTTGGATGTCCAATGGCAATGCAAGAAACATTAGAAGATGGTTGTATAGCACATGGAATGACAAAGAAACAAGTTGATAAATTAATTGAAGAGTTAAATAAATGACCTTAAGCTATTCTAAAGAAGTGATGAAACACTTTCTTAAACCAAAGAATATTGGGGAAATAAAAAACCCAGATGGAATTGGCAAAATTGGAAATCCTATTTGTGGAGATATTATGTGGGTTTATATTAAAGTAGATAAAAATGAAAAGATTAAAGATATTAAATTTAAAACATTTGGGTGTGCTGCTGCTATTGCAGTTTCATCTATGCTAACTCAATTAAAGATGCTGAGAAAATAACAATAAAAGAGGTAGCCAAATCTCTAAAGGGTTTGCCACCATTGAAAATACATTGTTCAAATTTGGCAATTAATGCTCTTAAATTAGCTATTAAAGATTATAAGAAAAGGAATATTGGGATTTCTTCTGTTACTTCTTAGTAATAACAAGATTTATAAATAAAAAACAACTCTGAATTAAAATGGCTAAAAAAAAGTATACTCCAACAGATATAGGAAAAATTGCATTTATTAAACGAGGGACTAAGATAAGAATGTTAGAATATGACTTACATAAATCTCCTATATTTTTTTGGATGGGAAATAGATGGGAAAGATTATTTCAAACATGGTTAGAACAAGGAGCTAAAATAGAAGTATATGCTCAAGCACCTTCAAAAGATTCAGTAAGAATGTTGAAATATTTCAAAGGTAAAAATCCTTTTTCTTTTTCAGCATATTCATTTAAAGATGTCTCAGACAAAGTTTTAGGAATTAAAAAAGACGAATTAAAATATAATCACTTTACATTATTTAGAACTCCAAAAAAGAAGGGATTAGATGAAAAACAATTATGGGTTGAAAGAAAACATCTTCCTGAAGATAAAAATATGTATGAATGTAAATTTTATCAACCAGAAGGATTTACGTTAGGAGTAATAGAAAAGCCATGGGAAAAAGAATTTAAAAAATATGAAAGAATCTTAGATAGGATTTTAGCTCATAAAGGCATTAAAGTAAAAAGGAAAATAAAGGGAGGAAGTTTGATAATAAACTCTTAAAATGGCCTTTAAATTTTTAAAAAACTTTGTGAAAAAATTGCTTGGAAAAAAAGAACCTGAAAAAAAAGAATGCACAAGTTTTGATGAATTATGGAAGGAATTTGCATCGGCTAATTTTTGTAATGGGACTCTTGTAGAGTATGCCAGCACAAGAGAAGGGCATCATTATAGCGAAGTTGAAACAAATAGGGAGACTATAAGAGATTATGCTTCTGATTATACTCCTAATCCTGAAAAAGTGTGTTTACTTACTCCAGAAGGTCAATATCCAATTATAAAACCATTAAGAGATATTAAAAAAAAGAATGGTGTTTTCTATGTTGATCCAGTATATTATGAAAGAAATTATGCTATTGCTCCAAATGGCGTTAAAATTCCCAAAAAACCAAGTCTAGAAAGTATTTCTAAAGAAAAAAGGAGAGAGATATTTAATTGAAGAAGTGATTAAAAATATAAAGTCTGGTTTAGATAATCTACTATGAATATTGAAAGAAAAGTTCTTGAAACATTAAAGAAGATAAAATTATCAAAGAAAGAAAAAATAATTGTAGCTTTATCTGGAGGAAAAGATTCCACAATAGTTGCCTGGCTTTTGAAAAAATTTGGATATAATATAGAAGGGTTTCATATTAATCTAAAAATAGGAAAATATAGTGAAGATTGTTTAAAGGAAGTTAAAAGATTATGTTCTGAATTAAAAATAAAGCTAACTGTTTATGATATAAAGAAAAAGATGGGGGCTTCAATGTGTTATCTTAGATCTGGTATTCAATCTCGTTCAAAAGGAGAAATAAAAAATTGTGCAATTTGTGGGGTAATAAAGAAATGGATAATTAATAAAGAAGTTAGAAAATTAAAAGCAAAAAAAATTGCTACAGGACACAATCTCGACGACGAAGCTCAAACATTTTTAATAAATATCTTTAAGGGAAGTCCTCAATTAAGTTCTAATTTAGGTCCTATATCTCGAAGAGTTTCTGATAAAAAATTTATTCCCAGGATAAAACCATTATTTTACATTCCTGAAGATGAAATAAGAAAATATACTAAGAAAAATAAATTGCCTGTTGTTTACTCTGGATGTCCTTGTGCTTTAGATTCTTATAGAATTCAAGTTAGAAAATTTTTGAATACTATTTCTAATAAAGATAAAACAAATGTCGTAAGAAATTTTGAAAAATTATTGCCAAAGATTGGAAAAACTATGGACACAAAAGTACAATATTGTGAAATCTGTGGAGAACCTTCTAGAGGAAAAATTTGTAAAAAATGTAAGTTGATGAAGATCTAAGATCTAATTTAACCCTTATTTTGTGTTACTTTCGGATGGTCAGAAACGTTTATATAGTAAATATTATTTTAGTTAGTATTCTACAAGTGATAGTAACTCAAAGAGTTATTATATACAACATATTGTATGATAGGTAATAATGAACTGTCCTTTTTGCTCTAGCGTTGAATCAAAAGTAACTGATAAGAGGAGCTCTCCTGATGGGATAAGAAGGAGAAGAGAATGCCTAAAATGTAAGAGAAGATACACTACATATGAAAGGGTTAGTTGTGGTTTGTGTATAATAAAAAAGGATGGAAGTCGTGAAAAATTCAATAGAGAAAAACTTGAAAAAGGTATAGAAAAAGCCTTTGAAAAAAGACCAGTACCTAAAGAAAAAATAAATAAAATGACAAATGAAATAGAAGAACAATTAAGAAGAAGGGGCAAGGAAATAAAAAGCTCTATTGTTGGAGAATTAGTTATGAAAAAAATAAGAAAAATTGACAATGTTGCTTATATTAGATTTGCTTCAGTATATAGAGATTTTCAGAATATTAAAGATTTTAAAAAGGAGTTAAAGGAATTATGATAAAAAAAATAAGAAAGCGTGATGGAAGTGTTGTACCATTTATTTTAGATAAAATAACTGAAGCTATTTGGAATGCTGCCAAAGCAGTTGGAGGAAAAGATAAAGAAAGAGCAAAAAAAATTTCTGAATTACTTATGCAAGAATTAGGGAAAAAATACGGAGAAAGAGAGATCCCAGAAGTTGAAGATGTTCAAGACCTAGTCGAGAAAGTATTAATTGAAGAAGGTCATGCTAAAGTTGCTAAAGCATATATTCTTTATAGAAAAAGTCATGAGGAATTAAGAAATGTAAAAGGATTGTTTGATACTATTGAAGTTGTTGATGACTATATTGGTTTAAATGATTGGATGGTTAAAGAAAATTCAAATATGGGATTTTCCTTGCAAGGATTAAATAATTATATTGCTACAAAAATTATTAATAATTATTGGATTAGAAGAATTTATCCTGAAGCAATAAGAAAATCTCACGAAGCTGGAGACTTGCATATTCATGATTTAGGGACCTTGGGAGCATATTGTGTGGGCTGGGATTTAAAAGACCTATTACTTACTGGATTTAAAGGAGTTACTGGAAAAGTAGCTTCAAAACCTCCAAAACATCTTAGAACAGTTTTAGGACAAATTGTTAATTTCTTTTATACTCTCCAAGGAGAAACTGCAGGAGCACAAGCATTTTCAAATTTTGATACATTATTATCTCCATTCATAAGAAAGGATAAGCTAAGTTATAGTGAAGTCAAACAAGCCATGCAAGAATTTTTATTTAACCTAGCTGTTCCAACAAGGGTTGGATTTCAAACTCCTTTTACAAATATAACTATGGACTTAGAAGTTCCAGAATATATGAAAGATGAACCAGTGATTATTGGTGGACAACTCCAACAACAAACTTACAAAGAATTTAAACCAGAAATGGAAATGCTGAATAGAGCATTTGCAGAATGCATGATGGAAGGAGATGCTGATGGAAGAGTATTTACATTTCCAATTCCAACATATAATATCACAAAAAATTTTGATTGGAATAATCCAGAATATGAATCTATCTGGGAAATGACTGCAAAATATGGAATCCCTTATTTTTCTAACTTTATTAATTCAGACATGAAACCAGAAGATACAAGAAGTATGTGTTGTCGATTACGTATTGATAATAAACAATTAAAGAAAAGAGGAGGAGGTTTATTTGGGAGTAATCCTTTAACAGGAAGTATTGGTGTTGTTACAGTAAATATGCCACGGCTTGGATTTACCTCATTGACTGAGGAGGATTTCTTTAATAAATTAGAAAGACTTATGGAATTAGCTAAAGAAAGTTTAGAAATTAAAAGAAAAGCTATTGAAAGATTTACTTTATCTGGATTATATCCTTATTCAAAGTATTATCTAAGATTAGTTAAACAACAAACAGGGTCGTATTGGAAAAATCATTTTGCTACAATTGGATTATTAGGAATGAATGAAGCTATAATGAACTTTATGCCAGGAGAGACAATTACAACTGCAAAAGGAAAAGAATTTACCATTAAAGTTTTAAATTTTATGAGGGATAAATTAGAAGAATTTCAAGAAGAAACAGGAAATATCTATAATTTAGAAGCAACACCTGGGGAAGGAACAACATATACCTTTGCTAGAAAGGATAAAAAAAGATTTGGGAGAATAATTGTTGCAAATGAAAAGTCAGTTAGAGAAAGTAATGCTCGTCCTTACTATACTAATTCAACTCAACTTCCAGTAGATTATACTAAGGATATTTTTGAAGCCTTGGATTTGCAAGATGATTTACAAACAAAATATACTGGTGGAACAGTATTGCATGGTTTTATTGGAGAAAAGCTTACAAAAGAAGGTGTTAAAATAATGGTTAAAAAAATTGCAGAATCATATCATCTTCCTTATTTTACAATAACTCCAACATTTTCTATTTGTCCTATTCATGGTTACTTAGCAGGAGAACATGAATTCTGCCCCAAATGTGACGTAAGAACAAGATGTGAAGTTTATTCAAGAGTAGTTGGTTACTTAAGACCAGTAGGTCAATGGAATGAAGGAAAGCAAGAAGAATTTAAAGATAGAGTGACCTTCAAGGTTGCACAAAAACAAGCAGCTTAGGAGCATCAATGAAAATAAAAGGACTTCAGGAATTCACCTTAATTGATTATCCTGGAAAATTAGCTTGTACATTATTTTTATATGGGTGTAATTTTAGATGTGGCTTTTGTCATAATCCTGAATTAGTTTTAGCACCAGTTGGAAAAGATTATTCTGAAAAAGAAATTTTAGATTTCTTAAAAAAAAGACAAGGGCAATTAGAAGGAGTTTGTATTACTGGTGGAGAACCCTTATTAACATTAGATGTGAATTTTTTGAAAAAAATAAAAGATTTAGGATATGATATTAAATTAGATACAAATGGGAGTTTTCCTGAATTACTTGAGCAATTAATTAAAGATGGTTTAGTAGATTATGTTGCAATGGATATTAAATCTAGTAAAGAGAAATATTCAGAAATAACTGGTATAGATATTGATATTAAAAAAATTGAAAAAAGTATTAAAATTATTTCTTCCTTATTAGATTATTATGAATTTCGTACAACAATTTTAGAAGATATTCATGATGTTAAAGAACTAGAAGAAATGGCTAGGTGGTTAAATCAATTATGCGTAGGGAAGCCAAAAAATTTTTCCTTGCAGGGATTTAAGAATCAAGGGAAATTTATTGATGAATCATTTAAAAATAAAAAAGATACTCGAGAAAATTACCTAAAAGAATTAAAAGAAATTCTTAGTGAATCTTTTGAGAATATTCAAATTAAAAATTAATAAAATTTATAAACCTAGTTTATCCTAATGTAAAATGGCAAGCAATGATAAAGTTCCTGAAATTTCAAGTAATGAATTTGATGATTTTATAAAAAAAGATTTAGTTTTAATAGATTTTTTTGCTGAATGGTGTATGCCTTGTATGATGATGTCTCCGATTATTGATGATCTTAGTGAAAAATTTAAAGGTAAAATTAAATTTGGTAAGGTTAATGTAGGGGAGACACAAGAATTAGCACAAAGATTTAATGTTAGTTCAATACCTAATTTTACTTTGTTTAAAGACGGGAAACAAATAGAAAGTTTTACTGGTTCTATGGCTGAAGACGATTTTGAAGAAAAATTAAAGAATTATCTATAAAGAAAGCTTTTTTAAACCAATTCTGTTAAATATTATAGTTCAATATTTTGAACAAATTATGGCTCCGTAGCTTCCCACGGGATAACCTGTTTTACAATAGGTAACCTAAAGGTCACGAGAACCTGTTTTACAACAGGCCTCAGCCTGAGAGAGGCTTCGCAACCAATTATGGCTCCGTAGCTCAGCCTGGTTAGAGCACTAGCCTTTTAAGCTAGGTGTCGGGGGTTCAAATCCCCTCGGGGCCATTTTATTTTTATAGATTTAATTTCTAGTAGTTTGGGGGATTAAATTTAATAAAAATTAAAAACCTAAAAATAGAATGACAAAAATAGATTTACACATGCATTCAAACTACTCTGATGGAAATTTTTCTCCAAAAGAATTAGTGGATATTGTTTCTAAAAAAGGAATCTCTGCAATGGCAATAACTGATCATGATAAAGCAACTGCAAACAAAGAAGCTAGTATTTATGCAAAAGAAAAAGAAATTGAATATATTTCTGGGATTGAGATTACAACAACTCCTCCAGAAGGAGTCAGAGAACTTCATGTTGTAGGATTATTTATTGATTCTAAAAATGAAGAAATAAAAGCTATTCCAGAAAAGCATAAAAAATATGCAATAGCAACAGCAAAAAAAATTATTAAAAAATTAAACGAATTAGATTATGAAATAACTTTTGAAGAACTTTTAGATGAAACAAAAGGAGAACATTTTGGAAGACCATTTATTGCAAAAATTCTTATGAGAAAATATCCTGAAAAGTTTCAAGAAAGAAGTCAAGTATTTGATGAACTATTGGGAAAACAAGGAAAAGCTTTTGTTATGCCTAAAGGAACAGAATTAAATGAAGCCATTAAAATTATCCATAACGCAGGTGGAATTGCAATAGTTGCTCATCCTTGGTATCTTGGAGAGAATATGCTAAAAATACTAGAAGAATTTGTTTCTCTTGGAGGAGATGGAATAGAGTTAGATTATTCTCCTAAAGATTCTATTCCAGAAAATACA
>Ga0315536_1000737_pt1 | contig 16416 bp, 15 predicted proteins | sample SalMarSW160230MG_FD_203093 | JGI IMG/M metagenome (GOLD analysis project Ga0315536, IMG submission 203093) | Salt marsh sediment microbial communities from the Plum Island Ecosystem LTER, Massachusetts, United States - Salt Marsh Sediment SW1602-30 ... | reverse complement strand
ACTTAGCAATTCTTTCCCATATAAAGACAGTTATGTTGCAAAGAAATTAAGGGAAGCAGGAGCCGTTATCATTGGTAAATCAAATCTCAGTGAATGGGCTAATTTTCGTGCAATGATGTCTTCCAGCGGGTGGAGCGGTGTTGGAGGACAAACAAAAAACCCTTATGTGCTCGACCGCAACCCCTGTGGCTCCAGCTCAGGATCAGGAGTAGCCGTGTCGGCTAATCTTTGTATGGTGGCAATCGGAACCGAAACAAATGGTTCAATAGTATGTCCTTCAAATAATAATGGTATTGTTGGTCTGAAACCGACAGTTGGACTTATTAGCCGATCCGGAATTATTCCTATATCCTTCACACAGGATACTCCCGGTCCGATGGGAAGAACAGTTGAAGATGTTGCCATTACCCTTGGAGCATTAACAGGTGTTGATTCAACCGATACAAAGACACTTGCCTCGGCGGACCAATCTCAGACTGATTATACAAAGTATTTAAAGAAAGATGGTGTAAGAGGGAAACGGATCGGTCTGCTAAAAAAGTCAATGGGATTTTCAGATAAAGTTGATACCCTGATGAATGAGTCAATTGCCTGGTTAAAAGCAAACGGAGCTGAGGTAATTGATATTGAGTTTCCAAAAGGTAAAAACTATGAAGATGCCTCTTTTGATGTACTATTATATGAATTTAAGGACGGCCTTAATAAGTATCTGAGCGGCCTTGGAGAGAATACTCCTGTCAAAAATCTGAAGGAATTGATAAAATTTAATCAGTCCGATACTGTCGAATTGAAATATTTCGATCAGAAAATACTGGAGCTGGCTGAAAAAAAAGGCAACCTGGAGTCGGTTGAATACAAGAAAGCTCTTGCACTGATGCAAAAAGACACCAGGGAAGACGGCATTGATAAAGTCATGAATGAAAATAAACTGGATGCAATAATGGCTCCTACCGGCTCACCAGCCTGGAAAACAGACCTGATCCTCGGTGATCATTTTGTCGGCGGAAGTTCTTCCCTTGCAGCAATATCAGGTTATCCTGCCATAACGGTACCAATGGGATTTGTTGAAGGTTTACCTGTTGGTATTACATTTTTTGGCAGAGCATGGAACGAGCCGCTCCTGCTTGAAATAGCCTTTAGCTATGAGCAGGGAACAAAACACAGAAAAGCACCAAGGTACTTAGTATCTGACTGACTTTATGTACGTTATGAAAAGCATGTTGTCTCACAGCGTACTGCTATGACAATCTATTTCTTATTATCTTCGGCTTTTGGTTCGGTGGACATTTTTTCCGGTTCATCGTCCAGTCGGGAAGCTTTTTTAAACTCTTTCATACCCTGACCTATACCTTTCATGAGTTCAGGAATTTTCCGCCCACCAAAAAGTAGTACAACAACAAGCAAGATCAGTATAATCTCCGTAGCTCCAAGATTTCCCATCTTCGTAAGTTTTAATTAACGGCCAAAGTTATTAATAGAAAAAATCATTACCAAAAGAAAATAATATGCCGAAATGTTAAAATTTGGTTAAAAAACAAGGGTCCCATTTAACCATATATTCTTTATCTGAAGACTTTGACCTTCTTTCTTAAATAGCATCAGATCAGCCCTTTTTCCCAGGTAGAGATTGCCTCTTTCTTCAAGGTTTAAGATACGTGCAACATTTGAGGAAGCCATATTTATTGCCTGCCAAAGGGAACAACCTGATAATGTAACCATATTCTCAACTCCATTTTTCAGAGGAAAGGAAGCCCCGGCAAGACAGTTTTGTTCTGTGTTGAGTAACATCCCTTCATCGTTAAGAATAACTTCACTTCCAAGAAAGCTGTATTTTCCGGGTGCCATTCCTGCAAGGTAGATAACATCAGAAGTAAGGATTATTTTATCAGGACCTTTTACCTTATAAAAAACCTGCATTTCTTCAGGTAAAAGATGAAGGCCATCAGCTATAACGGATGCAGTAAGCTTGTCATCAGCTAACTGAGCCCATAACGGGTTCTTATGACGATGTATCATATTGGCACATCCATTTCCCAGATGAGTCGATAATCTTGCACCATTATCAACTGCTTCTGTTATCTGTTCTGATGATGCTGCTGTGTGCCCGATACCTGTTATGACACCTTCCCTTGTACATTTCTTTATAAACTCTGCTGCGCCTTCAAGTTCAGGAGCAATTGTAACCTGAATGATTTTTCCTCCTGCCGCCTCCTGGAATATCATGAATTCTTCCCATGAGGGTTTATGTATATACTGAACCGGATGGCATCCCCTGTATCCCTCTTCAGTTGATATATATGGGCCTTCAAGATGAAAACCCGGAACAGACTTGCTTACCAGATCATTTTGCCCACAAGCATTATTAAGTGTCTTGAGGTTTTTAATCAACAAATCATTGCTGCTTGTAATCAGAGTGGGCACAAAAGTAGTAACACCTCCTCTCCAAATCGATTCTGCAGCCTTTACAAAATCTTCTGCAGTTAAGTTATCACCTGAAAAATCAACATTTGTATAACCATTAATCTGGTTATCGATTAAACCAGGAGCAATAACCAGTGCTTCATCGCAACCCTTTAAAGAGTCGATGTCCTCAATTTTTGTTATGATACCGTCAATAATTTCAAGTCGGACCGGCTTCCCTGTAATATAGTGTACAGCTTCAATTTTAAAAAATTCTTTCATCTCATTAAAATCCTGTTTATTCGATACCATACATAGTATCTAATATTTTATAGTATAACTATTTCAGATGCGGAATCCTTATCAAGATAAAGCTGAAAATCAGGATGTTGTTTCAAAATTGTCGCAGGAACCATTTCTGTCAGCCTGTTCATAAGTGTATTTCTTACACTTATTGACTTAACTTTGTGAGGTACAACCGAAATAATTTTTTTACACTGCATAATCTGCCAGGTGGTCATTGATACTGCTTTAGCAGGAACTTCCTCAACAGATTTGAACCATCCTTCATTAACCTGCTGCTTCCGGCACTGTTCATCAAGATTGACAATAATATAGGCTTCCCGCGTATTAAAATCTGCAGGAGGATCATTGAAAGCAATATGGCCATTCACCCCTATTCCAATGAGACCGAGGTCCACAGGTTTCTTTCTTATCTCCTGCGTAAGGATCGCAATTTTTTGTGATAGATCACCTTCAACATCTATGCTGAAAAATCTTTTTGGGTTAGTATGGGCAATGAACCTTTCGTACAGATATTTTCTGAAGCTTGCCATGTGAGTGACCGGGAGACCGATATATTCATCAAGGTGAAAAACTTCAACTTTCCCCCATTCAACATCCTCTTCCAGCAACGATTGCAGAGTTTCAAACTGGGAGTTTCCCGTGGATAATATCATTCTGGCCTCTCCATTTTTCTCTATTGCTTCCCTGAGAAAAACTGCTGCTGCTTTAGCTGCTTTACTCCCCATTTCTTCAGCATCAGCACTTATGTTTATAATCATATTTATTTACTTAAATATTATATAAAATTATAATAATAAATAAGATGAGTGAAAATGGCCGGCTTCTTTTTTCAAGTTCCTTTTAATCATCTATTTTTTACAGCTATACATTTAAAGAATTTTTTTATTTTCTTATCGTATTATTTTTTTTTTACCTTGTGGCCAAATTTTAATAATCTCAATGCCCAGAATATACTTTATTTTCAGTGCCTCTATCCTGTTATGCTTTAATACTTTGCTTTTTGGACAGACAAAAGGAATAAACAGAGAAAAGTACCGGATAAGGATCTCAAAAACAAGCAGCACAATTAATGTAGATGGAATACTCGATGAGCCGGTATGGAAAACAGCGGATCTTGCAGATCATTTTCGACGAGTATTGCCGACTGATACCGGGTATGCTGTTGCCCAGACAGAAGTAAGGGTTACCTATACTCCCACGACACTTTACCTTGGAATAGTGTGCCTCGATCCCACACCGGGCAAGCGCCCTGTAGAATCATTGCGACGGGATTTCTCATTTATGAAAAATGATAATTTCATAGTTTTTATTGACACCTTCAATGACCAGACCAATGGTTTTGCATTTGGAGTTTCAGCTGCCGGAGCGCAGTGGGATGGAGTGCAGGCCAACGGAGGCTTAGTAAACCTTGACTGGGATATTAAATGGAGATCTGCAGTAAAAAATTACCCTGATCGATGGGTCGCCGAGTTTGCCATTCCTTTTCGAAGTATGCGATATAACGGAGGCACTCCGGAATGGGGAATAAATTTCAGCCGGCAGGATCTTAAGACGGGTGAAAAATCGAGCTGGGCTCCAATGCCCAGGCAGTTTGCAACAGCTACTCTTGCCTATACCGGCACCCTCGTATGGGATAAACCGTTACCTGGTTCGGGACCAAGGTTTTCACTGATACCTTATGTATCAGCAAAGACTACACAGAATAAAGAGGCAGGGGAAGGATTCAAGCCATCAGCCAGTGCAGGTATTGATGCTAAAGTTATCCTTTCCACTTCAATGAACCTCGATCTTACAGTTAATCCCGACTACTCACAGGTTGAAGTTGATCAACAGGTTACCAACCTCGACAGGTTCGAATTGTTTTTTCCTGAAAAAAGGCAGTTTTATCTTGAAAACAGTGATCTTTTTGCGAAACTGGGTACCGACAACCTGCGTCCATTCTTCTCACGCCGAATTGGATTGACGAGCCCTGTCCAGGCAGGTGCAAGACTCAGCGGGAAAATCGGAGATAACTGGAGGATAGGAGTCATGGACATTCAGACAGGAGAAAAAGATGATATTTCAGCTGATAATTTTGCTGTTGCAGCACTTCAACGCCAGGTTTTTAACCACTCCAATATTACCGCTTTCATTGTAAATAAACGGATGACCACTTATGCTTCATTTAACGATTCTACTTCAATACATTACAAGTTTAACAGGGTTGCAGGCGTTGAATACAATCTTTCAAGCGCAGACAACAGGTGGACAGGAAAGGCTTTTTACCATCAGGCATTTTACCCGGGAGCAACTGCTAAGTCTGCAGCAACAGCTGTTTATCTTAATTTCAGTTCCCAGCACATAATTGCCAATCTTAATCAGTCATTGGTTGGTACAGGTTATATTGCTGAAGTAGGATATATCAGGAGAACCGGTTATTATGAACTTAACCCGACATTTCAGTATAAATTCTATCCCTCTTCAAGCAAGATTGCAAATCACGGGCCAGGCATGAAACTTGACACGTATTTTGATCCGTCTATGAAAATGACAGACAGGGAAACCCAACTCTTTTATCAGGTGGAATGGATGAATAAATGTTTACTTGTTGTGGATGGGAAAGATATCTTCATTAAACTGCAGTCACCTTTCGATCCGACAAATACGGGAGGGGTACCTCTTCCTGCCGATGAAAAATTTGACTGGAAAGAAATGGGCGCCACATTTACATCTGATATCAGAAAACCATTCAATTTTCTTATTGGAAGCAGATACGGAGGATATTATAACGGTTCAAGGCTGCTAATTAATGGTGAGCTATACTACCGGGTTCAGCCTTACGGAAGCCTTGCCATAATTTCATCGTATAACGATATCTCATTGCCGTCGCCATACAAAAGCGGAAAGTATATACTGATAGGACCAAGACTTGATTTTACTTTTACCGATAAACTCTTCTTTACAAGCTTTGTACAATATAATAACCAGATCGACAATATAAATCTAAACCTTCGCTTCCAATGGCGTTTTGCTCCGGTTTCTGATCTGTTCATTGTTTATACCGAAAATTCATTTCCGGCTGATAACAGAGTCAAAAACAGAGGCCTTGTACTTAAAATATCTTACTGGTTTAACTGATATAATTGGCCCGGTAATATGCATGAAAACTATAAGGTATGGTTTTTCGCAGGTGCTGAAACCACAGATAACAGGTTCAATATTTTTACAGGCTCATATATTAGGCTGATGACCCGTATTTTTGAAACTGATTTCAAATTTATCAGGGGAGTATATTACAGGAATTCTATGTTGAATGTCATATGGGCCCTGAACAATGCTCAAAATCAAATCATCAATCCTGAAAATCATAAAATTACGAGGACAGCTTTCAACCAGATTGTAAATGACGGGCTTTCTGCTGACACACAACTTATAATTACATCGTCCAGTTCCGGAAGTGTTGTTGCAGCACAGGTGGCCTGTTACCTGTCTGAACATAACAGGAAAAACTCCTGTTTTAATAAACCTCTTTACCTTGTTTTAGGTGCCAGTATGGTTGCAACAGACTCACCTCTCTTCAGGCAACTACTTAAATATCAGAAAGAAGGACACATAGGCATTATTATCCATGACGAATTACAAGATGCCGGGGATAATTCAGCCGGAATTGGTGGGACTTCGCGACTCGAAGCTTACAGAAATGCTTTTGGTATTATGTTTCCAATTTTATCATCCAGATTCAAAGGGCCGTCTTTCCTTAATGCTCATCCTGAAAGAGGACATATACACCGGAGAAAATCAATGACTGTTCAGAAGGCGATAGATTTTATCACCATTATACTGATAAAACACCGTCTGGCAGGAAAACGGTATATGGAGAAAGCTGAGAAAGTCCTCAGTGAGGCATCAGGGGAAGAAATTAATATTACTTGATCACAAAATCGAGAAGCGGCTTTTCTCCAAGGCAGGCAACCAGGTTGTCGTTTCTTTTAAGCTTACCAACGCCAGATGGTGTTCCCGTAAATATCAGGTCACCCGTTTTCAGAGTAAAGAACTTCGAGACATATTCAACGATCTTATTAATTCCGAAAATCATATCGGATGTATTACTCTGCTGAACAACTTTACCATTTATCTCAAGTCTGAAGTTGAGGTCATCTACACTTTTCAAGCTGTTTACAGGTATAAAAGTCCCAACTGGTGCAGCACCATCAAAACACTTGGATAATTCCCATGGCATACCTGCTTTTCCCAGACGGCTCTGAAGATCACGGGCGGTGATATCAATTCCTAATGTCAGTTCATCATAATATCGGGGTGCGAACTTTGAGGATATTCCTTTGCCCAGTTTGCTGATTTTAACCACTACTTCAACTTCGTAATGAATATTTTCAGAAAATCCGGGAAGAAAAAATGGTTTATTATTTTTCAGAAGCGATGAATCGGGTTTAAGAAAAACCACCGGTTCTTCCGGGATAGCCCAACCCATTTCCATTGCATGCTTCCTGTAGTTAAGACCTATACAAATGATCTTCATCTTATTTTTGTTTCCCGAAAGACCTCAATTTGATCTCCGTCAGCACTTTCTTTGTATAAAGAGGAAATTCGCCGTTCATCATCCATGAATAGTATGCCGGATCTTCATTAAAAACTGCTTCAACCTGTTTACCTTTATATTTGCCGAAATTGAAAATTTCAACTCCGTTCTCATCAAGTATTATTCTTCCGGCGAAATCAACATTTGTATTAAAGGAACTGTAGTCAGCCAGCTTATCAACATCATTTTCGAGGTCGTTATATCTGTCGAGCTGACATTTAAGAACTTCAAAAGTGGCTGCGGTATCAGCTTTTGAGCTGTGAGCATCTTTGAGCTCTTTTTTACAATAGAACATATAGGCTGCCGAGAGTGTTCTTTGTTCCTTCTTATGGAAAATAACCTGAACATCAACATATTTTCGTTTCCGGAAATTAAAATCGATATTAGCTCTCAGAAATTCTTCCGCAAGCACAGGAATGTCAAATTTAATGGCATTATAACCTGCAAGGTCGCAACCTTCAAGAAAAGATGTGAGGTTCCTGGCAATCTCTTTGAAAACAGGGGCATTCACAACATCTTCATCCCTGATACCGTGGATAGTTGTAGTTTTAGGAGGGATTGGTATTTCGGGATTTACCCGTGTGCTCATCCATTCCTCTTTACCATTGGGACTGATCTTGAGAACCGACAGTTCAACAATGCGGTCATTTGTGACATTTATTCCCGTTGTCTCGAGATCAATAAAAGCTATTGGACGTTTAAGATTAAGATTCAATGGTCAGGCATTTATCATCATTGGCATCAGAAGCATCAGCAGGTCTTCTGAATCATTTTCTGTTATTGCCGGCAGAAACAGACCTGCTCTTGTTGGATCGGCCAGTTCAATCATAACATCCTGCGATGCTATGTTTGCCAGTATCTCAAGCAAAAAGACCGATTTGAATCCAATCTCAATCTCTTCACCCTCATAGAGGCATTTTATCCTTTCATATGCTGAAATAGAAAAATCAATATCCTGTGCAGAAACCACTACCTGATTACCTTTTAGCTGAAGCTTCACCAGGTTGCTTGCCTGGTTTGAGAAGACTGATACTCTTTTTAATGTATTATAAAACTCAACTCTGTCAATTGTTATTTTACGGGGATTATTCTTTGGGATAACTGAATTATAATTAGGATAATTGCCTTCAACAAGCCGGCATACTACTTTATAGTCGCTGAGATCAAAAAATGCATTCTTATCATCAAACTCAACAGCCACCGGTCCCTCTTCCCTCGGAAGAATATTTTTTAGTAACGAAGCAGGTTTCTTAGGAAGAATGAAGGAGGCATTATCATCAGCGTGTGCATCGGTACGCTGGTATCTTACCAGCTTATGAGCATCAGATGCAACAAATGTAATCTTATCTGTCGAAGCCTCAATGAAGATACCACCCATAACAGGCCTTAACTCATCATCTGCGGTGGCGAATATTGTCCTGGTAATACCAGCCAGCAAGATGTCTGCATTGATACTGAATACAATTTTTTTCTCTTTCTTCACAGCAGGTAATGCCGGAAAATCAATACCATTCTGACCTACAACATTAAACTTACCATTTTCAGAACTTATTACAACAGCCATGGTATCCAGGTTGATATCAAAGGTAAGAGGCTGAACAGAAAATTCCTTAAGTGTGTCAAGCAATATTCTCGCAGGAAGGGCAATTGTGCCATCGCCCTCTGTATTTTCAAGCTTCATCCGTGTTATCAGCGTTGATTCAAGGTCTGAAGCAGTAATTTCAAGATCGTTTCCTGAAAGATTGAATAAAAAATTATCAAGTATCGGGAGGGTATTCTTCGAGCTGATTACCCTGCTTATTGCCTGCAGATGACCTAGAAGTTCCGAGCTGGATACTACAAATTTCATATTGGTATCGTTTTAAGTTGATTTATTGATTTCAAAAATTTATTATATAAGTCTAAATGAGTGAATTGAATCACACACCTGGTTCAATTCTTAATTACCAATATTACAAAAAAAAACTATTACCTCAAACAAAATTTATTCCGGATAGAAATATGACTTCTTCTTAATCAAAGGGTCTATATCAAAATATCTTAAAATAAATAGCTCATTGTTGTTCTGCGTTTTTCCAAGTAACCTGTCACTGTCTATAATTCTTGCGCCATTTTGAATGATCCATCTCTTCCACAGAGTCAAAACCGTCTTTATTCCCTTTACTGTAGTTACAGTGATCCTGTAGGCTGGCTTCTGAGCTTCAACGGTTTCCCTGTTGGTGTTTCCCGATTCAAAATCCCACGATTCGAAGGGAATCCTGATAAAATAGGAAAGATAACGTACAACTCTTGTCGAATCCCATCCTGTGAGCCGCCCGTTGTTGTCAGAAAGAGAGTAACCATTTTTATTACTTGCAATGGAAAAAGAGGAAGCAGGATCCTCAAAATTCTCAAAATCTACAGTCTCAATTTCTGAGGGGAGGAGGTTAAAAACGGTGTATGGTTGCCAGAAAAGTTCGTTAAGAGTGAATATTGAACCTATATTGCCCTCAAAGCCAGGCATATATACAATAAAAGGGTTCGATCCTGTCCTAATCTTCATTATATTCCCATAAATATTTGACTGGGTTTTATATACAAAAAAAGTCTTAAGGAGTTTTCTTCTTTCAAACACTTTCACTTTGACGGGGGTTATCTTATTGTTATTAATCTCCTTAGTGAAAAATGCAGCGGAAACCGGTGACTTGATCTTCATATCATGCAGAATACTCACAATAAACAGAACGCTTGATTTCCTTGTTTCAGTTATGCCGTTTAAGAGCCATTCTTCACCTTCCTTATCAAGCGATATATGCTGTTCTCCCCGGGTTAATTCTATCCTGGTTATCTCATTTTCAGGTTTTATGGCAAATGAGCTGTTATTTCTTCCAAAAGGTGAACGATTTTTTAAAATAAACACCAGTACGAATCCCGTTATAAGTGTTAATAATACACTTATAATTATTCTTTTATTCATTATCAGAACCTTGTATAATTTCTCTTCCTGAAAAAGCCATATAACAAACCGGCTAAAATTACAATTATTACAGGACCTGCTATATTAAGGACCTGCCATTCGAGTTTTTCAGATTTTATCATCGCTGTGTTCAGCAGCCTTAACTTTATCTCCCTTGAGCGTAACTCCATAATGCCGTAATCATCAACAAGATAATTAAGACAATTGATAAGGAAATCCCTGTTCCCGAATATTTGTCCGGTATATTTATCCTGTCCAAGAGTAAGAGGTGTCTCTTCTCTCCCCATTCTTTTCACATCATTCCTTATAATATTTGCATCAGCGATAACTATCATCTTTGTCTTAATACTTTCTGTCTTTATTTTAAGGTTTTTCGCATCAGTAATAGCACTGAGCATCCTGTTTTTGAAAGCAGACGGAAAGACTCCTTCAAGTAAAACGGCCACGGGAAGATTTCCTCTGTTAAACTCCTTTTCATCAGGTGCTAAACCTGCCTCTTTAAGATTTATGACGAGCGGCGGTGAAAGTATCCGGCTGAATTTTGAAGTTGTAAGAAGTATTGTTTTATGAATTGCAGGATCAAGCCCAACTGTATCGATAAAGTTTACGAATTCACCCAGGACTTTATTAAGATTTCTTGTTACAGGATGTGATGGTGAAGGATTAAGAAGAGGATAGTAAACCCATGGTGCGGGAACATACTGCTGTTGTAATCCGGGTCCTCCTACCTTCAGCCTTATAATATCACAATCAAGGTCCTGAACAATTGCAGGGTTTATTCTTGCCCCATATCTAAAGAGCTGATCTTCAATATTCAAAGGACGGTAAAGTCCAACGGTGCTACCATTAATAAGACTATCAGCACTAACCGCTACTTCATCAACGAGCCAGATTACTTTTCCACCATTCATTATATATTGATCAAGAACAAGTTTATCAGCTTCCGCAAACTCTTTTTCGGGACCTGCTACTATAACTGCGGCATAATGATCGAGGACTCCTGTTTTTCCACCGATGGCGCCCCTGTCGATTGTAAAAAACCTGGCCAGGTTAAGGGTAATATCTGCTGTTTCAATCTCCGGGATCTCTCCCTGTCCTTCGAGAAACGCAACTTTGTAAATGGTATCGGAACTGAGAGTAGCTATTGTCTGTATCATCTCATATTCAAGTCCTTCAACTGAATGTAGAATATTCTCTTCATATGGAATTGCCGGATTATTCTGAAGAAAATTAACAGGAACTTCAGCTCCATTGTAATTTATCAGCATTCCAGGAAAGATTATTTTTTGTGTCGATCCGCCTTCCTCATCTCCAGCCTGTATATTAATGGGTGTCAGTCCTTTATTTACCAGAGCCTGGTATCTGACGTTCCTCTGTTTTTCACTGTTACCTCCTGATGGATTTATAAATTCGTAATCGATCTTACGCCCCGAAGCTATTCTGAACTCATCAAGCATTTCTCTAACGGAGCGTTTAAGCCGCTTAAGAGGTATCGGAATCTCCCCATCAAGATATACCTGAATAAATATGTCGTTCTTCAAACCGGAAAGTATCTTTTTTGTAGGTACAGAAAGAGTATATCGCTTATCTTCTGTAAGGTCAAACCTCATCCTTACCATCGATCCGGCCACAGCAAAAATTATTATTGCTGCTACAGATGCTACAAATTGTATCCAGCTTTTTAATTTAATATTTGTATTCTTCCCTTCGCCCGACATCCTTTAACTTCTTTTTTTCCATTTACGTGAAAGCAGAACCAAACGTGTTGACTCATTGAAGATAACAACAACAGCAACGAAATATACAGCGTCTTTAATATCCAGAACTCCCCTGCTTATAGATTTATAATGTTCGTTAATTCCAAGCCTTATTACCAGTTCATCAACTTTTTTTAATCCCGGCAGATAAGCAAAGGAATCAAAACCCATGAAAAGAATGAAACAGATCAGGACGGCTATGATAAATGCAATTACCTGGTTATCTGTAAGAGACGACGCAAATATACCTGCCGAAGCATAAACTGAAGCCAGGAAAAACAGTCCGATAAAAGCACCAAGTGTCCCTCCTTTATCAAGGTTCCCAGGTGGTGATCCCAGATAATAAACTGAAATATAATATATAATACCAGGCAGAAGTGCCAGCAAGACAAGCGATACAGAAGCCAGGTACTTCCCGTAAATTATTCCCCTTTCCCCAATTGGCCGTGAGTAGATTAGCTCTATTGTTCCCAGCCTTTTTTCGTCAGCAATCATCCTCATTGTAACAGCCGGAACAAGAAACAGAAATAACCATGGAGAAAGAAAAAACAGAGTATTGAGGCTTGCATAGTTACTGTCAAATATGTTCCATTCACCCGGAAAGACCCACATGAAAAGACTGTTAACCAGAAGAAAAACAATAATCACAATATAACCCGTCAGGCTGCTGAAAAAGCCGCTTATCTCCTTTCTGAATATTGCAAACATATACTTTGAATAATTCTTAATTTTTTCTTACACTAATCTTCTCCCATTTTCAACAATTAGCCCCCCCTGGGGGGTGGGTAAAACTACCCTAATCCTCAGGCAAGTAGATTTTAATCCTGCGGTAAATTTACCGCATTTTTTATATCTGTAATAATAACTCCCTTATAATAAAAGTCAATTATCTGTTTATAGCTGAATCCCTTTTCTGCCATTGCCATTGCTCCTTCCTGGCAAAGTCCTACACCATGTCCATAACCTTTTCCCTTAAGCAGTAGTGAATCGCCCCGGGGGATAACTGAAAAAAATGTTGACCTGAGATTTAAGTTAGCTCTGATATCACTTAATGGCATTATGAATGTGCCGGTAATATAATCAGGCACCCTAGTTTTCTGATAGAAACTTAACAAAGACGGATCATCCTTTCTCCCCTTATACCCTGATTTTTCCAGCATAATAAGCCAGTCATGAATGCTTATAACCTTCGACCAGGTGGCATTTCTTGATGTAAGGCAATACGGGTCAATTACTTTCTTCAAATAAGGCAGCTCTCTAAGCCACACATCTTCCGATGATGAAGTTTCACCTCCGCAGTTTGAGTGAAAGGCAGAAATTATCAGTGAGCTGTCCTTGTCAAGAATGACAAGGCCCCTGGTTTCCAATACAGCTCTCTCAATTAATGAATCGTAAGATAATCCGTTGTAAGCCTGGCAATGTGTATTATCGCAAACATTAAACCTGTCAGAAATATGTTTGTCTAAATTTTTGTAAAGATAAGTGCGGGCAATTATAGCCTGTGTTTTGAAATACTCTGTGCTTTTACCTGTTCCTCCCTCTGTTTTAACAACTCCTGAAATATACCTTTCAATATCACAACTATTAATAAAAAGCATTGTAGCCATATCGGGGAAACAGAAAAGATCGCCTGAATAATATCTCCTTACGGGAGAAAGTCCATTTATCCTGAGTGAGAAAAAATCGTCTCCGGTTTTTCCTGTTAAAGAGAGTGAGTCACAAATGTATCCTTTAGTCGCTCTGAACTTAACAGCCAGCTTACCGTTATAGCGGGTTATTATGGCAGATTGATCCTTGTTAATTACCAGTGAAACTCCATTATATGAGTCAAATTCATATTCCCCTGTTGTCACGGTGAATACTGCTGATTCAGGAGAAAGGTTTGCAAAAAGCCTAACCCTTACCTGGGCGGAAGAAATAACAGTAAAAAGAGTTAATGAAAATATTGTTAAAATTATCTTTCTAATCATCAATTAATTAATTTTTTAACCAATTCTTCTCTTCACCCATTCTCCCCTTCTCCCATTCACCCCCTCATCTTCTCAACTCCTTCACCATCTCTCCTGCTATTCTTTCAGAGGCACCGGAGGGGCCAAGTTTATCCTTCAGAATTTTATAATCAGCCATGATCTTTTCTCTCTTTTCACCACCGGGCAGAATAGCTCTAAGTTCTTTAAGCAGACTTTTTTCTTTAAGGTCATACTGAACAAGTTCTTTCACCACCTCAGCATTCATAATAAGGTTCACAAGTGAGATATATTTCACCTTAATAACCATCCAGGCAATAATCATTGAGAAAAAATCACCTTTGTAACAAACCACCTGAGGAGCTCCATGCAATGCTGCCTCAAGAGTAGCAGTACCTGAAGTAACCAGGGCAGCCTGGCATATATACAATATTTCATAAGTTTTCTCCTTAATCAGCATAACAGGATTATTACCAATAATATCAGAATAAATTTCATCGGGAATGTTCTTAACACCAGCCAGAACAAACTGATATCCGGGAAGATATTTGACAATCCTGAGCATTTCGGGAAGAATAAGTTCAATTTCATGTCTCCTGCTCCCTGCGAGCAGTGCGATTACAGGTTTTTCATCAATTCCGAGATCCCTGCCAATCACTTCTTTGGAAGGTAATGAAGCAATCCTCTTTTCTGTTTCATCTACCAGGGGATTACCATTATATTCAACAATAATATTATGCTTCTTATAAAAGTCCACCTCAAATGGAAAAATGATGAACATCCGGTCGATATACTTCTTTATCTTAATAACTCTCTTCTCATTCCAGGCCCAGAGTTTTGGAGAGATATAATAAAATGTTTTATACCCTGATTTTTTTGCGTATTCGGCTATTCGCAGATTAAAACCCGGATAATCAATGAAAATAACTAAATCCGGATGATATTTTGCAATCTGCTGCCTGCAGATGGACAGGTTTTTACTGATTGCTCCCAGGTTCTTAATTACAGCTACAAAACCCATGAAAGCCATCTTTTTATAGTGTACCAGGAGGGTGGCTCCGGCAGCTTCCATCAGATCTCCTCCCCAGCAAAATACCTCTGCCTTGTCGTCGGTATGAAATAATCCTCTCACCAGGTTTGACCCATGAAGATCGCCCGATTGTTCTCCGGCAATTATAAAATACCTCATAATAAAAACTTTACGCCAAAAACTATTACAGCCCACACGATTGTTATGCCAAGCACTCCCCGAGCAGCTTTTAGCATATCGAACCGACTGAATATCAAAAAAATAATTATATTTGGGAAGACACAAAGACTTATAGCGTGTGTGATTATGTTTGAATTAAATATCCGGTCAAGATATGAGTGAAGTGACTGATGATCTGAAGAGAATATAAAAATAACAAGCCCGCTTAAAAAAGGTAATACAAATCCGGATATTAACCCGGTAAGCATTTTGTCGAACTTCTCGTAGAATTTCATCTTTTAAATTGTGTTTTGAGTTTATCGAGGTACCAGTGCGCAGTCATATCAACTGAAACGGGCACTACCGACACAAAATTGTTAGCAATGGCCCATTCGTCAGTATCAGTGGATTCCGGTTCATGATTTTTAAAAATACCGGTCAGCCAATAATATGTCTTTCCCATCGGATCTTTCCTTTTTTCAAACTCTTCTTTCCAGTTTCCCTTCGCCTGCCGGCAGATTTTTATCCCTTTAATCTCTTTCTTTTCTGCTGCCGGTATATTGACATTTAGACAGATACCTTCAGGAAGTGGCTCAAGGTCAAGTTTTTTCATTACTATCCGGATATATTTCTTACACACAGTAAAATTTGCCGTTGGAGAGATATTATTAAGAGAAAACCCGACAGAGTTTATTCCATAAAGACATCCTTCAATTGCTGCTGCCATAGTACCTGAATACAGAACGCTCACTGAAGCATTTGAACCATGGTTTATCCCGGAAACAACCCAGTCAGGTGTCCTTTCAAGCAATTGATTTATAGCCAGTTTGACACTATCGGTCGGAGTTCCGTTGCATGCATAGATCCTGTGTCTCTCATTCTCCTCCAGAATTTTAACCCGTAAAGGGGTCTTTACAGTCAGAGCCTGCGACATCCCCGACATACTTTCTGTTGTGGAGATAAGTACCACCTTGCCAAACTCTTCCATTACATCAAGAAGGGTTCTTAAACCAGCAGCATATAAACCATCATCATTAGTCAGGAGAATCAGTTTATCGTCTTTTTCAATAACCATATATTTCCGCTATTTGAGTTACAAATATAGATAAATTCAAGACACACCGATAGTGCCTTATTGTGAAACCGCTCCGCGGTTTGGTATTGTAAACCATACTCCTTCCTAGTATTGATGAAACCGCTCCGCGGTTTGACCTTAATGAGGATCAATCCCTTTAACGCCGGAGGCGTTCCACCAATACTAGAAA
>Ga0315536_1000736_pt1 | contig 16424 bp, 16 predicted proteins | sample SalMarSW160230MG_FD_203093 | JGI IMG/M metagenome (GOLD analysis project Ga0315536, IMG submission 203093) | Salt marsh sediment microbial communities from the Plum Island Ecosystem LTER, Massachusetts, United States - Salt Marsh Sediment SW1602-30 ... | reverse complement strand
GGCTGCGTCCGGCACGCGGAGCTGGGCGGCGGTGGCGCGGATCGCGGCGCGGGTTTTTGATGGGGGGCGCGAACTCCTCTATACTCCTGTGGCTGTATCAACACCATTTGACCACAGAAGTAATTCGCTCAAAGTAGTTTTTAAAAGGATTACTTCCACAGGGCCAGGATAGTTTCTGGCTTTTTCAGAAACTTATCGTGAACCACATGAGGCCGGTCCCCGTTTGGGCTGGATCGGCCTGCTTATCGATTAGAGGAGAAGGGATATGAGCGCCGATAAGATAGCCAAGGACGTGGTAGTGACGTTCGATTACCGGCTGACGCTCGACGACGGCAGCCTGGTGGAGGAGAGCGACGGCGACCCGCTGGTGTACCTGCACGGGCATGATAACATCATCCCCGGCCTGGAGCGCGAACTGGAAGGGCTGGCGGTGGGCGACAAGAAGCAGATCGTCGTTGAGCCTGCCGACGCCTATGGGGAGTACGACGCCGAGGACGTGGAGGAGATCGCCCGCTCGGTGCTGCCGTCTGACGTCAAGCCGGAGGTCGGCCTGGAGCTGGCCCTGCGCGACCAGGACGGCAACCAGCTCGTGGCCTGGATCACCGAGTTCGACGACGAGATGATCCAGATCGACTTCAACCACCCGATGGCCGGTGAGCGCCTGCACTTCGACGTGACGATCACCGACCTGCGGGCGGCCAGCCAGGAAGAGATGGCCCACGGGCACGTCCACCAGGGCGACCACCACCATCATCATTAGGCCATGCGTGGGCTGATCCTCGCCTCGCGCTCGCCGCGCCGCCACGAATTGCTGCGGCTGCTCGGCCTGCCTTTCGCCGGGCAGGCCCAGGCGGTGGACGAGGAGCGCCGGGCAGGCGAGCCGCCCGATGCCTACGCCCGCCGCCTCAGCCGGGAAAAAGCCGAAGCCGCCGCCGCGTCCGCCGACGGCGGGTCGTTGATTCTGGCTTGCGACACGGTGGTGGTCGACGGCGACGACGTGCTCGGCAAGCCGGGCAACCCTGCCGAAGCGGCGGCGACCTTGAAACGCCTGGCCGGGCGGAGCCACCACGTCTACACGGCGGCCACCCTGCTCGATCCGGCGGATGGGCGGGCGATCACCGTGCTGGCCGACAGCCCGGTCGGGATGCGGGCCTACACCGACCGGGAGATCGCCGATTACGTGGCGACGGGCGACCCCTTCGACAAGGCGGGGGCCTACGCCATCCAGCACGCGGGGTTCCACCCGGTGGAGGGCTTCGCCCACTGCTTCGCCAACGTGATGGGCCTGCCGCTGTGCCACGTCACCCGCCTGCTGCGTGAGTTCGGCGTCGAGCCGCCTGCGGGCGTGCCCGCCGCCTGCCAGGCGCACCTTGAGTACGACTGCCCGGTCTACCAGGCGATCCTCGATGGGGACGAATGAGATGTATACCCTGACGGTTCAACGTGATTTTGTCGCCCAGCACTACCTGGTCGGCGGGGATTGGGGGGCGGAGAACGAGCGCCACTCGCACCATTACACGGTCGAGGTGACGCTGGAAGGCGAGTCGCTCGACGAGCACGGCTTCCTGGTCGACATCGTCGACCTGACCGCCCACCTGGATTCGCTCGTCGCCGCCTTTCGAGATCGCACCCTGAACGACCTCCCGGCCTTTGCGGGCCTGAACCCCAGCATCGAGCACTTCTCGCGCATCTTCTGCACCGAATTGGCGGGGCGGATCAAAGCCAACACGCTGGGTGGGCTGGTCGTCACGATCTGGGAGGACGAGATCGCCAGGGCGTCGTACCGCGCGGCGCTGTAGCCCATGCACCTGGGGCTGGTGATCTACGGGAGCCTGGATACCCTCTCCGGCGGCTACCTATACGACCGGAAGCTGGTCGAACACCTGCGCGGGCAGGGCGACGAGGTGACGGTCGTCTCGCTGCCCTGGCGGAATTATGCCGCCCACCTGGCAGACAACTTCTCTCCCTCCCTCACCCGCCACCTGCGGGCGGCCCCCTTCGACCTGCTCCTGCAAGACGAATTGAACCACCCCTCGCTGTTCTGGCTGAACGGGCGGCTGCGCCGGGAAGTGGCGTATCCTATCGTCTCCATCGTCCACCACCTGCGTTGCAGCGAGCCGCGTGCACGCCTGATGAACCGCCTGTACCGCGCGGTCGAGCGCTGCTACCTGGGAAGCGTGGACGGCTACGTCTTCAACAGCCACACCACGCGCGGGGTGGTCGAGTCGCTGGTGGGGACGGATAAACCCTCGGTGGTGGCTTACCCGGCAGCCGATCACCTGGATTTCGGAGCGCCGGTTCGGGCCGAAAATGCGGACGGCCCGCTGCGGCTGGCCTTCGTCGCCAACCTGATCCCGCGCAAGGGCCTGCACGTCCTGCTCGACGCCCTCGCCCGGCTTGAGTCGGGGTCGTGGCGGCTGGCCGTGATCGGCAGCGATGAGGCCGACCCGGCCTATGCGCGGGCGATCCGCCGCCAGATCGAGCGGCTTGGCCTGGCGGCGGGGGTGACCCTGACCGGCGCGCTGCCCTCGGCGGGGGTGGCTGGGCACCTGGCGGCGAGCGATGTCCTGGCCGTGCCCTCCGCCTACGAAGGCTTTGGCATCGTCTACCTGGAAGCGATGGGCCACGGACTCCCGGCCCTGGCCTGCACGACTGGCGCGGCTCACGAAATCGTTACAGATGGCGAGACCGGCTTCCTGGTCGCGCCGGGCGATGCCGAGGGGCTTGCGGACGCCATCCGGCTGTTGGCCGCCGACCGGGCCCGCCTGGCGGCGATGGGGCGGGCCGCCAGACGGCGCTTCGAGGCGTTTCCCACCTGGGCCGAGGGGGGGCGGGCGATACGGGCCTTTGCCCAGGAGATGGCCTCCCGGCGGCGAACTTGAGCGTGCTGCTTGTCACAGATAGAATTTCGAGTATTATACTGTCTAAATCGGGCTTAATCTGAGACAGAACAGGCGTCAGGTGGGTCACGATTAGTTTCTGAAAAAGCCAGAAGCTTTCGTGACCCTGTAGAAGTAATTCCTGTTTGACTTGGAACGAATTACTTCAGCCTCCACCGTGATTCTTCTGTGAGGAAAGAGGAAAGCATGGGGCGCGAGGGTAAGAGCCATCAAAAAGTTCGGTGCCCCGAATGTCTGGGTGTGATCTGGGTCAGGGATGGGGTCGAGTTGTGGGACCCGATCACCTGCCCGGAGTGCCATACCGCGCTGGAGGTCGTCAAGCTCAACCCGCTGGAGCTGGACTACCTTGAGGCTCTAGATGACTGGGACGACGACTTCGAGGAAGCGGAGTGGTAGCTCGTCCTATCACTCTCGTTCGATTTTCCGTTCGTAATTGAGATCGCTGGAGAACCATGGCGAAGAGGTTGCACGCCGCCGGTGGTGTGGTTTGCCGCCCGGCTGATGATGGCGGATGGGAAGTGCTGCTGGTGGGTGGCGCGGCGGATAATCCGGATTATTGGGGCTTCCCCAAGGGGAAGCAGGAGCAGGGCGAGGCCATCGAGGCCACCGCCGTCCGGGAGGTGGCCGAGGAGACCGGCATCCGGATCGAGCTGCTGGCCCTGGCCGGGGAGACCAATTACACCTTCACCCGCCCGGACGGGGAGCGCCAGGATAAGACGGTGCGCTACTTCCTCGCCAGGGCGGTGGGGGGAGACATGGCCGACCGCGATTTCGAGCGTGAATTCGCCGCCTGGCTGCCCACCCGGCAGGCTGCCGACCGCCTGACCTTCCCCGAAGATCGGGCCATCCTCCACGACGCGCTGGCCCTCATAGAGCGAAACCCCGCTTATCGCGCCCTGTTGTAGCCACCCGACGGCAGGTCGCCGCCAAAGTCGGCATCCGATATAATCTCCCGCTGCGATCTGCAATTCTGCTGAAACAGCAGACCTACTGGTTCAGCAGACAATCACCACAATCTCAGGCAGATCGGCAGGTGGAGGTTGACGATGCGACGGTTCGTCATCAAATTGACTGTACCATTACTGGCCGTGGCGGGGCTGCTGGCCCTCTTTGGCGTGGCACCCCGGCCAGCGGCGGCCCAATCTGGCAACATACTCAACAATCCGAGCTTCGAACAGCCTTTCGAGCTGCACCAGGCCGCCGACGGCGGCGGCTTCGTGGCCCATGGCTGGGAGCCGTGGTGGTATAACGACGCCGGGGCCGAATTCGACGGGCCGGAGTTCAAACAGGCGAACATAGCCGTCGACCCGAACCGGGTGCGCAGCGGGGAGGACGCGCAGCAGTACTTCCGCCCCTGGGCGCGGCACCAGGCTGGAGTCTACCAGCAGGTGCCTGTCGCGTCGGGCAGCCTGCTGCGCTTTACGGTCTATGGGCATGCCTGGAGCACCTTCTGCAAGGAGAAGGACGACCACCTCGACTGCGACCCAGAGGACAGCTATCATGGCAGCCCCAACCCGATCACCATGAAAATCGGCATCGACCCGCTGGGTGGCACCGACCCGTTCAGCCCCAACATCGTCTGGGGGGAAGAGAAGACGGTATACGACCACTACGACCTTTTCTCGGTCGATGCCACCTCCCAGGCCGGGCAGGTGACCGTTTTTGTCTACAGTATGCCGTTGTACGCCGCCCCGGTGGTCAACGTATACTGGGATGACGCGTCGCTGGTCGTGCTCCAGGAAGGAGCGGCTCAGGAAGAAGAGCAGCAGGAGGCTCCCCCGGCAGCCGCCCCGGCGAGCAACGATACCGGCTCGCCCAGCACGGTAGGCTCGGTGGAGCGCCAGCCGGTCAGCGAGGACGGCGTGCAGCGGCACACCGTGCGCAGCGGGGAGACGTTAGGCGGGATCGCCTTCGCCTACGGCGTGCTGACCCAGACCCTGCGCGACCTGAACGACCTGTCCACCGACACGGTCTATGTGGGGCAGGTGTTGATCGTCGACCCTAATGCGGGTGCACCGGCGGAGGAACCGACGGAGGAGCCGACAGAGGAGCCGGAAGCAACGCCTGAGCCGCAGGCCGCCGAGGATGTGGCGGAGCAGCCGCCCACCATGGGCGAGATTTGCCTGCTCATGTTTGAGGATGCGAACCAGGACGGGCTGCGCGACAGTGCGGAGGGACTGCTGTCAGGCGGTATGTTGAATATAACCGGCGTCGTGTCCGATTCGTACATGACGGACGGGGCCAGCGAGCCGCACTGCTTTGGCGACCTGGACTCCGGCGACTACGAGGTCACGGTCGAAGCGCCGGAGGGTTACGCCCTGACCGGCCTCTCCCAGGTGCCGGTCACGCTGTCCGGCGGGGGCGAGGTCACTCTGAGCTTCGGCGCGTCGCCCGACGACGGGGGCGGGGCAGGCGAGCAGGTGAGCGCCGACTCCGGCGAGGCGGGCGAGGCCGGGCTGGCCGGATCGCGGCGCGGCTTCGGCCTGGGCACGATCATCACCGTGGCGGCTATCGGGGGTGTGATCCTGCTGGCAGTGGGCGGCGGCGTGTTCGCCTACTTCATGGTCTACCGACGCGGGGCCGAGGGCGAGGCGACCGACGAATACGGCGTGGCCGGTGACTACGGTGAGCCGGATGACTACGAAGACCCGGACGACTATGGCGAATGAGCGCACGCCGGGCAGCACCGGCTGACCGCATCATGAGAATCAAAAAGGCTTCCGTTGGGGAAGCCTTTTTCTAATCCAGCGCAGTCAGTTACCCGGCGAGGCCAGCCTGCTTGACCCCCTCGACGTAGCGCAGCAGTTCCTGCGCGTTCTGGCGGGCGGATTCCGCCTCGGCCCCCAGCATCACGGTCAGCTCGTCGACCCGGCTCTCCTCGTCCAGCGGATGTACCCGTGTGACGGTGCGCTTCTCGCTCACTTCCTTGTCGACCTTGAAGTGCGCGTCGCCAAACCCGGCCAGCTGGGGTAGGTGGGTGACGACCAGCACCTGGTGCTCGCTCGACAGCGACCACAGCTTGTGTCCGACCACCGCGCCTATCCGCCCGCCGATGCCCGCGTCGATCTCGTCGAAGATCAGGGTAGGGGTCCGGTCGGCGCGGGAGAGCACGGTCTTGAGGGCGAGCATGATGCGGGCCGTCTCGCCGCCGGAGGCGATCCGGGCGATCGGCTTGAGCGGCTCGCCCAGGTTGGGCGCGATCAGGAACTCGACCTGGTCGATACCCGTCCGGTCGAAGCCCACCCGGTAGTCGCCCACGATTGCCCCGTTCGGGTCGTCCACCTGCTCGATCGAGACCCCGAAGCGCGCGTCCACCATGCGCAGGTCGGCCAGCTCCGACTCGACCGCCTTCGAGAGCGTGTCTGCGACGGTGGAGCGCGCCCGTGAGAGGGCCGCCCCCTGCTCGCCGATCTCGGCTAGCAGCCGGGCCTCCTGCTCGCGTAGCCTCTCGATCCGCTCGTCGCTGCCCTCGATCGCCTCTAGCTCGGCGCGGGCCGCCTCGCCCGCCGCCAGTAATTCCTCGATCGTCTCGCAGCCGTACTTGCGCTTGAGCGAGTTGATCAGGTCGAGGCGGATCTCGGCCTGCTGGAGGCTCTCCGGGTTGAATTCGAGCGTTTCCTGGTAGTCGGCCAGGCTGCTGCTCAGTTCCTCGGCCTGGATGGAGAGCGACTCGGCGATGCTCGCCAGCTCGGCGGCGGTGCCGTCGATTCTGGCGAGCCGGGAGAGGGCGAGCGCCGCCTCGGAGAGCAGGTCGTTGGCAGACAGGCCCTCCTGGGCCATGTTGAGCGAGCGGTACGCCTCGCCGGAAAGCTCGGAGAGCTGTTCGGCGTTCGCCAGCCGCTTGGCCTCGTCGGCCAGCTCCTGGTCCTCGCCCGGCTTGAGGTCGGCGGCCTCGATCTCCTGGACGCGGTAGGCGAGCATGTCGGCCCGCTGCTGCCTGGCCTCCTCGCTGGAGAGCAGCTCGTGCAGCTCGGCGCGCACCTCGCTTACTTCCTTCGCCAGCTTGCCGAACGCCTCGCGCTGCCCGGTCAGCCCGCCGTAGCGGTCGAGCAGGTCGAGGTGGAAGGCCGGTTTGAGCAGCGAGAGGTGCTCGCTCTGGCCGTGGATGTCGACCAATCCCTCGCCGATTTCCTGGAGCAGCCCGACGGTCGTCGTGCGCCCGTTCACCCGGCAGATCGTGCGCCCGCCCTTGCGAACTTCCCTGGAGAGCAGCAGGGTATCGGGGTCGTCGCCCTCCAGCCCTTCGCGGCTGAGTATCGCGTTGATCCGCGCCCGCAGCGGCTCCGACCTCAGATCGAAGGTGCCCTCGATCAGGGCGGTCTGCGCGCCGCTGCGCACGCTGTCGCTGTCGGCGCGCCCGCCCAGCAGCAGCGACACCGCGTCGAGGATGATCGATTTCCCCGCCCCGGTCTCGCCGGTCATCACGTTGAAGCCGGGCGCAAAGCTCATCTTGAGCGTGTCGATGATCGCAAAATCGTTGATGGTGATTTCTGTCAGCATCGCCTGTCTTGGTTATTCTCCACCACGGGTATAGATGTCAAAATCCCGGTAAGTCACATCTCGACGTGAAACACAATGATTCGAATGAAGTAATTCGTTCAAAATTCTTTAGAAAAAGAATTACTTCCACAGGTTCATGATAAGTCTCTGGTATTTCAGAAACTTATCATGAACCACATGATTGCTCAGGCCATGCTCACAGCCGGATGCGCCCACCCAGCCGCAGGCGGCCCACCGCGCCGCTCGTCGCCAGCGCGATGTAGATCAGCCAGGTGATCGAGGGGCCGACGAAGGGCAGCACCAGCAGCGACCCCAGCACGACGCCCGCCCCGACGGCCAGCCACGAGTAGCGCCCGCGCCGTTTGCCGACCACCCGGTGGGCGAGGTCCGCGATAAGTGCCCCAATCGCCGAGCTGGCCCAGAAGGCGATCAGCCAGCCCCAGATGCCGAACGAGATGAAGCTGATCAGCCCCGCGCCGATCGCGCTCAAGGGCAGGGCGACGATCCCCTGGATCAGCGGGTCGAGCGAGTGGGAATTATAGAACACCGTCTGCTGGCCGCGCACGCACTCCTTGCAGCGGTAGCCGACCGGCGTCTTCACCGCGCATTTGGCGCACATCGGGCGGCCACACTTGTTGCAGCGCAGGGTCGTCTCGACGGTCGGGTGCACAGTGCAGTACATCACCCCCTCGCTGGGCGGCTCAGGGGTTGGTTGAACGGTAGTCTCTTCCATTGTTCACCCTTCGGAAGGAGCCTGGTTCGGCTCAAGACGTGCTAACAGCGTGTGATAAAAGTATGTTCGTTTTCCCAGGCGCAGGAAGCGGCTGATGTGGTCGCTGGCCCGCACCTCGATGCGGTCCCCATCCCGCATCTCGAACTCAAACTGCCCGTCGACCGTCAGGATCGCCTGGTGGTCGGTGCGCACCTCGACGCTGACCGTCGACCCCTCCGAGAGCACGATCGCGCGGTCGAGCGTCAGGTGGGCGGCGATGGGCACCAGGATGATGTTGCGAAGCTCCGGCGGCAGGATCGGCCCCCCAGCGGCGAAGGCGTAGGCCGTCGAACCAGTCGGCGTGCTGACGATCAGCCCGTCGGCCACGTAGGTGGTGAAGCGGTCGCCGTCGATGATCGTGTTCAGCCGCACCACGCGGGCCAGCGACCCCCGGCTGATGACCACGTCGTTGAGGGCCAGGTGCTCCGCGCGCAGCGCCTCACCGCGCCAGGTCTTCGCCAGCAGCATCATGCGCGGCTCGACCCAGTAGTCGCCCCGGAAGACGGCGTCAAGCTGGCCCGGCCAGTTCCGCGCGCTCAGCTCGGCCAGGAAGCCGATCCGGCCCATGTTGACCCCCAGGATCGGGATGTCGTTCCCGGCGGCCATGCGGGCGGCGCGCAGCATCGAGCCGTCCCCGCCCAGCACGATGATCAGGTCTGAGCCGGGTAGGCGGGGGCGTATGTCGTCCTCCTCCCAGGTCAGCGCCAGCCACGACTCGACCCCGCGCTCGGCCAGCCAGCGGCGAATCTCCTCGGCTATTTGTTGGGATGCCTCGATCTTGGGATGGTGCAAGATGGCGACGTGTTGAAACTGCTGCTTGGCGGTGCCATCAGGCGGGCTCTTGATGTCTGGCATAGGCCCCCTACCAGGGTGTTGGTTCAATTTGCCTCGCGTCTTATACCTTATCACACTCGTCTGTATCCTGCGACATTTTTGGGCGGTGCTGAGTCGGCCTTAGACATGGATTTTAGCACGGATGTGCTGGTATATCACGCTTTGCTCGATCCTGCCAGCGGGCAGCGCCCCCGGCGGCGGGTTGTGCTATACTTTGCCATGCGTTTTATTCGAATCGGGTTTGAATTTCTCCCTTCGCCTGGATGAGTTGAACATGCGCCAATCGATTGTCAAGATCGCCGGTCTGTCCCTGGTAGCTGCGTCGCTCGCTTGCGGCCTGATCCCGACGCAGCCGGTTGAAGAGAGCACCCCTGGTGGTGAGACCGCCGCCGGGCCAACCCCGACCGAGGCGGAGGACACCCAGTCCGAGCCGGTCGAGGGTGGGCTGGCGACGGCCACCCCGGCCATGGAGGCCACCGCGCCGCCCCTGATGTCGGCCTGGCCGCTCTCGTCGGATTTGTACTACCTGAACGACGCGGGGCAGATCTGGCGGCAGCCAAAGCGCGGCGACGAGAGCGCCGCGTCTGCGATCACCCGGCTCGACCTGGAAGTGCGCGACTTCGCCATCGCGCCCGGCGGCCAATGGCTGCTCTACCGGACGGACGACACGGTGTCGATGGCCTCGCTGGACGGCCTCTCCGGGCAGATCGTCGCCGACGGAGTGGGGGCGGTGGAGACCGACGAGACGGAGAACACGCTGGCCTGGTCGCCCGGCGGGGAGAAGCTTGCCTTTGCCACCGGGAGCGGCTTCGAGGTGATCGTGCCGGGCGGTGGGGTGGATTACATGCCGCTGGTCTTCTCCGCCGAGGAGGACGCGCTGCGCGGGCTGGGCTGGTCGCTGGACGGCGGCTGGCTGCTCGCCTGGCGGGCGGATCAAACCGCGGCGCTCTACAGCGTGGGAGCGGCGCTCTCGCTCTGGGTGGAGCTGGGCGCGATCAACGGCTACGCCTGGCTGCCCGATGGGCGGCTGGCCTTTGCCCCGGCGGAGGGCGGGCTGGCGCTCGTCGCGCCCGACGACCTGGGGACGCGCGTGTTCATGATCACCCAGGAGCGGGCGGTCACCCTGCCCTTCCTGCGCCCCGATGACACGCTGGTCTTTTTCGTGCACGAGGATGGGGTCGACGGGCCGGGCTTTTTGCACAGCGGCGACCCGTCAGATGCCAGCTTTGGCGCGGAGAGCGGCGTGCCGGTCGAGACTGCCGGGTTATCCTGGAACTCTGACGGGACGCGCCTAGTCCACCGGGTGGGCGAGACGGACGCCGTCGAGCTGATCGACCCGCTGACCGGCTCGCGCGCCACCTTCGACGCCTCCGGCTCCCCCCTCCACTTCGACTGGGGCGACCCGCCCATCCTGGCTGTTACCGGGGTCGAGCTGCCCGCCGACCTCTACTTCCTCGCCCCCCAGGCGGGGATCACCCAGGTCTGGCTGCTGCCCGATAACGGGAGCGAGCCGCTGCCGGTGACCGAGGCTGTCGAGGACGTGGTCGACTTCGACGTCTCCGCCGATGGCATGCAGGTGGCCTATACCAGCGGGCACGCGATCTACCGCGAAGTACAGAGCGTGCCGGGTGGCCCGGAGATGATCGCCGAGCTGAACGACTCCGGCCCGGCCTGGGGCACACCATCCTTCTCGCCCAGCGGGCGGCAGCTCGCCTACGCCAACGGCGGAATCTGGATCGCCGACCTCGATACGGGTGTGACACGCCGCCTGGTGGCCGATTCGCTGCCCCAGTCTGGCGGGTCGGAGCGGCTGGTGGAGGTCTACGGCCAGCCGCGATGGTCACCTGACGAGGCGTGGCTGCTGACCACGGTCGGTTTTTACGAAGGCTCCGACCAGGCGCTCATCCCGCTGGCCGGTGATCCGATCACCCCGATCGACCTCAACCTGTACGGGGCGGGGGCGGAGTGGCTGCCCGATGGGCGGGCGCTGGTGTATGGCTCCGGCGGGGCCTACGTCCAGCCGCAGTTGAGTGTCGTCGATCCCCCTGCCGTGGAGGACGCGCAGGCGACCGTCACCCGGCTGCTGAGCCTCCCCGTGATCGACGTCCAGCCCAGGGCGGATAACTGGGTGGCCTTCCTCCGGCTCTCCGCTCCCCCTGTCAGCGGCCCGACCAGCATCCAGCTCAACAGCGTGCAGTCCGGCGGGGGCAGTCCCCAGGCCGAGACCGGCTGGTTCGTGCTGACCTCCCCCGTGCTGGCCCCGGACGCGGTCACGCTGGCGGGGCTTGTGGGCGAGCAGCTTGACGAGTCCGGCCAGTTTGCCGGGCAGCTCGTCATCCTCAACACGGCCAGCGGCCAGCGGGTGCAGATCGAGGGGGCGACGGGCGCGCGCGCCATGCTGTGGAGGGAGTGACCGCCGTCGGCTGAGGGTATCAGGGAACCTTCTTCGCTCATTCTTCGTCCATATGAGAAAGCGATGATTTATTTCGTGATCTCATTGACGGAGAAGGAGCACCCTGATGAGCGAAGAGTCTGCCCCCCAATTACCGGCCTCCGAACGTCCCCCGGAGCCTGAGCCACCGAAAGACTCCACCGGCCAGAGCTGGCTGTGGGTGATGGTGGGTGTGATCGTGCTGATCTCGCTGGCCGCCGGCGGGATCGTCGGGTTCACCTTTGGCCGCCTGTATGAAGGCTCCCGCAAAGCCGTAGACGACGATTACCTGTACCTGCTGCTGGGCGGGGAGGTCAGCCAGCGCGCCGATGGCGTGTACCTGGAGCGGGTCGACACCTCCGGCCCGGCCTATTCGGCGGGTTTGCTCGAAGGCGACCGGCTGGAGCGGGTGGGCCGGGAGCGCGTCGAGAGCGCCGAGCAGGTCAAGCGCCTGTTGACCGACTACCGCCCCGGCGACCAGGTGTTGATCACCGTCGAGCGCTCGCCCTGGATCAGCCAGTACGCGGTCACGCTCGGCTACTACCTGGTGTACGTCGAGTACCCGGTCGACCCACCCGTGGTGCCGGTGCCAGTCGATCCGCCCCTCCCTCAGCCCAACGCCAACGAGGAAGCGCGCCTGGGCGTGTATTACCGCATGCTTGAGGCGGACGACCCCTTCGGCGTGGACGATGGGGCGCTGATCGTCTCGGTCTGGAGCGGCGGGGCGGCGGATCGGGCCGGGCTGGCCCCCGGCGACATCATCACCGGTGTGGGGGGCATGCCGGTGGCGGGGAGGACCGATCTGGGGTTCGTGCTGGATAACTTCCGGGCGGGCGAATCGGTTCGCCTGACCATCTACACCGGCGGATCGCACCAGGACGTCCGCGTCACGCTGGATGGGTAGCCCGGAATAACGACAGAATCAAAAGAGGCGGCCACCGTGGCCGCCTCTGTGTGATCTGATGCCAATCGCCCGTTACTTGTAGTACGGGTTGACCCCCGCCGCGTGGTGGGTGATGTCGACGATCTCGGTGATCTCAGGCACGGCCTGCTTGATCGCCGTCTCCACGCCAGCGGTCAGCGTGATCGGGGCCATCCCGCAGCCCTGGCAGCCGCCCATCATACGCACGTAGACCACCCCGTCCCGCACGTCCACTGGCAGGATCGCACCGCCGTGCCCGGCAATGCTGGGGTTGATCTGCTCGACGATGACCTTCGCCACCTTGCGCCCGACCTCGTCCTCCCAGACCGGGTTGGGGTTGTCGATCTTGAAGGCGTTGCCCTCTTCGTCGAAGACGACAGTGGCGTCTTCCAGGGTGGGGGCGCTCTGCGTGTCGACCAGCACCTTGAAGGGGCCGGTGTCGACCACCACGTCGCCCGGCTGCTGCATCGACTCTTTGATCAGCTTGAAGTCGTAGGCGAAGCTGTCCACCCCACGCCCCATGATGCTCAGGCGGAGCGCCAGGTCGCCGGTAGGCTGGGCGGCGATGATGTCCGATAGTTTGTCGCGGGCCGCATCGGTCACGTTGATCATGCTTAATTCCTCCAACAATTGTCGAGAATTTTGCTCTGATTATACGGGGTTGGCGGCCCGCTCCGGCATGATATTCGTCAGTGTTCGGGCTGTGTCCTTTGTCCCCCGGTTAATTCCAGGCCAGCCCGCTGCGTATCTTCCAATACTGCTCCGGAGGCTCGGCCAGCGCGGCGAGCCGGGTCGCCATCTCCTCGTCCCAGGTCAGCGTGAGCGCGCCCAGGTTCGAGTGGAGATGATCGGTCTGCGCCGCCCCGCTCAGCACGACGCTCGCCCAGGGCTGGGCCAGCGCTGCCGCCAGGGCCAGGGCGTCGACCGTCGTCTGGTACTCCAGGGCGAGGTCGTCCAGCAGGCGGCGCTTATCGGCGAAGGCCGGGTCGTCGTTCCGGTCGGTCAGGCGACCGTTCGCCAGCGCCTCCTTGACGATCACCCCCATCCCCCGGCGGCTGGCCTCCTGGAGGGTCGGGCCGCTGGACGGCTCCAGCAGATTCCAGGTGATCTGCACCGTCTCGAAGAGCGGCTTCCCGTCGACGGTGACCTCCATCGCCCGTTTCAAGGTATCGACCTGGCCAGAGCCGCTCAGCGAGAGGCCGATGTGCAGCCCCCCGGCCTGGTAGCGGGCCAGCTCGTCCAGCACCTCGGCGTTGTCCAGCACCCCGCTGGAGAGGGTGGCCGAGTGAATCTGGTACAGGTCGAGGTAGCTCCCCAGCAGTGCGTCGCTCTCGCCCCGCTGGCGGCGCAGCACGGCCAGCGAGTGCTCCTTCACCTCGTGCACCTTGGCGTCGACGTGCCAGTCGGCAGTGTAGGTGTAGCCCCACTTTGAGCCGACTGTGACCTGGTCGGGCGCGATCCCCCGCGCGTTCAGCCACGAGCCGAGGAACGCCTCCGCCCGGCCATACGAGCGCGCCGCGTCGAAGTAGCGGATGCCCGCTCCCCAGGCGGCGTCCAGCACGGTGTGCGTGTGCGCTTCCATCGCCTCGACGTCGTAGTCGTGTTCCAGGTCATCCGCGTGGCCTATGTTGATGTAGCCTGGACGCCCCAGCGCGGCCAGCCCCAGCCCCAGCGGTGTGACGGACAGCCCGGTCTGGCCCAGCGGTCGTGTTTCAAGCATGGATATTTCCCCTTGTTGGTTAGCCCGTTGCCATAAGCCTATCTTACCCTGATTCGAGACGGCTGTGAAAACTTAGGGTATTTACCCATTCCCTTACATCCTGATGTTTGTTAACATGCGATTGTGATAACATTGAGGAGTAAGCAAGGGTCGTCGTGATGGAGTTCGACGAAACAATTGTTCAACCAACGATGGGTGGCGCAGTGGACGAGGGTGAGGCCATGAACAATGTTTGCTCCCGATGTCAGCACGAGAACATGGTAGGGGCGCTGATCTGCGAGAACTGTGGGGCGCTGCTCATTGTTGAGCAGTCAGGCCGCACGAAGAAGACTCGACAGTTCTCCCCGGGCGAGGATACAGCGCCGTCGATCCCGGTTGAGCAGGGCACCAGGACCTTCGAAGCCAGCGCGAAGCTCTCCTTGCAGTTTGGCGAGAGCGAGGAGCGGATGGTGGAGCTGGTCGACGGGGGAGAGGTGACGGTTGGGCGGGCGGACAGGCACACCAGCGTGCAGCCGACGGTCAACCTGAACGACTTACGCGCCTGGGAGTATGGCGTCTCGCGGCTGCACATCGCCATCCGCCGCTCCGGGCCAGACCTCTACCTGCTCGATTTAGGCAGCACGAACGGGACGTTTCTGAACGGGGCGCGGCTCGCGCCCAGAGAGCCAGCGCCGCTCCACCACAAAGACCGGGTGAGGCTGGGGCGGTTCGAGATGGTAGTGTCGTTCATCGATGACGAGGAGTCAGACGGGTAAGGCGGATGAGCCGCCGGGCAGCAAGTGTTTTACAGTGCGTTTTTCTAAAAACTTTCGTGAAGCCTCAGCCCGCATCTTTTATCGAACTTATTGATCAGTTGTACTGGTAACGTCAGGTGATGATGGGTCGCTTTTAGGAAGAGTATGTGATGATTATCGTTGGAACCAAAGTCAAACACCGCAAGATCGAGGAAGGCGAGTTCTTCTGCCCCAAGTGCCAGGCGGAGCGTGAGTATCACCTCAAGCGGGCGGTTCGCTACTTCACCCTGTATTTCATCCCGGTCGTGCCGCTCACCCAGATCGGCGAGTTCATCGAGTGCCAGTCCTGCGGCCTGTCGTTCGTGCCCAGGGTGCGCGAGATGCGGCGCGAGGCGCTGGTCGTCCAGCCGCAGCGTTCTCTGGCGACCATCTTGAACTCCGCCCGCCAGCGCCTGGAAGGGGGGATGCCCATCGACTACCTGATCCGCGATCTGACGGCGGCCAACCTCGACCTGGACGTCGCGCGCGGGCTGGTCGTCAATGCGGTCGGCCCCCGCCAGAACGTGTGCGATGGCTGCGGGCTGTCCTACGCGTCCGACGTTCACGTGTGCAGCGAATGCGGCAACCCCCTGCACCCGGCGGGCACGCCGTCCGGCGTCACCCGGCTCGCTTCGATCTCCCACACCGCCCACCGGGAGGGGAGCCTGCATCCTGCCGGTACGACGTAACACAGCAGCCCGATCGGTCTACACCGCCCCTGGCTGACGCCCGGCCCGTGATAAGCCGGGCTTTTTGTTGTTAGTAGGCCATCATGTACAATCTATCCGATTCCGGGCTGCTGTGTGAAAATGGGCGGCCCGAACAGTGGTACAGGCCGACAGGAGGGGCATGGTCGAACAGCCAATCAAGCGGATGGTCGTCAAAGTGGGGACGAGCGTCCTGACCGCTGGCACGAGCCACATCAACCCGCGCCGGGTGCTGGAGCTGGTGCGCCAGGTGGCCCATCTGCGCGAGGAGGGGGTCGAGGTGATCCTCGTCTCCTCCGGGGCGATGGCCGCCGGGCAGGAGCAGCTTGCCAACCCTGACCTGGGCCGCAACATCCCCGCCAAGCAGATGCTCTCCGCCGTCGGGCAGCCGCGCCTGATGCACACCTACGCCGACATCTTCGCCCTGTTCGGCATTCACGTCGCCCAGGTGCTTCTGACGGCGAGCGACTTCCGCCATAGGCGGCGCTACCTGAACGCGCGGGACACCTTCGAGGCGCTCCTTGGGCACGGCGTGGTGCCGATCACCAACGAGAACGACACCGTCTCCACCCGCGAGATCAGGCTGGGCGATAACGACAACCTCTCGGCGCTGGTTGCGAACCTGGTGGACGCCGACCTGCTCGTCCTGCTCACCGATCAGCCCGGCCTGTTCCGCGCCGACCCGCGCAGCGACCCCAACGCGCGGCTGATCAACTCGGTCGAGCACATCGACCAGGATTTGTGGGAGATCGCCGGGGGGGCAGGCTCCACGTTGGGCACGGGCGGGATGCTGACCAAGCTTCAGGCCGCCCAGTTGGCGACACGCAGCGGCACGGCGGTGGTCATCGCGCAGGGGTCGCGCCCG
>Ga0315536_1000733_pt1 | contig 16441 bp, 11 predicted proteins | sample SalMarSW160230MG_FD_203093 | JGI IMG/M metagenome (GOLD analysis project Ga0315536, IMG submission 203093) | Salt marsh sediment microbial communities from the Plum Island Ecosystem LTER, Massachusetts, United States - Salt Marsh Sediment SW1602-30 ... | reverse complement strand
TACGCCCGGATGGTGGGCGTCCAGGCTTTGTGGGTCGTGCTGCTGGTCGGGGCGAGCCGGTTGTTCTACAGCCAGGCGATCAAGGCCGTGACGATCAACGGCGGGTAGGAAGGAGCGCCGGTTTATGTTCGCCACCCTCAAACACTACGCCCGCCTCTACCTCCTGATCGAGGCGCAGTACATCAAGGCGCGGATGGGTTACCGGGCGGACTTCATCATCAGCTCGGTCGGGATGCTGTTCGCCAACGCCGCCAGCCTGATCGTCTTCTGGACGCTGTTCCAGACGATCCCGTCGCTGGCCGGGTGGGACTTCCACGAGATCGTGTTCATCTACGGCTTCTACCTGCTGGCCGTCAGCCCCGCCCAGATTTTCTTCGACCACATCTGGCAGCTACGCGACCACGTGGACGAGGGGACGTTCATCAAGTACTACTTCCGGCCTTTGAACATGATGTTCTATTACATGTCGGAGATGGTCGACCTCAAGGGGTTCGCTCAGGTGGTGGTGGGGGTCGGCGCGCTGGCTTACGCCTCGATCCAGCTTGGCATCACCTGGACGGTGGGGCGCGTGCTGCTGCTGGTGGTGGCCGTGTTCAGCGCCTCGATGGTGGTGACGGCGCTGCTGGTCATGGCGGCCTGCTCGTGCTTCTGGGTGCTGTATTCGTTTGCCATCCTCAACTTTGCCTTCCGGATGCGCGAATACGGGCAGTATCCCACCTCGATCTTCAACGGGCTGCTGCGCTTCATCTTCACCTACGTCATCCCGATCGGGTTCATGGCCTTCTACCCTTCCCAGTTGTTCCTGCGCCCGGACCAGGTCTCCTGGCTGATCTGGATTTCGCCGCTGGTGGGCTTCGCCCTGTTCGCGCTCGCCTACCAGGTGTGGACCTGGGGGGTGAACAGCTACACCGGCACCGGGTCGTGAGCGAGCCGCACGCGCAGGCTGCCCGTCACGCTCCGCTGGTATTTAGATTCAACACGCAAACCCTCACCCTGCATTCAGGAGGTCCGCATGTCCCAAATAACCCAACCATCTGACGCCCACGAGACGACGCCTGCCCCCCTCCCCTGGGAGGAGCGCCCGGCAGGCTCAGATGCGGTGGTGTGGCGCTCGCAGCGCAACCCGATCATCCCCCACGACCTGATCCCCTCGTCGAACAGCATCTTCAACAGCGCGGTGGTGCGCTACCAGGGCGGGTTCGCCGGGGTGTTTCGCTGTGACGACAAACGGCGGGTGATGCAGCTCCACGCCGGGAAGAGCCGGGACGGGCTGAGCTGGACGATCAAGAACGAGCGGATCCAGTGGCAGCCCCACGACCGGAAAGCTGCCGAGATCAACGATTTCCAATACGGGTACGACCCGCGCGTGGTGTGGCTGGAGGATCGCTACGTCGTCACCTGGTGCAACGGCTACCACGGCCCGACGATCGGGGTGGGATACACGCACGACTTCGAGACGTTCACCCAGATGGAGAACGCCTTCCTGCCCTTCAACCGGAACGGCGTGCTCTTCCCACGGCGGATCAAGGGCCAGTACGCGATGTTGAGCCGACCGAGCGACAACGGGCACACCCCATTCGGGGACATCTACTACAGCGAAAGCCCGGACCTGACCCACTGGGGACGCCACCGCTTCGTGATGGGGGCGACCGACGGCTGGCAGGCGACGAAGGTCGGCGCGGGGCCGATCCCGATCGAGACGGACGAGGGGTGGCTGCTGATCTACCACGGCGTGCTGACCTCGTGCAACGGCTTCGTCTACAGCTTTGGCGCGGCCCTGCTCGACTTTGAGGAACCGTGGAAAGTGCGCTACCGGGGCGAGCCGTACCTGCTGGCTCCCCAGGCCCCCTACGAGCGCACGGGCGACGTGCCGAACGTGGCTTTCCCCTGCGCCGCCCTGACCGACCCGGCGAGCGGGCGGATGGCGATTTATTACGGCGGAGCGGACACGGTCGTGTGCCTGGCTTATGCCTACGTGGGCGAAATCGTTGCGTTCGTCAAGGCGAACTCCAGCGTGTGATCCAGGGCTGATTTTTGAAGCCCGGATCACCACTTGGTTGACAAACACACAAAAATGCGCTTACAATGGAATCAGGTTTTGAGAGCGCTCCCAAAAGGTGGGAGCACCGCAGAGCTGGAGCCCCTGGTGTCAAACCTGACACTCGAAGACATCGCCAAAAAAGCCGGTGTATCGCGTTCAACCGTTTCGCGCGTGGTCAACGAGCATCCCAACGTCCGCCCAGAAGTGCGCAGCCGCGTCTGGGAGGTAATCCGACGAACAGGCTACCACCCGAATGCAGCAGCCCGCACCCTCGCCTCGCAGCGATCGTGGATGATCGGGCTGGTGCTGCCGCGAAGCGTCAGCTTCTTCTTCACCGACCCGTACTACCCGCACCTGACCCAGGGAATCGCCCAGGCATGCAACCAGTATAACTATACGCTCAGCCTCTTTATCGTCGGGACGGAGGATGACGAGGAGAAAATATTCCCACGGATATCGCGCAGGGGACTGTTGGATGGGATACTCCTGCAATCGGCGGAGCACGGCGACCGGCTGATCGACCGGCTGGTGGAACTCAACACCCCGCTGCTCATCGTAGGCCGTCCCTTTCAATCAAACGGCATCAGCTACATCGACATCGACAACGTCAAGGCAGCACACCGAGCGGTCAGCCATCTCATCCAGCTAGGCTACAGGCGCATCGGGACGATCACGGGGCCGAACAGCAGCACCGCGGGCCTGGATCGCAAGATGGGCTACCTGAAAGCGCTGGAAGAGCACGGCCACGCGATAGACCAATCGTTAATCGTCGAAGGTGACTTCACCGAGGAGAGTGGATACGCCGGGATGCAGCACCTGTTTGCCGCCCACCCTGACGCCGTATTCGCCGCCTCCGACATCATGGCAATTGGCGCGATGCGCGCCGTCCAAGAGGCGGGCTTGCGCATCCCTGAGGACATCGCCTTCGTCGGATTTGATGACCTGCCACTTACCATCCATGGACAGCCCCTACTCACCACCGTCCACCAACCCGTTCTTGAATTCGGTGCGAAAGCCGTGGAAACTTTGATCGACTTAATCGAGAATGGGATAGAACCCGCACGCCGAGTCATCATGGACACGGAACTGATCGTTCGCAGCTCCTGCGGCGCATCCCAAAAACGGCAGTAAAGCAAACATGGACACGGCGAATAACCTTCAAAATAACTTCTCAATGTTGGGAGCGCTCCCAATAAGTCGATCAAGCTGTTCGTCTATTCAATTCAAAGGAGGTGAAAACTGGCACGACCGCACATGAGTAACCGGCTCATCACTCTCCCAACAGTAACCAATTAAAAGGAGAAAGAACATGCGTAAGCGAGTCTTAGCAACCATCAGTATCTTAATCGTGGCCAGCCTGGTGCTGGCGGCGTGCGCCCCGGCGGCACCGGCGGGAACCAGCGACGCTGAAGCCCGCATCGCCGACCTTGAGGCCCAACTGGAAGAGGCTCAGTCTGGCGCAAGCGAGGAAGAGGTGGCCGCGCTGGAGGCAGAGCTGGCACAGGCACAGGCCGACGCGGAAGCGGCCATGGCCGAGGCAGCATCCGCCGAGGAAGCACAAGGCGCGACCTACGTGCGGAGCGAGACGCTGTACACCAGCGGCACGCAGTGGGGCCCGCCCTCAAGCTGGAACCCCTTCAACACGGGCGGCTACGCGATGGGCACCTTCGGGCTGGTCTACGAGCCGCTGTTCCTCTACGACCCGCTCACCGACGAGTTCACCCCCTGGCTGGCGGAAAGTGGGGAATGGACGGACGACACGACCTACATGCTGACCGTTCGGGACGGCATCACCTGGAGTGACGGCGAGCCGTTTACGGCTGCCGACGTGAAATTCACCTGGGAGCTGGGGCAGGACGCGCCGATCAACATCTCGACGGTGTGGAGCTTCCTGGACAGCATCGACCAGGTGGACGACACCACGCTCCAGTTCAACTTCAGCAGCGCGGCCTACCAGCAGTGGGCGAACTACCTGTACACCACCCCGATGGTCCCCCAGCACATCTGGGGAGACATGTCGGTGGACGACGTGACCTCCGGCATCAACGAGAACCCGATCGGCACTGGCCCGTACGTGTACGAGACTCACGACCAGAGCAGAATGGTGTGGGCGAAGCGTGACGGCTGGTGGGCGACGGACGTCTACGACATGGACCCGGCCCCCAAGCGGATCGTCGACATCGTGAACGGCAGCAACAACGTGGCGCTGGGCCTGGTGCTGCAGGGTGGGCTTGACCTGAGCAACAACTTCCTGCCGGGCGTCGCCACGCTGGTGCAGGGCGGCTACGGGGTTGAGACATACTATCCGGAGCCTCCGTACATGCTCTCCGCGAACACCGCCTGGCTGCTCCTGAACAACACGATCGCGCCGATGGACGACCCGGCCTTCCGGAAGGCGATGGCCTACGCCGTCGACACCGACCAGATCGTGCAAGTAGTTTACGGCAACATCGTCCAGAAGGCCAACCCGACCGGCCTGCTGCCCAACTGGGAGCAGTACATCGACCAAGACGCGGTGGACGAGCTGGGGTTCAGCTATAACCCCGACGAGGCCCGCTCGATCCTGGCGAACGCCGGCTACGTCGACGTGGACGGTGACGGGTTCGTCGAAATGCCCGATGGCTCCGCGATCGCGTTGAAGGTGATCGTGCCGTTCGGCTGGACGGACTGGATGGAGTCGATCCGGGTGATCTCCAGCAGCGCAAAGGCTGTCGGCATCAACCTAGAGCCTGACTTCCCGGACTACGCGGCGTACGCGGACGCCCGCAACAGCGGCACGTTCGAGATGATGATCGCGAACGACGCCCAGATCAGCAACACCCCCTGGACATACTACGACTGGATGTTCCAGAACCCGATCGCGGACATCGCGACGCTGCAGAACGGTAACTATGGCCGCTACGACAACCAGGAAGCGTTCGACCTGGTCGACCAGCTTGACCAGGTTCCGGTCGACGACATCGAGGGCATGAACGCGATCATCTCCCAGCTTCAGCGGATCAGCATGACCGACATGCCGCTCATCCCCCTGTGGTACAATGGGGCGTGGGCACAGTACAGCAATGCTGTCTGGAGCAACTGGCCATCGTCAGAAACAGACAACCACAACCTGCCTGTGACCTGGCGCGGCTACTGGAACATGACCGCCATCCGGATGCTCTGCGACCTGGAGCCAACACCTCCGGAAGAATAAACTAACGTGTCAGCCAGCCGTCCCTCCTCCGTCGCAGGCGGGGGGACGGCTCGTTCACAGACTTCTCTCTGAAACGAACCGTGATAGACCTATCGTAAAAGAGGCACCTGAGAGGGCAACCGAGTCGGTTGCCCTCCAGGCCCCGGTTCTTCCCCGTCAGGATATTTATCGTGCTAGAGCAGGAGGTGGTATGAGGCGCTATTTTGGGAGAAAACTGCTGGTCTACGCCCTCACGTTCTTCCTGGCCGTGACCATAGACTGGGCGATCCCCCGCTTCATGCCGGGCAATCCGATTCAAGTCATGCTGGCAAGGTCTGGGGCGCGTGCCGAGGCTGCCGAGGCGATGTACACGTATTATACGCAGGCCTTCGGGCTTGACCTGCCGGTCTGGCAGCAGTACCTCAACTTCTGGAGCGCGCTTTTCCACGGCGACCTAGGAACGAGCATCCTGGTGTTCCCCCAGCCGGTGGCGAAAGTGATCGGAGAAGCCGTGCCCTACGACGTCGCCCTGCTGCTTCCCGCGATTCTATTAAGCTGGATCGCCGGGAACAAATTCGGGGCGGTCGCCGCCCGCTCCAAGCAGCTCGACAACACCGTGCTGCCAATCGGGTACATCCTGACCGCCACCCCTTACATGTGGCTGGGCATCCTGCTGGCCTGGGCGCTGGGGATCGTGCTGGGCATCTTCCCCATCTCAGGGGCATACAGCTACGCGATGACCCCCACCTTTTCGCTCAAGTTTATCGGGAGCGTGCTGTGGCACTGGTTCCTGCCGTTCGCCTCGATCTTCCTGGTAAAGTTCGGGGGGTGGGCGATCGGGATGCGGAACCTGATCATTTACGAGCTTGAGTCGGATTATTCCCATTACCTGGAGGCGCTCGGCGCGCCCAGGAAGCTGGTCAGGAAGTATGCATTCAACAACGCGCTGCTGCCCCAGCTCACCGGCCTGGCGCTCGACCTGGGCGTGGTGGTAGCGGGGGCACTCGCCACGGAGATCGTGTTCTCCTACCCTGGAATCGGGTACCTGATCCTCCAGTCCATTCAGAACAGGGACTTCTTCCTGCTGCAGGGATGTTTCCTGTTTATCATCGTCGGCGTGCTGCTCGCCAACTTCATTATCGACATCGTTTACGTCCTGGTCGACCCCCGGACGCGAATCGGGATGACAGGTGAGGCCGCATGAGCACCATAGCAGAACCCACAATAGGCGGGATGGCGAAGCCGAAGAAGCGGAGCGAGTTCCTTTACTTCGCCCTGCGCAACAACAAGCTGCGAGTCGGCCTGGTCGTCCTGACTATCTTCATCGTGCTGGCGCTGATCGGACCGCTGCTGACCAATTACGACCCGGAAGCCTTCGTCGGGCCCCCTTCTGCCCCACCCTCAAGCGAATACTGGTTCGGCACGACGACCTTCGGACAGGACGTGTTCAGCCAGTTCGTGCTTGGCCTCCAATCAACGTTCCTGGTGGGGATCGTGGGCGGCGGGCTGGGCACGCTGCTGGGGGTGGTGATCGGCTTCACCGCTGGGTACCGGGGCGGGATCGTCGACGAAGTGCTCAACATGATCACGAACATCGTGCTGGTGCTGCCCACGCTGGCGATCCTGCTGATCATCGCCGCCTACCTGGAGGTGCGAGGCGTCTTCGCCGAGAGCGTCTTCATCGGCTGCACGGCCTGGCCCTGGGCGGCACGGGCGATCCGCTCCCAGACGTTCTCGCTGCGCTCCAGGGAGTTCGTCGACCTGGCCCGGATGAGCGGGATCAACTCGTGGAAGATCGTCTTCACCGAGATCGCGCCGAACATGATGTCCTACCTGTTCATGGCCTTCATCCTCCAGTTCGGCGGGGCGATCCTGATCGCGGCCACGCTGGACTTCATCGGCCTAGGCCCGACGAAGGGCATCTCGCTGGGCCTGATGATGAACAACGCGGTGCTATGGAGCGCCCTGCACCTGGGGATGTGGTGGTGGTTTGTCCCGCCGGGGGTCGCGATCACGGCCATCGTCGGCGCGCTGTACGTGATGAACGTCGGCCTGGACGAAGTCTTCAACCCGAAGCTGAGGGAGCTATAAGAACCGTGAGCTTACAAGTAGAAGACCTCCGAGTCTATTACCAAACCCTGGCCGGGGAAGTCCAGGCGCTGGACGGCGTGACGTTCAGCATCGCAGATGGCGAGATCATGGGGCTGGCGGGCGAGTCCGGCTGCGGCAAGACCACGCTGGGCAACAGCCTGATCCGGCTCTCCGCCCGGATGCGGTACATCGGCGGCAGCGCGGTGCTGGACGGCGAGGAGCTGCCCATCTGGGACGGGGAGCGGATGAACGCCTTCCGCTTCGAGAAGGTGTCGATGATCCCCCAGTACGCGATGAGCGCGATGAACCCCACCCGCAAGATCGGGCGGATGACGGGGGAGCTACTCGAATCCAGAAAGGTCAGCTACCACAGCATCCTGCCAGAGCTAAAACGCAGGCTGGACCTGGTCGAGCTTTCGCACGACGTGCTGAACATGTACCCGATCGAGCTTTCGGGGGGCATGAAGCAGCGGGCGGTGATGGTGATCTCCACGCTGCTGAACCCCTCGCTGCTGATCGCGGACGAGGTCACCTCGGCGCTGGACGTCTCCACCCAGAAGGCGGTGGCCGAGATGCTGGTTGAATTCCGGGACAGGGAATACGTCAACAGCATGATCTTCATCACCCACGACATCTCGATCCTGTACCAGATCGCAGACACGATCCTGGTGATGTACGCGGGCAAGCTGGCCGAGAAAGCGCCGACCGAGGTGATCATCAACTCCCCCCGGCACCCCTACACCAGGCTGCTGATCTCCTCGCTGCCGACGGTCGGGGTGAAGTATGCGGAGGAGAAGCTAAAGGGCATCCCCGGCCACCCGCCGATGCTGCTCGACCCGCCCAGCGGATGCCGCTTCCGCGACCGCTGCCCGGTCGCCTTCGATAAATGCGTGGAGGAGCCCCCGTTCCTGGAAGTCGAGGACAACCACTTCGTGGCCTGCTGGAGGGAGTTCGAGGATGCTTAACGTCGAGAACGTATCGAAGACCTACCAGGTTGGCGCGTTCGGCGGGAAAAAGCTCCAGGCGGTGAGCGAGGTGAGCTTCGACGTGCAGGACGGCGAGGTCGTCTCCCTGATCGGGGAGAGCGGCAGCGGGAAAAGCACGATCGGGCGGATGATCCTGGGCCTGATCACGGAGACGGCGGGGACGATCACGATGGACGGGGTGGACATCTCCACGCTGAGACAGGAGAGGCTCAAGGACTACTACCGCCACGTGCAGGGCGTCTTCCAGGACCCATTCAGCACCTACAACCCGATCTTCAAAGCGGACCGGGTTTTCAAGATCATCAAAGACGAGTTCTTCCCGGAGGTCAAAGGGGCGGAGTGGAAGTCGATGGTCAGCCGCTCGCTGCGCTCGGTCGGCCTGAACCCCGACCAATGCCTGGACAAATTCCCCCACCAGCTCAGCGGCGGACAGCTCCAGCGGCTGCTGATCGCCCGCGCGCTGCTGCTGGACATCAAGCTGCTGGTGGCGGACGAGATCATCAGCATGCTGGACGCCTCCACCCGGATCGACGTGCTGAACCTGCTCGCCGACCTGAAATCGCGCGGGCTGTCGATCCTGTTCATCACGCACGACCTCTCGCTGGGTTATTACATCAGCGACCGGGCGGTGATCCTGTATCAAGGGCGGGTGGTGGAGAAGGGATCGACGGAGAAAATCTACAGCAACCCGCTCCACCCCTACACCCGGATGCTGATGGCCTCGGTGCCGCGGCTGGACAAAAAATGGGACGAGGTGGAGATCAAGGCGGACGTCGACCTGAGGGACAAGTACCTCGCGACCGGCGGCGGCTGCGTGTATTACGGTCGGTGCCCGTGGGGTGACAAGGACTGCACGCAGGGCACACCGGCGCTGATCGAGATGGAGAGCGACCATTACGTGGCGTGCATACGCTACGCAGAAGGCGGCTCCGGCGGGCAGGCTGCCCCAAGCGGCGAGGCGGCGGCCTCTACCGCCGCAGGTTGAAACCTGGGCGGGGAAGCAAAAATCCAAAAAAGTGGACTCAATGAGAGCCTGCTGCGGGAGGGCACTTTCGGAGATGAGATTACCCGGCTATTTCGTGAATGGCCCAGCAGCAGCCGATTTACCCCAATATTGCGGATACAATTGACGGATAGAGCCAGCACGATGCCACACAGATTTGTCATATCCGCACATGGGAGCGCTCTCACGATTGAGCCAGGCGCAGTCGCCCCGACCAGTGAGGACAGCGAGAAAGGATACTGCCTTGAAGACTGAATTTCCAGCAGATTTCGTGTGGGGAGCGGCCACCTCTTCGTACCAGATCGAGGGAGCGTGGGAAGCGGACGGCAAGGGCGAGTCGATCTGGGACCGGTTCAGCCACACGCCGGGAAAGATCGAGGACGGAAGCAGCGGGGACGTGGCCTGCGACCACTACCACCGCTGGCCGGAGGACATCGGGCTGATGAAGTCGATTGGAATCCACGCCTACCGATTCTCGGCAGCCTGGGCGCGCATCCTGCCCAGAGGGCGCGGGGCAGTCAACGAGGCGGGGATCGATTTCTACAGCCGGTTGGTCGACGGGCTGCTGGAAGCGGGGATCACCCCCTACCTCACCCTCTACCACTGGGACTTGCCGCAGGCGCTGGAGGACGCGGGTGGGTGGACCGCCCGGCCCACGGCGGACGCTTTCGCCGAATACACGGACGTGATGACGCGCGCGCTGGGCGACCGCGTCCGGCACTGGATGACGCTCAACGAGCCGTGGGTGAGCGCCTACGTGGGCTACGAAGAAGGCCGCCACGCCCCCGGCCACACCAGCCGGGCCGAGATGGTCGCCGCCTCCCACCACCTGCTGCTGGCGCACGGGAAAGCAGTGCCGATCATCCGGGGGAACGTGCCGGACGCCGAGGTGGGCCTGGTGCTCAACCTGTACCCCGTCCACGCCGCCTCGCCCAGCCGGTGGGACCGGCGGGCAGCGGTTTACCAGGACGGCTTCTACAACCGGTGGTACCTCGACCCGATCAGCGGGCGGGGCTACCCGTGCGACACGATCGAGGCCTTCGGCGTGCCGATGGACTTCGTCCAGGAGGGCGACATGGAGGAGATCGCCGCCCCGCTGGACTTCCTGGGCCTGAATTATTACCTGCGGCACGTCGTGCGCAGCGACCAGGTGCCGGAGAGCGAGAACCTGCCGCAGGAGGTCTTTTACCGCGAGGAACACACCGAGATGGGCTGGGAGGTCTACCCGGAGGGGCTGTACGAGGTGCTGGGGCGGCTGCACTTCGAGTACCAATTCCCGGCGCTGTACGTCACCGAGAACGGGGTGGCTTTCGCCGATCCACCCGTGAGGGACGGCACCGTGCAGGACGACCACCGGATCAGGTACCTGCGCGACCACTTCAAGCAGGCGGCCCGCGCAATCGAGGCGGGGGTGCCGCTGCGCGGCTACTTCGTGTGGTCGCTGCTGGACAACTTCGAGTGGTCGTATGGCTATACCAAACGCTTCGGGTTGATCCACGTCGACCTGGAGACACAGGCACGCACGCTCAAAGCCAGCGCGGGGTGGTATCGTGACGTGATCGCCGCCAACGCGCTGACGGACTGAATCCACATGCAACGGACGGGGACTATCTGATGCGCTACGGGCACTTCGACGACGACCGGCGTGAATACGTCATCACCCAGCCGGACACGCCGCTGCCCTGGATCAACTACCTGGGCACGGAAGACTACTTCGGCATCATCTCGAACACGGCGGGTGGCTATTCCTTTTACCGGGACGCCCGGCTGCGGCGGCTGACCCGCTACCGCTACAACAACGTCCCGCCGGACAGCGGGGGTCGCTACCTCTACCTGCGGGACGACGAGGACGGGACGTACTGGTCGCCCACCTGGCAGCCGATCCGCACGCCGCTCGACGCCTACGAGTGCCGCCACGGGCTGAGCTACACGATCATCCGCTCGGAGAAGGCGGGGATCGCCGCCCGCATCCGCTACTTCGTGCCGCCGGGGCAGACGCTCGAAGTGTGGCACCTGACGCTGACCAACCAGCGCGAAACCCCGGCCAGCCTGTCCGTCTTCTCACTGGCGGAGTTCGCGCTGTGGGACGCCCACGACGACGCGACCAACTACCAGCGCAACCTGAGCATCGGGGAGGTCGAGGTGGAGGACGGCGTCATCTACCACAAGACCGAATACCGCGAGCGCCGGGACCACTACGCCTACTTCGCCTGCTCGGAGGCGCTGGCCGGGTTCGACACGCAGCGAGCGGACTTCCTCGGCCCGTATGTCGGTTGGGACAGCCCGCAGGCGGTGGTCGAAGGACAGTCGAGGGACTCGATCGCGCACGGCTGGTCGCCGATCGGCTCGCACCACGTGCGGCTGGCGCTGGAGGCGGGCGAATCGAGGGGCGTGATCTTCCTGCTGGGCTACCAGGAGAACCCGAAGGAGGCCAAGTTCGACCCGCCCGGCTCGCAGACGGTGAACAAGGCCGGGGCGAAGAAAGCGATCGCTCACTATACGCGCCTGGAAAACGTCGAGGCGGCCTTTGGCGCGCTGCGCTCCCGCTGGGACGAGTGGCTGGGCGTGATGCAGGTGGAAACGCCCGACGAGGACACCAACCGGATGGTCAACACCTGGAACGCCTACCAGAACATGGTGACCTTCAACATGTCGCGCTCGGCCTCCGGGTTCGAGACGGGCATCGGGCGGGGGATGGGATTCCGGGATTCGAACCAGGATTTGCTGGGCTTCGTGCACATGATCCCGGAGCGCGCCCGGCAGCGTATCCTCGACCTGGCGGCGACCCAACTGGAGGACGGCGGCGCGCCTCACCAATACCAACCGCTCACCCGGCGAGGGAACGACGCGGTGGGCAGTGGATTCAACGACGACCCGCTGTGGCTGGTGTTGAGCGTGGCCGCCTACCTGAAGGAGACGGCGGATTGGGGGCTGCTCGACGAGATGGTGCCTTACGAGAACCAGCCGGGCAGCGAAGCCCCCCTGCTCGACCACCTGCGGCGCAGCATGCGCTACACACTCGACCACCGGGGGCCGCACGGCCTGCCGCTGATCGGGCGGGCGGATTGGAACGACTGCCTGAACCTCAACACCTTCTCCGAGGAGCCGGGCGAATCCTTCCAGACCGCCGCCCACCGGGACGGGAAGGTGGCCGAGTCGGTGTTCATCGGCGGGCTGTTTGTGCTGGCCGCACAGGAGATAGCCGGGCTGATGAGGCACCTGGGCCGGGCGGAGGAGGCAGCCGCCTACTGCCAGCAGGCGGAGCGGATGGAAGAGACGGTGATGGAGCACGGCTGGGACGGCGGCTGGTTCCGGCGGGCCTACGATCACTACGGCAACCCGGTCGGCTCGGCGGCGTGCGAGGAGGGGCAGATCTTCGTGGAGCCGCAGGGGATGTGCGTGATGGCGGGGATGGGCCTGGAGGACGGCAAGGCCCGCGCGGCGCTGGACGCGGTCGGGGAGCGGCTGGCGACGCCGCACGGGATCGTGTTGCAGCAGCCCGCCTACTCGCGCTACTACGTGCACCTGGGGGAAATCTCCTCCTACCCGCCGGGCTACAAAGAAAACGCCGGGGTCTTCTGCCACACCAACCCGTGGATCATGATCGCCGAGGCGATCACCGGCAGCGGCGACCGCGCCCACGACTATTACCGCCGGATCAACCCCTCGGCGCGGGAGGCGATCAGCGATCTGCACAGGACCGAGCCGTACGTCTACCCGCAGATGATCGCGGGGCCGGACGCGCCCACCTTTGGCGAGGCGAAGAACTCGTGGCTGACCGGCACCGCTGCCTGGAACTACGTCGCGATCACGCAGTGGATCCTGGGCATACGGCCCACCCTGGATGGGCTGGAGGTCGCGCCGGTGATCCCCAGCGGATGGGACGGCTTCCGCGCGACGCGCCTCTACCGGGGGGTGCGGCACGAGATCACGGTGCGGCGGGAGGGGCCGGGGAACGCCATCAGCCTGACGGTCGACGGGCAGCCGGTGGAGGGGCAGATCGTCCCCCTGCCGGATGGGCGGGAGAAGGTCGAGATAGTCGCTACCATCACTTAAAAAGGCCGGGCCTGATGCAATACGGATATTTTGACGACGAGCGGCGGGAATACGTGATTACCGACCCGCGCACGCCGACCAAGTGGATCAACTACGTGGGCACGCTGGCGTTCGGCGGGTTCGTCGACCACACCGGCGGGGCGCTGATCTGCAAGGGCGACCCGGCGCTCAACCGCATCACCAAATACATCCAGCAGATGCCCGCCTCGGACTTCAAAGGCACGACGCTCTACCTGCGGCTGAAAGAAGGAGATGGCTACCGGGTCTTCTCGCCGTATTTCGTGCCGACGCTGGACCCTTTCGACTTCTACCAATGCCACGTCGGGCTGGGCTACACGCGGATCGCCAGCGCGTTCTACGGCATCCGCAGCGAGGTGACGATCTTCGTCCCGCCGGACGGGAGCTGCCTGCTGCGTGACATCCGGATCACGAACGGCGGCGACGAGGCGGTCGAGGTGGACGCGATCCCGGTGGTGGAATACACCCACCCACAGGCGCTGACGCAGCTCACGAACGCCGACTGGGTGCCGCAGACGATGCAGAGCGACGCCTACCGGGGCGAGGACGAGCGGGTGATTCTGGCGCAGTACGCCTTCATGCACAAGGAGAAGCGGGTCAACTTCTTCACCTCGAACCGGCCCGTCTCCAGCTTCGAGGCCGACCGCCGCCGCTTCCTGGGGGCGAACGAATACGGCTCGTGGGCGAGGCCGCTGGCGCTGCAAGCCCCTGAATTAAGCGACACCGAGGCGCGGCGCGGGGACAACATCGGGGCGCTGATGCACCACCTGGGCGAGATCGGCCCCGGCGAGAGCGCCCGGCTGATCACGATGCTGGGACAGGCCGAATCGATTGAGGCAGCGCGGCCCACGATAGAACGCTACAGCGACGAATCAAAGGTGGACGCCGCCCTGGCCGAACTGGGGGCGTTCTGGGACGAGTACCTGAGCGCGGTGCAGGTCGAGACGCCCGACCGGGCGCTGAACTCGATGCTGAACGTGCACAACCCGCGCCAGTGCCACACCACGAAGAACTGGTCGCGCTATCTCTCATATTATCAGCTTGGGCTGGGCGCGCGCGGGATCGGATTCCGGGACAGCTCGCAGGACACGCTGGGCGTGATGACACACATGCCGGGCGAGGCGCGCGACCTGATCCACACCCTGCTGCGCGTGCAGAAGCGGGACGGCTCGGCGATGCACCAGTTCAACCCGATGAGCATGGAGGCGAACGAAGGCGACTCGCGGGAGCGGGAGGAGGGGCCGCACTTCTACTCGGACGACCACCTGTGGGCGATCCTGGCGGCCTGCGCTTACCTGAAGGAAACGGGCGACCTGGCCTTCCTCGACGAGACAATCCCTTACTACGACAAAGACCGGGACGGCGAGCCGATTGAGGAAGGGTCAGCGCTCGACCACCTGCTGCGCGGGATCGAGTTCACCCGGCGCACGGTGGGGGCGCATGGTCTGCCTTCGCTGGGCTACGCCGACTGGAACGACACGGTCAACCTATATGAGGGGGCCGAATCGCTGTTTACGGCCAACCTGTACGGCAGGGCGCTGCTGGAACTGATCGCGCTGTTCAACCACACCGGCGACGCCGCCAGCGCCGACCGGCTGCGGGGCTATTACGAGGGAATGCGCGAGGCGGTCAACGAGCACTGCTGGGACGGGGCGTGGTACATCCGCTACTTCGACCCGGAGGGCAAGCCGCTCGGCTCGAAGCAGAACGCCGCCGGGCAGGTGTTCACGAACGGGCAGAGCTGGCCGGTGCTCTCCGGGTTTGCGACCGGCGAGCGGGCGCGCCGCGCGCTGGATGCGGTGTACGAGCACTTGAACACGGCGAAGGGGATCAAGCTGAGCACGCCCGGCTACAACGGATACGACCTCGCCGTGGGCGGGATCAGCTCCTACCCGCCCGGCGCGAAGGAAAACGGCGGCATCTTCCTGCACACCAACCCCTGGGTGGTGATCGCGGAGGCGATGATGGGCAACGGGAGCCGGGCTTACGAATACTACAGCCAGATCAACCCGGCGGCGAAGAACGACCTGATCGACGAATACGAACTGGAGCCATACGTCTACCCGCAGAACATCCTGGGCGACGAGCACCCGCTGTTCGGGCTGGCGCGGAACTCGTGGCTGAGCGGGACGGCGGCCTGGATGTACCAGGCGGGGATCGAGTGGATATTGGGGGTGCAGGCCCGCTACGACGGCCTGCTGATCGACCCCTGCATCCCGGCGGGGTGGGATGGCTTCTCGGTGAGGCGGCGCTTCCGGGGGGCGACGTATGCGATCGAGGTGCGCAACCCGAAGCACGTGGAGAAGGGCGTGGCGGCTGTCTCGGTGGATGGAAGCCGAATCGAGGGCAGCGTGATCCCGGTCTTCGCCGAGGGTGGAACGCACCGGGTTGAGGTCGTGATGGGGTGAGTAGGTGGCGATGATGGGGAATCAACTCGAAGTCACCTGAGCAGGCGGAGGGGGCGAGATATATCTTGCCCCTACATATGCAGATTCTGTTTGAGTTCTCCATCAAACTCTCTTGAGCGCGGCGGTGACCAATAAGCGATGCAAAGGCTAAGAGATTACCAGCAGCAGGTTCTTCGAGAACTGAGGGAGGTGATCCTGCCCTTCTACCCCCGGCACGCCGTCGACCGGGAGCGGGGCGGGTTCTATGGGTGGGTCGGGAACGACGGGCGGGTCGACAAGCAGGCCCCCAGGAGCCTGATCCAGCACACGCGGCTGCTGTGGACGTTCGCCCTCGCCGCACGGGTACTCGACGACTCCTCCTACCGGGAACTGGCCAACCACGCCTATGAATACCTGCTGGGATCGTTCTGGGATGGGGAATTCGGCGGGTTCTACTGGATGCTCGATTACAAGGGGCAGCCAATCGAGACGGACAAGCTGACCTACGGGCAGGCGTTCGCGATCTACGCGCTTGCCGAGTATGCCCTGCTGACCGGGGTGGGCGCGCCGCTGGCCTATGCGACCTCGGTGTGGAAGCGCCTGGAGGCGCGGCTGACCGACCAGGAATTTGGCGGCTATTTCGAGGGGGCGCGGCGGGACTGGTCGCCCGCGCCGGAGCTGCACGTC
>Ga0315536_1000732_pt1 | contig 16444 bp, 14 predicted proteins | sample SalMarSW160230MG_FD_203093 | JGI IMG/M metagenome (GOLD analysis project Ga0315536, IMG submission 203093) | Salt marsh sediment microbial communities from the Plum Island Ecosystem LTER, Massachusetts, United States - Salt Marsh Sediment SW1602-30 ... | reverse complement strand
ATGTTTGTCATTTCACTTTAATATGGTTATAAGAAGTATGACAACATTCTGTTATTCGTGGACATCATACATGCAACTTTTTTATTCCTGCAAAAGCTATGAAGATAGAATTCTATATGGAGAAAACAGATGGGAAAATTAAAATGGATGGTTTTTTCCACCTTATTTTTTATATCTATTTCAGTTGGATTTGCACAGGTTGAATCTGTCGATTTGACAGAATTAAGCCTTGAGGAACTGATGAATATTGAAGTCAGTCTGGCTTCCAAAAAGATCGAAAAAGTGTCCAATGTAGCTGCGGCTATTTCTGTGATCACCTCTGATGATATTAAATATTCTGGTGTGACATCGATTGCCGAAGCATTGCGTATGGTTCCGGGATTCGAGGTCGGTAAATTGGATGCGAGCAAATGGGCTATCAGTTCTCGAGGATTTAATAGTCTTTTTGCCAACAAACTGCTGGTTTTAATAGATGGCAGGAGTGTGTACACACCCATGTTTTCAGGTGTTTTTTGGGAGGCACAGGATATATTTTTGGAGGATTTGGATCAAATTGAAGTTATTCGCGGTCCAGGAGCTACACTATGGGGAGCGAATGCCGTGAACGGTATTATCAATGTGATTACAAAAAACGCTCGCGAAACACAGGGAGGTTTGTTGGTAACAGGTATCGGTACTGATGAAAAACAATTTACCCGTTTTAGGTATGGCCAGCAAATCGGGAAAAATATTTACTATCGGGTATATGGCAAATATTTCAAACGGGACAGTTATGCTGATGCAACGGGGAAAGAAGCTTTTGATGGCTGGAATGCATTACGAGGCGGTTTTCGTATGGATTGGGACATGTCGGAATCCAGTGTTTTCAAATTACAGGGAGATATTTACAACGGCAGAGCCGGTACAAAACTCACTGTTCCCAATTTTGATCCTTATAAGAGTGGATTTTCCGGCGGTAATATATTGGGAAGCTGGAAACATACTTTTTCAGAACGATCCGATTTCACCCTGCAGTTTTATTATGATCAGGTGAGACGGGTTGAAAAAGATTTCATCGCTGGCAGATACCATACATTTGATATCGATTTTCAGCACCGGGTTCAAATCCATCAAAGGCACAGTCTTGTCTGGGGTTTTGAATATCTTCTGACTGCGGATAATATAGAGAATTCTGCAATAGCGAGTTTTGATCCGTCCAGCCGCCAGTTTGGTGTGATCAGCGCGTTTGTACAGGAAGAGTGGGATGTATGTGATCAAATTTTAAGACTTATTGCAGGTTCGAAATTTGAGCATAATGATTTTACAGGTTTTGAAGTACAACCCAACATGCGAATGATTTGGAAACCGAGCAACCGGTACGCATTATGGGGAGCCGTGTCACGTGCAATCCGCTCTCCCTCCCGCGCAGATCACGATATTTGGACAATTTTTATCGAAGGAGACAGGGCATATAAATCCGAAGAGGTCACGGCTTTCGAACTGGGTTCTCATTATTATCCAACGGCAAATTTGTATTGTGATATTGCTGTTTTTTATAATATTTATGATAAACTTCAATCGTTTGAACCATTTAAAGCGGCAAATAAAAGAAATGCAAAAACGTACGGGATCGAATGTTCTTTTGACTGGAAACCGTATAACAGGATGCGATTACGTGCAGCATATACATATTTGAAAATTAATGCCAGTCTGGACGAAGGCAGCCAGTATCGTAATTATGCTGACATTGAAGGAGAAAGTCCCGAACATCAATTCTCACTGATAACTTTTATAAATATGCCATATAAAATGGATTTGAATGTGTGGACAAGGTATGTGGATCGTTTGTCAACAGACAGAATGTACATTGAAGCCTATTTCAATCTCGATGTTTGTTTAACAGTTCATCTTTTGCACAAAGTAGAGCTTTCAATTGTCGGACAAAATTTACTGGACGACCATCATCCGGAGTTTTCGACACTGTCCATTCCTTTTGTTTCGACTGAGGTTCAGAGGGGGTTTTACGGTTCTGTTCAATGGGAGTTTTAATCTAAAACCGGATTGTATGGTGAAATTTTTGAAACTCAATCAATATATGAAAATGGTCTGATGGTACGAAAAGTATACTTATTTATTTTTGTTGTTGTTCTGTCTGGGCATTCCCTTTTTGCTCAGGATGCGCATGCATTCAAGCCCACCGAATATCAGATCAAGGCTGCATTTCTTTATCAATTTGCAAAATTTGTTCAGTGGCCCAATACAGCCTTTGCGGACAGTTCGCAGCAGATCATCATTGGAGTTTTAGGTAAGGATCCTTTTGGGAATGACTTGGATAATACGATTCAGGGAAAATGTATACATGAAAGAGAAATCAGGATCAAGCGGACTGATCGGCTCGATAATGTACAAGATTGCCAAATACTTTTTATCAGTAGTTCAGAAACGAAAAATCTGTCAAATATTTTTGCCAGATTGCGTCATTCAAATGTATTAACAGTTGGTGATACGGAAGGATTCAGCAAGGAAGGCGGGATCATCAACTTTATCAGAAAAGATAATAAAATTCATTTTGAAATCAATATCGAGGCAGCACAGGAAGCCGGGTTGAGATTGAGTTCAAAACTGTTGAATTTGGCAAAGATTGTAGAAAGTAATTCATGATGAAATTTCGAGATTTATCAATTAAATATAAACTGACGCTGATTATTATGTCAATCAGTATTATGGCCCTGCTTCTGGCTTCTGTCTCGTTCATCTGGTATGAAGTGAAAATGTCCCGTCAAACAATGATCAACGAACTGACAATTCTTGCAGAAATAATCGGGAATAACAGCACAGCGGCTTTAACTTTTGATGATCCTTTTGCTGCTGAGGAGATCCTTTCTGCTTTGAAATATAAAAAACATATTGTAGCTGCATTCATTTTTAAACCGAATAATATTTTGTTTGCGACCTATATCCGTCAGAAAAGTGAATACAAGCTGCCCGAGGAAATGAATTCATACAATCCTTATTTTAAAGATGAGTTTTTATATATTATTCACCCGATTATATTGGAAAGCGAGAATATCGGCAAGGTTACTCTGCAGTACGATCTTTTGGAAATGAATGCAAGATTGCGACAGTATGCTGGTATCGTTATTATCGTATTTCTACTTTCGCTTCTTTTTATCTATTTGGCAACATCGGTTCTGCAGCATATTATTTCAGAACCGATCTTGAATCTGGTTCACATAGCAAAAAATGTCTCGACAGAAAAGGACTATTCCCTGAGAGCTAAAAAAGAGAACAATGATGAACTGGGGTTGTTAATTGACGGATTTAATGAAATGCTTTCGGAGATTCAGGCAAGAGATCAGGTTTTAATCAAAGATCAGGAGGAACTTGAAAAAAGGGTGCGTGAGCGTACCAAAAAATTGCAAAAACAGATCATCGAGAGAAAACGGGCAGAAAAAGAAAAAGAAAAAGTTCAGGCTGAACTTCTTCAGGCGCAAAAGATGGAAGCCATCGGTATTCTTGCAGGAGGAATTGCCCACGATTTCAATAATCTGTTAACTGCAATACAAGGTTGCGCCGATGTTGCTATGCTTGAGCTTGAAAAGTCCCATATCGTATATCGTGATCTGCAGGAAATCCAGAGCGCTTCGGGACGGGCTGCAGATTTGACTCGGCAGCTGCTCCTGTTTGGCCGCAAGCAACCCCTGAAATATGATTTGATTAATCTCGATCAACTTATTGAAAATCTTTTAAAAATTTTTCACAGATTGATTGGCGAAGATATCGGTATCAGCATTGATTTTGAACCGGATTTATGGAATGTCAATGCGGACCGGGGTTCGATGGAACAGGTCATTATGAACCTTGTTGTGAATGCAAGAGATGCAATGCCGGATGGCGGGAAGTTAACATTAAAAACAGAAAATATCGTATTGGATAAACCAGCCGCCAGGTTGATTCCAGAAGCGAAACCGGGTAAGTTTGTTTGCTTTTCTGTGTCTGACACAGGTATGGGGATGGATCAAGAAACCATCCGGCACATTTTTGAACCCTTTTTTACAACAAAAGGTGTCGGCAAAGGGACGGGATTGGGATTGTCTGTCATATACGGAATTATCCAACAGCACAATGGATGGATACATGTATACAGTGAGCCGGGACAGGGTTCGATTTTTAGAGTTTACCTTCCGGCTGTTTTTGATAAAGAAGAACAATCGGATATTGAAAAAGCCGGAAAAAAATTTCCCAAGGGAAACGGGGAACGAATTCTGATTGTTGAAGATGAAGAAATGGTACGATCGTTTACGCGAAAGGCTTTGGTAAAAAATGGATATAAAGTATTTACCGCAGCGAATGTGAATGAAGCAAAACGGGTTTTTACATCGAATAATAGAGATTTCGAATTGTTGTTCAGTGATGTTGTTTTACCAGACGGAAACGGGATAGAACTGGTGGATCAGATACTTTCAGAAAAACCACAGATTAAAGTTCTTTTGGCCAGCGGCTATACAGATAAAAAATCCCAGTGGCCATTGATAAAAAAACGGGGATTTGAATTTATGCAAAAGCCCTATGATTTGGGGGATTTATTACGGACTCTTCGGGGAATTCTGAATGCAAGAACATCACTTAAAAAAGGTGTCGAAAAATAAATCTGCATTTGTAAAATTATTTTTTCTCTTCGCGTTTGATAAACCAGCGTTTCGGGAAAGTATATCCAAATACGATAATAAATGAATACAGTAAAAATATAAAAAAAACGATTTGCCTTGCAAACGGCAATTTCTTTTCAGGGCAGATACGAGAGAGATAAAGAAGAAGCAAACCGTAACATAAGTAGGCAAGTATCACTGCCAAAAGCGTTGTTGAAACATACTGTACACCGGGACGATGGAAAAAATCGAGTTTTTCCGCATAGTAAATCAGGATTGCTGATAAAACTCCAAAAATGGAACCGCTCAGCCAGGGCAGGGCAAAACCCGGAATGAGCGATTGGCTTTCCATGATTCCGATAATGGTTCCCGTTATAAAACCAATTGTTAGAAATGTAATGAGTTGAATCATTCCACTTCTGTTTGCAACCAGTGATTTTGCAATAAAAATAAAAACCCCTACAAACAGAAAAAGAAAAGAGGATTCCATCAGTAGCTTTCCTCCTTGGCAGGATATTCATTGTTTTTTACATCTTCGATATAGTTTCTGACGGCTTTTTGAATTCTTTTTGCAATTCGTTCATACTGTCTGACAAATTTCGGTTTGAAGACCTCAAAAAATCCCAGCATATCGGCCGTCACAAGAATTTGGCCGTCGCAGTGTACGCCCGCTCCAATACCGATAGTGGGAACGGATACGCTTTTTGTGATCTGTTCGGCCAGTCCGGCGGGTATTTTTTCCAGAACGATTGAAAACACACCCGCTTCTTCCAGAATTTTTGCGTCTTTTTGCAGCCTGTCCGCTTCCGTTTTTTCCAAACCCCGAATGCCGTATCCTCCAAAAAACCGGATCGATTGTGGTGTAAGTCCGAGATGCCCCATGACCGGAATTCCAATCTGAACCAACCGACGAATCGTTTCCGCGATTGCTTCACCGCCTTCCACCTTAACTCCGTGTGCCTGTCCCTCTTTTAGGAAACGCCCCGCGTTTTTGACCGCTTCTTCGGAACCAGCCTGGAAGGAGAGGAAAGGCATGTCCGAGATGACAATTGCTCTTTGCACACCGCGGCTGACCGCCTGCGTGTGGTAGACCATTTGTTCCATCGTAATGGGCAGCGTGGTTGGATGGCCGGCAAAAACCATGGAACAGGAATCGCCTACAAGAACCAGATCAATCCCGGCGCTGTCCAGAATAAACGCGGTCAAATAGTCGTAAGCGGTGAGGCATGTGATTTTTTGTCCTTCTTTCTTCATTGACTGAAGTTTCGGAATGGTCATTGTTTCTTTGGATTCCATAGTGATGTCTTCTTTCAAGGGAATAAAAGCTGATCTAATTTTTATGATTATCCGCTTTTTCGAGATGCGCGATTTTCTCTTTCAATTTTTTCTGTTCGTCGAGAAGATGCTGTAATGTGTTCAATATCGGATCGGGCAGCTGGCCGTGTTCCAGATCGACGAGCAGATGGGCATGCTCTCCCGCGATTCGTGCAGGCACGCCGACCACGGTTTTTTCCGGCGGGACGTCTTTGACCACAACCGATCCCGCTCCAATTTTCCCGCCATCCCCGATGTTAATCGGACCAAGCAGAATGGCTCCTGCGCCGATAATCACATCGTTCCCGATGGTCGGGTGGCGTTTTTTCTTTTCGAGAGACGTTCCGCCGAGCACAACTCCCTGATACATTAAGACATTGTTACGAATTTCCGTTGTTTCGCCGATCACGATCCCCGCACCGTGGTCAATAAAGAATTTTCTGCCGATTTTGGCTCCCGGATGAATTTCAATCGCCGTCATCCACCGGCTGATCTGTGAAAGTATCCTGGCGAGTAAATAAAATTTCCGTTTCCAAAGACCGTGTGCGATACGGTGTGACCAGAGAGCATGCAGCCCAGGATAGCAAAGCAATACCTCGAGTGTCGATCGCGCAGCCGGGTCCTTGATGAATACGGTTTGAATATCTTCTTTGAGTATTTTAAACATGTTTACGATTCGCTATCGGTTTTGGTTCATATTGTTTATTTAATATAATAAATTATTTTAAATTTTGAGGGATTTTTTATTTGAATCCCGTTAAAAATGAAAAAACACATTCGGGTAAATCCAGGCTGTATCCACCTTCCATGATGATAAATATCGGTTTGTTCAAACTGGAAATTATTTTCCCAATTTGTCTGTATGTGTCCACTTTCAAATTGAGTTGTGAGAGAGGATCTCCCCGATAGGTATCAAAACCGGCCGAGATTCCAATCAATGTCGGCGAAAAATCTTGAATGATCTTACAGGCGTTTTGAAGGATGTTTAAATAGGCTGTCTCTCCAGTTTCAGGATCAATCGGGTAGTTGGTACAGTTGTTATGGGATTGAAGACCTGTTCCGGGATAAAGCGGACTCTGGTGCAGTGAAACATAAACGACCGACGGATGATTTTGAAAAATATCTTCGGTTCCATTTCCGTGATGACAATCGATATCAAGAAGCGCCACTTTACTTTCCCGGAATTGATTCAGAACTTTGGCTGCAGCAATGGCGATGTTGTTGAAATAGCAAAAACCCATAACCCGATTTTTTGTGGCATGGTGTCCAGGTGGCCTCATCAGGGAGAATGTGGTTTCGTTCCCGGCGGCTGTTTCAGCCGCCTGAATTGCCGAACCGGCCGATAACATTGCATAATCAAAAATGTCGGGAATCGCAGGTGTGTCGTAATCGAATTGTGTGTTTGCTTTTACGCCGTCGAACATGGTTTTAGAGTGCACTCGTAAAATATCTTCTTCAAGAGCCGGATGGGGTTCGATGAACACAAATCCTTTTTCCACCAGATATGCGGATACGGTTTGAATTCTGTCCGGAGATTCGGGATGGTTCGGGTGTTCATATTCGAGACATTTTGTGGAATAAAAGATTTTCATCATTATCTCTCTTTCGATTTTTTAAAGTACGTGAATTGTTGTGAAATGTCAAATAAAAAAATGGATTAAATCACTATTCAGAAATTTCTTGTATTTCCTTTTTGAAATATTTACATTGAATCAATTTATGATCAAAGAAACAGATCAAATCCAGCAAGCCGTCGATTTTCTATCAGCCAATATTCCCAAATCCATTCCCAAAATCGGTTTGACACTGGGATCGGGATTGGGGACATTTGCGGATCAAATGGAGGCACAGTTTTCTATAAAGACTACGTCGATCCCTTTCTGGCCTGCCTCGACTGTCGAAGGGCATGAGGGCCGTCTTGTGTGCGGCAAGATCGGCAACGTCCCGCTCCTGATCCTCCAGGGCAGAGTGCACTATTACGAAGGGTATCCTATTCATCAGGTGGTTTTCCCGATTCGTGTTCTCTCCAAATTGGGTGTCCGGGTTCTTGTACTCACCAACGCGGCCGGCGCATTGAATCCGAAATTCTCTCCGGGAAATCTTATGCTGATTACCGATCATATCAATTTGATGGGGACCAATCCGTTGTTGGGATTTTACGATCCGTCTTTTGGTGAACGTTTTCCGGACATGAGCGTGCCTTACGATCCGGCCCTGATTCGGATTGGGGAAAACGCAGCGAAGAAATCAAATATTTTTTTAAAAAAAGGGATTCTTGCAGTAACTTCCGGACCGAGCTATGAGACGGCTGCCGAAATACGGATGATCCGCCGAATGGGGGGCGATGCCGTCTGCATGTCCACAGTACCCGAAGTGATCACAGGCGTTCAAATGGGTATGCGGATATTAGGCGTTTCTTTGATCACCAATATGGCATCGGGGCTTTCTTCAAAACGGCTGAGTCATCACGAAGTCAAGGAAGTCGCCATGAAGGGACAGAAGCAGTTTTCAATTTGGATGCAGAAAGTAATTATCGGAATAGCAAAGTTTATCGATTCATGATTAAAAACGGGAGAGAGATCATGCCAAAATACCGCATCATTGTCAATCCGATGGCAGGAAAAGGACACGCAGCAAAGTCTGTCCCTGATGTAAAAAAGCTTTTAGATGAATATCAAATTGAGTATGATCTAATTTATACCGAAAGGCCGTGGCACGCATCCGAGTTGACAAAGCAGGCCGCCAGGCAAAAAGTGGATGTGGTTGTTGCCATGGGCGGTGACGGGACCGCCAATGAGGTACTGAATGGCCTGATGGAAGCAAAACAAATAGTCGATCATTGCCCGGCTATGGGCATGATCTGTGTGGGCCGTGGAAACGATTTCGGTTATGGAGCAAATATTCCACATGGCCTCGAGGCGGGATGCAAAGTGCTGGCCAATGGTTTTAAAAAGAAGATCGATGTTGGGCATGTGACCGTGGATGGAAAGGAGGGACGGTATTTCGGGAACGGAATCGGAATTGGTTTTGATGCCGTTGTTGGTTTTGAAGCGGCCAAGATGAAACGGCTGAGCGGATTTATCGGCTATGCGGTCGCGGCATTCAAGGTGCTTTTTCTCTATTACAAGGCGCCGACTGTTGAGATTGAATTTAACAGTCATCAAATCGTACAACCCTCTTTAATGGTTTCCGTCATGAACGGCCGGAGAATGGGCGGAGGTTTTTATATGGCTCCCACGTCTCTGACCAATGATGGGTTATTCGATCTTTGCATTGCCGGTGTGGCGGGTCATCTTCGAGTGTTGTCCCTGATTTTTCATTTCATGAAAGGGACCCAGGTCGGCAAAAAATGTATTCAGATGGAACAGGCTTCCCATCTCACTGTGACCGCATTGGAAGGGACATTGCCGGCACACGCGGACGGGGAGACGCTCTGCGTCGAAGGGAAGCATCTGGAACTGAAAATATTGGCCAGCCAGATTGAAGTTCTGTGTGAGTCGGTATAATAAAATTCGTATATGGAAACCTGTAAAATTGGAGATAGACATATTGCCCGGACGGAGTTTTGCAGAATAGAAATAACACGAAAAATTTTGAAATTCCCTTGATTTCTAAGATAGTTACCGTTATCTTTAAATTCATATTTATATCGCTATCGATCAAACAATTGGTTTAGCACGAATATCGACAAACGGAATGGTTATTTGGGTAAAGAACACTTTTTAATTTATATACAGGAAGTAATTGTCTCATTTTCTGGCTATTTGAAAATCCAAGAAACGCGGTAATTAAGATCATCGCAGGGTGAGAATTTTCTTTGAGAAATTTGAGGAGAAAGAAATCGGTTTTGGAAAAGAAGATAAGAAAAAATATTTTTGATCAAATTGCTTTGGTCCTGTTTATTCTCTCTGTGATATGTTTTATATTCTGTGTGGGTGTATTTGTGGGGGGAAAAAGAATATTTCCGTACCACATTCTGAAAAATATGGAAAATGCAGTCCTGATCGCAGTGGGAATGGATAAAGATACCGTGACCAGGTATCATTACCTTTCTGATGCATGGTATAATTATTCGGGTGTACGAATTAATGACGCCAATTCAATGATGAAAGGTGTCACTTTGCTGACCAGTTACTGGTCCTCACTCGATTGGAAGTCTGGCATACAGTTAATTGATTCAACGGGCCGGATCCTCCATCGATGGAAAGTCGACCCTGCTAAGATCTGGCCAAAATCGCCATATACAGATCATGTCAGGAACAGGAAAAATACTTCGTATAACTATATTCACGGTTGTTATTTATTCGATAATGGCGATGTTCTTTTTAATATTGAATACATGGGGCTGGTTCGTATGAATGCCAGTGGAGAAGTTTTATGGACACTTCCTGGTTATCGTACGCATCATTCGATAAGCAGGGATCAAGACGGAAATTTTTGGGTCTGTGGCCTGAAGTGGATTGAAGATACTCCTGAGGGGCGAGCGAGACTTGCCGATTATCCTGGTTTACGTCTACCAGTCGGAGAGGATTTTGCTCTGAAAGTATCGGAAGATGGTAAGATCTTGCGTGAAATCAGTATTTTAAAAGTTCTGTATCAGAACGGATATAAGCAGTTTATCCGGCAGAGTAGTAAACGGACCGATGATATTCTTCACACAAACGATGTCGAAACTCTACATTCCGATATGGCGAATCAATATCCACTCTTTAATGCGGGCGATATTCTTATATCTTGCCGTTTTCTTAATGCTGTTTTCGTGATTGATAAAGAAACAGAGAAAATCAAATGGTACTGTAATCGCTTTTTACAGCAGCATGACCCGGATTTCCTCAAAAACGGATGGATTTCTGTTTTTGACAACAACAATGATGGAACAGAAAATGGTTATTACCCCGGAGGAAGCCGGATCGTAGCCGTAAAACCAGGCAGGGATGAGATCCGCATATTTTATCCTAAAACCAAAGAGCAGGAATTTTATACTTCGTACGGGGGCAAGGTCCAGTATCTCGCAAACGGTAACATGCTGATTACAGAAGCATGGCGAGGTCGTGTTTTTGAAACAGATCCGTCTGGGAGAACAGTTTGGGAATGGGTTCAAGAACGCTATAATGAGAATCTCGTACCAGAAGTTCTTGAAGGAACACGATATCCTTTCACCCCTGAGCAGATTGCCGGGTGGGAATCAAATTCACCTTAAATAATTTTTATATTCTCAAAAAAAATGGAGATGATATAAATGAAGATTAATTGGTTGATCATCATTGCTGTTTGCATCTTACTTATTTTCCCCGTGTCGGTAATGGCTTATCTCGGACCCGGTGCAGCAGTATCTTCAATAGGTGCTTTGTTAGCTGCTATCGCAGGGATCATTGTTGCTATATTTGGTTTTCTTTGGTATCCAATCAGACGGCTTATACGCAGATTGAAAAAAAAGAGCAGTAACCAGGAAGGTGACAGCAAAGAATGATTTCATGGATTGCTGCTGTATTTCTTGTTGTTGGCTTTGTTTTTTTATTACGGCAATTCAGGTTGATCGAAAGGACAAAACAGGTTGTTGCTGTTTCACGTCATTCGCTCGAAGTGATACGAGATTCAAATCTGAATGACGAGGCTAAAGAGACCGCACTTCAACAGGATGCAAAGTATTTATTCCGGCTATTTTTTATTCTCGCAGGTGGTGGAGGAGCGGCAGTTTTACTGCCAGTGGGAGTGGTTTGGTTGGCCAGTTTGATCCATGTTGTTTCTCTCGAATCTGTTTTTAATGTTGTTTTTTCATCTGTCTTTCTGATCATGAGCAGTATCCTGGCTGTTTTTTTTCTTCTTTTCGGTTCAAAAGCTATTTCCAGATCGAACAGTTATTCATCAATAGACAGGTTTTTGCACCGTGTGGCATTTGGCACCTATCTCGCACAGATTCCACTTGCCGATACCGAGAATCTGATTTTTGCGAAAAAATTGACTGAATGTAAAACTGACCGGCCTGTTTTTATTACTGCTTTGCCACGTGCCGGGACAACTCTGCTTCTGGAATGCTGTGCACACTTACCGGATTTTGCAGCGCATTGCTATCGGGACATGCCGTTTGTACTTATACCTTGTTTTTGGAACCGCTTCTCCTCTTTATTCAAACAAAACAGTGAGTTGCGTGAACGTGCCCACGGTGATGGAATGTTGATCAATCTTGACAGTCCGGAAGCTTTGGAAGAGGTGTTGTGGAAAACCTTCTGGCGTCAGCATTATCCCAAGGATCGCATCAAACCCTGGCAGAATCATGAAGAAGACAGTGATTTTGAAGATTTTTTTCGCAATCACATGCGTAAAATCATTCTGCTGCGCAGGGGCGGTAAAGTATCTGAAGCCCGTTATATTTCAAAGAACAACGGCAACATTGCACGTATACCGGTGCTGCGCCGGCTTTTTCCCGATTCTGTCATTATTATTCCTTTTCGTGATCCGTTCGACCACGCGGCTTCTCTTCTGGAACAGCATCGAAATTTTCTTCGTATTCATGCTGAAGATTCATTCGCCTCTGAATACATGCGGGGGATCGGTCATTTTGATTTTGGCAAGAATCTGCGTCCGATCGACTTCAATGGTTGGCTGGACAGGCGTATATCAAAAGACACCGAGAATTTGATTTTCTGGCTGGAATACTGGGTGGTCAGCTATCAATATTTGCTCGAAGAACACAGCGACAGTGTGCATTTTTTCAACTATCAAGCATTGTGTGAAAATCCCGCCCACGGACTTCATGTATTGGCCAGCATTACAGGAATTCGTAATCCTGCTGAACTGCTTTCGGCTGCATCACAGATACGCCGTGCGAACATGCGGGAGGTTGATACAGACGCTGTTCCACCATCTCTTCTGGATAAAGTAAACGATCTTTATGCCAAACTGAAACAAGCTGCAAAGAATTGATTATATTGAGAATTTATAGCTGGTGCGATCCAATCGAAATAAACAAACTAACCGAAAAAATCCAACCTGATGTCAAAGAAAATAAAGTTTGAATAAATATGAAACTGTGGAATATCAAGGCGGCTGCTTATTTTTGGACCCGCCGGCTGTCTTTCTTTCGCTGCGTACTTGATAATGAACTGGCAAACCTCCGCTTTCTCATTCAATCCATTCCGGAACCATATCCCTTTGTGATTGACCTGGGAACAGGCGCCGGATCCACACTGGAAATTTTTCCCGTTCACATTCCGATTATCGGACTGGATCAGTCATTCAGTATGCTTAAGAATGCGGCCAAAAACCGTGACGGCTTGTCAGGTCTTGTCGGATCTGCTGAACACCTCCCTTTTCGGAATGATTGTGTATCCATCATCTCCGCTATCGGAATCACCGAATATCTCCGTGATAAAGAGACTTTGATCAATGAAATTAAACGCATTTTAAAAAATGAAGGATATGTTCTGATTACAATCTCACAACCCTCATTTTTAAACAGATTAAGAAATCTTTTGGGAAATCGTATTTATCCGATTGATCCCGAATGCTGGAAAAGGATGTTATGTAGTGCCGGCTGGATTTGTGTGAGTGAAAAAGGGACGCTGATTCAGAAGCAGTATTTATATCGGATTTAGGTAATTTGCAGGTCGGGTTGAGCAAAGTGAAATCCGACATATTGTTGATGTACGTTTTCACAATAGAGCTCTCGTTTATCCTGTATCCAGGATGGATATTCTGGACGAGCAAATATTATTTTTATTTAGTAAGTAAGCTGTACTCCGAAACTCATTCTTCTGCCGATTTCGTAAGCAGCAGGATCGCCCAGTTCTCCGCCGATTCGTCCGGAGCTGTCCATCCAGATTACGTTTTTGTTGTTCAGCAAATTGCGGCCGTCAAAATAGACCGTAACCTGAGACGGGTCTCCGATAAACGCTTTTTTCAACTGAAAATCCTTTTGGATTTTCATATTAAAAAATGTGTGGCCTTTCATCCTCCGGTTGTTGGGCAAAAAATGGGCTTCTGGCAAATCGGGTGTGAAGCCGTCTTTTGACGGGAAATAGGTATAGGGCCGGCCGCTGGTTTTCTGAAATACGATATTCCCGTGAAAGCCGTAAGGCAGTTTGAATCCGAGATCGCATTTCAAGGTATGGCGCTGGTCCCAGCTGAGATAATACATATGTGTAGAGATGGGAAATCCCCATTGTGCATAGTTGATCCCCTGATTCTCAGTCTCACTGAGCCCTTTGGCCTCCATGTAGGTGTATGAGATCTCTCCGGTAATAAAATTTCCTTTGTCCCGTTTAAGCACAAGTTCAACTCCCTGCGATTCACCGAGCGGGTTGTTCACAAACTCGGCAAAACCGTAATCGCCTGCGATCCGGCTGTTTGAGCCCACATAGGTTTTCGTGTCGATCTGATTCATCGTCTCTTTTCTGAAATAGGTGATCGAACCAACGAGGTTTTCAACAAGCTGAACCCGCGTGCTGATTTCCCAAGCTTCGGTTTGCTCGGCAAGCAGGTCCGGATTACCCCGAAGTACATTCACACCGTTTCTCAACTGCACATTGTCCAGACCGGAATAGAGGTACTCGAACAGTGGATACTGAAAATAGTGTCCGTAATTAACAAAAAAGAAGGAGCGGTCCGAGAGGGGCATTGTAAATCCAATTCTTGGAGATAAATGGGTCTGTACTTTGGCCGGCACCCATTCTGTGACCACTTCTTGGTAAGATCCCGGTTCGGTCGGGATGAGTTCGACGGCCGGTCTCTGCGCGCGCGGATCGAGAAAATCGAAGCGCAGGCCGATCTGAACCACGGAACGGTCACTGCCGGCTTCGAATTTATCCTGAATATAAACACTTCCCGATCTTGGTGTGTAATCGAATTCCGTGCTATAGTTCAACAGGGGTTCGTGAACCAACGGTTTTCCAAAGTACGTCATTTGCGGTTCCATTTTCCTTAGGATAGAGTGCACGCGTGTCAGATTGAACTGGGCGCCGATCTTGAGCAAATGGTAGGGATGAACCTGGCTTGTGAGATGCGTCTGAAGCATCCCGACCTGCTGATGCGTTTCCGTCCACCATGAGCGTTTGCCCGACATTATGTACTGCAGGTAAAAATCATAAGCATAAGGTTCCGGTGAAAAACTCTCCATACTACCTGATCCGATTTTTGAAATCAGATCGTGGTATCCAAGAATGAATGTGTAGAAGGTTTTTTTCGAAAGGGTGTGCGTCCAGATAATGGCAGGGCGGAGAGAAATCTGTTTTCTCGGCGGGAGACCGTCTAAATTGAAGCGCCATGAAAATTCATAGTCGCGCCATCTTTGCAGCGAATAAATACATTGCATGCTGAGACGACCGGCAGGCAAAAGCCAGTCGATTTTTGCAATTCCATTGGCGTTCTGCCGAAACGGAGAGGTGAAAAACCGGTTCATGTCCTGCCACCAGCGGGTCTGTGTCCACAATCCCTGATAGGCTGTGAAGTAATATATTTTTTCTTTTTTGATCGGTCCGGACAGAGCGATCTCTGCTTCATTGGCATGACTGACCTGGGTTCCGCCAAAGAGATCGTCCTTGTCCGCGCGGATTATAACAGAGGGCACATCATGTCCGGTTGCGGTGACTACGTTGACGACACCGGAAAGCGTGTTTCCGTATTCAGCGGTCATCCCGCCGGTCTGGATGCTAATCTGTTCAATGGCGCTTTGCGGCAAATTTAGGCCGGACCCTCCTTGAATCCAGTCCTGGGCGGGCAGGCCGTCTATAAGATAGAAGATTTCCCTCTTTTTCCCGCCGCGGATATGGCCGTCGTAAGTCGCTCCCGGCTGCAGGCCGACGGCATCCTGAAACTGATCGATGGGCAGCTGGACCAGTTCTCTTGCTTCGATGTCGTATGTCGTTCCGGTGATATCGGTTTGGATAAGGGGTTTTTCCACGGTGATCTCGACCCCTTCCATTTCCAGTGGTTTCTCTTTCATGGAAATGTCCAGCCGGGTTTTCCGGTCCGGATGGATGCGGATATCCTTGAAAGTGACCGTTTGATATCCGATCATGCGGATCTGCACGCTGTACATTCCCGCCCGAATATTCTGGATCTGATACGATCCATCCGTTTCGGAAGCCGTTCCCTGGCGCGTTCCCAAAATCATGATATTGACTCCGATCAGGGCGTCACCGGTTTTTTCATCAGTGACGGTTCCATACAGCTTTCCGGAAATGCCACCGAAAACCGGACCGGATGTCCATAAACTCAAAATGAGAATAAAAAGAAATCTCAACCAGTTTTTTTCGGATTTCTGAATGCGGATTCGCAGTGTCATGATCAACCGTTAAAGAAAAATAAAACCGGTTCGGACCGGATTAGTCCAAGTTCCTCAAAAAGAGTGACCTCTGCCTGTACATAAAAATCTCTCGCACCCGTGGATACAACGGCGATGGCTTGAGGAGACATATTAAAAAATCCGGCCAGGTCTTCCCCGTCGTCTGTATGGCAATCCCATGTCACGCGCAGCTCAAATTCTTCTCCCGGGCCGAGTGTGA
>Ga0315536_1000729_pt1 | contig 16525 bp, 12 predicted proteins | sample SalMarSW160230MG_FD_203093 | JGI IMG/M metagenome (GOLD analysis project Ga0315536, IMG submission 203093) | Salt marsh sediment microbial communities from the Plum Island Ecosystem LTER, Massachusetts, United States - Salt Marsh Sediment SW1602-30 ... | reverse complement strand
GAAAGGGTGCGGCCTTCCCACGGCCGGGAGCCTTGGAAGCTCTGGCTCGAAATCATTGTAGCCGTATGCTATCGCTATGTCCTCTATGATGTCAACGGTGTGGAGGATGTCATACCTATATGGCGGGACGAGGACCGTCCTGTTCTTCATGTTCACGCCGTAGTTCATCCTTTCAAGGAGGGACTTTATCTCGCTGTCCTTCAGGTTGTAGCCGAGCATCCTCTTGACATAACCCGTATCGAGCTTCATGGACCTTGCCCTCAGGTTCGGATAGGTCTTTTTGTTTATCCTGACAGCCTCTATCCTTCCCCCGCGCATCTCCATGGAGGTGAGCAGGATGTTGAGGGCATAGCTTATCGGGGTCTCTTCATAACCCGTTATGTCAAGGAATATGTCCTTGGTCCCCTCTGTTACCTTTGTCAGCTCCCCGTTTATTATGGGAGGGAAGGAGATAACATCGCCGTTCCTGTCAAGGATTATCGGCAGCTTCCTGGCGTTCCCGAAGATGTGCCTGTACTGGATTCCCTTGGGATGCTTCCTGAGGATTTCCTCCATGGTCATCTCTTTCTTGAATCCTAGGGGAACGAAGCTGACCGTCTTGGGGTCGACCTCCTTGTAGCAGAACGGCGGCTTTACCTTGGAGACGTCGTGCACGCCTATTGCTGTCTTTACCCTGTCCCTTCCTATGGTGAGGTCAATCAGCTCCTGGAGCTGCATTATGCTCCTGATAGTGTCATCGTCCAGCCTTAGTCCGCGGACCGCCCCGGCGACTATGCAGGGCCTGACCTTGACAGGGCCTGCTGCCATGGATATGGTTGGTTTCGAGACCACGTGGCTTGGCAACCCTCTATTTATCCCGAGCCATGCAGAAACCTGCCTCGCTATCCCTTCTGTGCTCATCAGGTCAGGCCTGTCGGGCGTCACCTCAATCTTTATCCTGTCTCCGTCCCATTCATCTATCTCCAGCTTGTTCAGGGGCAGGACGGTCTCGAGCTCGCTGTCCGCCACCTTCCTTCCGAGCATACCCTTGAGGTCAGGGGCGCTTATCTCTATGACAGGCATCAGACCACCAGCCTCCTCTTCCTGAGCCACTCGACATCGTGATTGAACAAATCCCTCATGTCGCTTATCCCGAGCTTTATCATCGCCAGCCTGCCGAACCCCAGGCCCCACGCGAGGACCGTGGCGTCAACCCCCAGGGGTTTCGTGAGCTCTGGCCTGAATATCCCCGAGCCCCCAATCTCCACCCACTTCCCCCCTATCTTCGCATCCATCTCGACAGAGGGTTCTGTGAAGGGGAAGTATCCCGGCCTGAAGCGGATGTCCTCTGCCCCAGCGACCTCTTTTCCGAAGAGTTCCAGGTATCCGAGCAGGTTCCTTATGTTCAGGTTCTCTCCGAGGATTATCCCCTCCAGTTGGTGGAACTCAAAGGAGTGGGTAGCGTCGAGGACGTCGGGCCTGAAGTCCCTGTCGATTGTGAAGAACTTGGAGGGAACCTCCGGTCTGGAAGCGAGGGTCCTGGCAGAAACGCATGTCGTGTGGCTCCTGAGGACCAGGTTGAGAGTCTGCTGCTGGTTCCAGTGTCCCCAGCCCGTGGAGCCGGTTATCCAGCCGTTCTTATGGGTCTTACCGACCCTCTCCAGCGCCATTTTGTCCCTGACCTCGCCCCTGGATGGCTTCTTCAGCCTGAAGACGTCGTGTATCCCCCTGGCGGGGTGGTCCTGGGGCATGAAGAGGGCGTCCATGTTCCAGAACTCCGTCTCTGTGAAAGGGCCCTTCATCTCATGGAAACCGAGCGCAATCATTTTCCTCCTTGTCTCGTTGATGAACTGGACGTAGGGATGTATTGTGGAAGCGTAGAGCGTGGGGACAGGGGTGTTGACGTCATACTCCCTGAATTTTGCGTCCTTCCACTTGCCTGTCTTTATATGAGAGGGCGTCAGCTGGCCTACCTCCTCCTTTATGGCCTTCACGTCCTTGAGGTGCGGTAGGATGCTCTTGCCCTTCTCCGTAAGGGAGAGCGTCTTGGTCTTCTTCTCCCTGACGGTGACGAGCTTCCTTGCCCTGAGCTCATCGATGTTTTCTTCATGGATATTTCCCTTGAGGCCCTCCTCGACGGGCGTGTTTTTTGAGAGGACCTCCCTTCCCTGCATGGTTATGCTTACCTTGCCCCCTGCCATCTGAATCCAGCCCTTCTTCTTGGCCCATGCAAGGGCAATGCTGAAATTGTCAATGCGGTTGTTTAGTTCCTGTATCGACATGGCCTTGACTGAAATCGTCTCCAGAAGCTTTTTTTCCGGGATTCCCTCCTCAGAGTATCTCTTCCCCTCATCAGTGAGCTCTGCCTTTGTCTCGACCTCTTCCCTGTGCTCAACGAGCCCTTTCATGCTGGCCCACTGCCCTGCCTTGTGGACGCTGTCCTCAGAGAGGCCGGTCTCCTTTGCTATCTCGCCAGTGGCTGCCTCGCGCAGCTTCTTCAGGGCAAGTAGTATCTTCTTCTCGTGTGGGGAGAGCTTCTTCACTATGTCCTCTGTCATGATATCTATATCCTTATTGGTTCTGGTTGTTAAAATAATATTGGGGACGACTGCATGCCAATAGTTGGAAATCTCCTGGCATTACACAAAAAAGCTAAAGAATCGTGGCTGAAAACCAAAACTGAACTGATGCACTGTCCTGGCTGTAAGGTCTGTCATGTGAACCACTTCTAAATGATTGGGGGTCAGGTTTTTAAGTTTTGCTCAGCCCGCTGCTGCCTTTAAATGATGAAAGCCACCAATAAACCATTATATGCCAAAGAAGATTGAGTTTATTGAATTGAAGAACGTATTTGATATAGAGAATGAGAACCTTTCACGCGGCGCCTGGTGGTGGTGGTGGTGGATATTCTTTTTTGATAATCCAAAGATTCCTGAAAAGCCAAGGCAACTGATGATTCTATGGTCAGCGAAGAACACAAAGAGGATTAACTGCAATGATCTGGATATAAAGATTGAGAAGGCGCGTGATGGTAATGTCCTGGATGGTGTGGTTGCTGCATGGTATTTTGATGGTGAAAGGATGCACCACAACTTCCTTCTGGAGCAGTGCAGGATAAGGGTTGGTGAAAGAGGATTGGTATCAGAATCCAGGACACCGGCATCGTTCTCTGTGAATGGAAAGTGTGGTGTTGTGAAGATAGGTGATGATTTTGTCTTTGTTGCTGAGGCTGACAGAGAGTATGATTTTTCTCGGCCAAGACACCACTCAAACAATTTTGTTGGCGAAAAGGGTTATTCCATAATGAAGGTTAATCGCACCGGCCTGAAGGGTAGGGTTGAGGGAAAAACAATAAAGGGGAGCGCGTACTTCCAGAGGGTTTTTGTGAATGCCCCTGCTATCCCATGGTATTGGGGAATCTTCCATTTTGAGAGCGGCGGAATACTGACGTACACTAACCAGCTCGTTTTTGGGAAGTCGATAAAAAAGGATATATCATTCTTTGATGGGAATGAGATGCACAGCTTCAAGAAGATGAGGGTCAAGAGAAGCGGTGGAGACGTTCCTGTGTTCAGAGTCACAGGAGAGAATGAAGGGAGGGAGATAGAGTTTGTGGTTGATTGTTATTCACATTCGTGGTGGACATTCAGGAAGAAGAGCGCAGGGGTTATTCCCAACAAGCTCACCTATAATGAGTATCCTGCTGTGATATCTGAGTTCAGGGTGATGGATAAAAAAACAGGAAGGGTTGTCGGTCTCAAAGAACTTGGCAAGGCAGTAGGAAACGCTGAGCACACAACAGGGTATCTGCTTTAGTCAGCGGACGGGGTGCCACTCACTTACCCTGCTGTTCTTCATGAACGTGTAGTATATCCAGTTGGTGAGGTATGTCTTTGAGAAGGCAAGGACGCCCAGCTCCCTGAACCTGCGGATGGAGTCTTTTATCGTGAGGTCCCTCAGGAGGGGAAAGCTGCCGCATCTCGATGCGCGGAAGACGAAGTCCAGGTCCTCTATCGCAGGGAGGTTCTCGTCGAACCCGCCCAGCCGGCTGAAGGTTTCCTTCCTGACCATTATGCCGTTCTCCCCTGAGGTGCAGGGCTTCACCGCGTGGGCAAGTGACTTTATACCCGACCATGCCCTGTAGAAGGTGTATTCGAAGAGTGTGGGCTTCACCCATGGATCGGGCATCATGCTGCAAGAAGCGCCAATCACGCCCGGCTCTGAGAAGACGGATTCCAGCCTTGAGAAGAGGTTGTCCGGGACTATCGCGTCGGCGTCTATGAAGATGAGAATCTCTCCGTTGGCCTGCATGGCTCCGTGGTTTCTGGCAACAGAAATGCCTCTCTTGCTGATGTTAAGTACCCTGGCCCCGAGGCCGGACGCAATCTCCCTTGTACTGTCAGGGGAGTCAGAATCCACCACTATGATTTCCATACCGTACCCGCGCCCTGCGAGGTTGAGGTGCTTCAGTGTCCTTCCTATCGCGCGCTCTTCCATGTAGGTAGGGATTATCACTGAAAAACGGATTGCCATGCTTATATTTCATGGTTACGAATTTATACCTTTCCGTGTCTAATTAAACCATGTCGTCTGAGTCTTCGTGGGATTCTGTCTGGACCGGAATGAAGGATATTGGTTTTGAGAGGGAGAACTATACGTGGAGCATATACGAGTCCCTTCTCGGAAGGGATTATGATTACAGGGGGAAGCGCGTGGTGGAGATCGGGTGCGGGACAGGGATAAGCACCTGCATGATGGCAAAGAGAGGGGCGGAGGTCACGTTCCTTGATTACTCGAGGGATGCGCTTAGCATAGTGAAGCGCGTGATGAAGTCCCTGGGCGTTGACGGAGAACTGGTCCTCGGGGACGCGTTCGAGACTGATTTGGGAGGGTTTGACATCTCCCACAGCGAGGGCGTGATAGAGCACTTTAGGGGGGAGAGGAGGCAGGGAATAGTGGACGTCCATGCCAATGCCCTGAAGAGAGGTGGGAGGTCTGTGATAACAGTCCCCCAGATAAAGTCCCCGCCCTACAGGATTGGCAAGCTCCTGGCAGAGAAGACGGGGACGTGGATTCACGGGAACGAGTATCCATACTCCAAGACAGAGCTCAGGAAGAGGATGGAGAGGTCCGGGATGAGGTTCGAGAAAATGATAGGTGGGGAGTTCCTGTTCTCCTTCGGGTGGGCATTTGCCCCGCTATGGATGAAGAGCAGGGTCCTTTCGCTTTCAATAGGCATGCCCAGGAACAGGAAGGTGAGCCGCCTCAATTACGACAACCCCCTGGCCAACAGGTTCGGGAGAGTGATTGCGGCGGTCGGGGTCAAGAGGTAGGGCGCAGTTAATCATATAATTGGACGGCACTTCAGACCCAGCAACAATGTAAACAATCCTGGGTTCGGAAAGCCGTCATCGTAAGTTTTGTTGTTTGCTTGTCGCTGGTTGGTTTACTCCCAGTACTTGAAGTCGAGCTCTGGCTCCTTTCTCTTCTTTTTCCTTATTCCCTTGATGAGGCCGAGGAAATAGTAATAGGTGGTCAGGGGGAAGTAGAAGAAAACGAACTCAAAGATTTCGAGTGGGTCCCTCCTGTCTCCGGTCGACCAGACCATTATGACTGAATGGAGCAGCATCGCGAGGAAGGCGAGGAGTATCTGGTAAAGAATGAAGGCAAAGAACCTGGGGACGTCATATATCAGGGACATGACCGTCCCTATCAGGAGGGTGTCAATCATGAACATGCTCAGCAGGAGGTAGGGGAAGAAGAACAGCAGGAACTGCGGGGCCTTCATGTAGAACCTCCAGTGGCGGGCATAGCTGAAGAAGCTCCCCTTGCCCCACCTTATCTTCTGGTTCCTCAACCGCTTCCTGTTGGGAGGTTCTGTTGTCTTTATCATGGCGAGCGGCTCCCACTGGATTCTCATTCCCTTCTTGGCAATCCTTGCCGCAAGGTCATTGTCTTCCAGGAGTGTGTTGGGCCATCCACCGAGCCTGTTCATTACAGACCTCCTTATTGCGACTCCGCAGCCCCGGAATCCTATGAGCGAGCCGAAGAACATGTTCATCTTTATCAGGGCAAACGTGAAGGCGTTCTCAACTCCGGCCAGCCTGGCCAGCTCGTTCCTGCTGTTCCTGACCAGGTATTTCGGCATCACTGCTGCAACCCCGCTTTTCGAGAACCACGGTATTATCCTGTCCAGGGTATCGGGCATGACAGAGGTGTCAGAATCGAGGAAGAAGAGAATCTCCCCCCTTGCCTTGGTGAGCGCGAAATTCAGGGAGCTGGGCTTCCCTGTCCTCTCATTCCTGTGGTAGACCTTCTGGGTGTATCTCCTTGCTATCTCCGGGGTCCTGTCCGGGTATTCGTTGACCACTATTATTTCCTTCCTCGGGTATCTCAGCGCCTTTATTGACCCGAGTGTGGACTCTATGGTCTTCTCTGACCTGTAGGCGGGGATTATTATGGAAACGAGCGGTAGCTTCTTGGGGACAGTGAGCGACGACCTTTCCCTTTCTATCCTCTTGCTGCCCACGTGTCCGAGAACCAGATAGGTGATTGTAAGCATTCCTACTGTTATAACCAACCACATAATCTATATTGGGGATTGTTTTTTATATTGGGTGGGGGGTCAGAGGTACGTCCTGAGCTTCCTGAACCCCCTCATGAATTTTGAGTAGCGGCTCTGGGCCCTGGTGACGAGTTCCACCCTTCCAGCGAGTATGGATTTCAGTATGTCCGCGGGGTCCTTCCTGGAGGAAACCAGCATGTAGGTCTTTCCGATTTCGTCAGGGAAGTGGGCATCCGATCCCGCGACCACTGGCTTCCCTTTGGACTCCGCGTATTCCATCGCGCGCCTGTTGAACCTGGTCCATATGGTCCTGGAATTGAATGCCTCTATGGCATCCACGTGGGTGAGTATGCTGTCCAGACTGTCGCCTATACCCCTCCTCATCAGGTCAAATGGATGGGGAACTATCACGAACCCTCCCTTCTCCCTGGCGAGCCTGACGGTCTCTTCAAGCCTCCTTCCGGCAGGAAGGGTTTCCCTGATATTAAGGACCACTATCTCTCCCTTGTCTGTCACAGTCTCCTGGCCAGGGAAGACGATGACCCTTCCCTTTGCGTATCGCTCTGCCCTGAGCGAACCCTCCACCGTGTCGTGGTCTGTGACCGCTATCGCGTCAAACCCGTGGGCGAGCGCTGTCTCGACCAGCTCTTCCGGGGACTGGCCGCCGTCCTTGGAGAACGTGGTGTGGGTGTGGAGGTCAACCTTCAGTTTCCTGGTTTGGGGAGGGCGGGTCATGGGTTATTCTTGTGTAAAGATAATAAATGCCTTTTATGTGAGCAGCGACAATTATAAATTGCTGACAGCGAAATATGGAATGTGGTTGGATGAAGGCCGACAAGCTTCTTGATATCGCGAAGAGGAGGGGGTTCTTCTGGCAGTCCTCGCAGATATACAGCCCCATAGCAGGGTTCTATGATTACGCCCACCTCGGTGCCTCCCTGAAGAGGAAGTGGGAGAACGTCTGGAGGGAATACTTCCTCGGGCTGGATGACAATTTCCATGAGATAAGCGTCTGCCAGGTCATGCCCGAGGAGGTGTTCAGGGCGTCAGGCCACCTCGAATCCTTCGTGGACCCCATAGTCAAGTGCAGTAAGTGCATGCACGTTGAAAGGGCCGACCATATAATAGAGGCAGAGCTCGGCGGCATCTTCGAGGGTGTTTCTCTCGGAAAGATGGAGAAGATTATAAAGGACAACAATATAAGGTGCCCGAAATGCAAGGGTGAGCTCGCTGAGGTGGGTATCCTGAACATGATGTTCCCGATTGAGATAGGGACAGGCAAGACAAAGAGGACTGGCTATCTCTCGCCGGAGACGGCGCAGGGAGCTTACGTTAACTTCAAGCACGAGTTCGATGCCCTGAGGAAGAGGCTTCCCATGGGGCTTGCCGCAATAGGCAAGGCATTCAGGAACGAGATATCCCCGAGAAACGTTCTGATAAGGCAGAGGGAGTTCACGCAGGCAGAGCTCCAGGTTTTCTTTGACCCGGACAATATAAGGGAGCATCCCAGGTTCGGAGAGATAGAGAGATACAAGCTCAGGGTCTTTCCTGTCAAGAACAGGTCCAGGGGGACCATAAAAGAGATATCTGCAAAGGAGGCGGTCAGGCAACTGAAGCTGCCGAAGTTCTATGTCTATCACATGGCAAGGATGCAGCAGTTCTACCTGAACGTCCTTGGCCTACCGAAAGAGAAGTTTCGGTTCAGGGAGCTGGATGAGGACGAGAGGGCATTCTACAACAGGTATCACTGGGATGTTGAGATGGACCTCGAAAGTATAGGGGGGTACAGGGAGATTGCCGGCCTCCACTACAGGACCGACCATGATTTGTCAGGGCACCAGAAGGTCTCTGGCGTCAGCATGGTGGTTGACGTTGACGGCAAGAAGATTCTCCCCCACGTCCTGGAGCTGAGCTTCGGTGTTGACAGGAACATCTATGCCCTGTTTGAGCTTGCGTACAGGGAGGAGAAGGAGAGAGATGTGATGCTCTTTCCCAGGAGGGTCTCACCTTTTGATGCTGGAATTTTTCCGCTGGTTAACAAGGACAACCTCCCGGATAAGGCAAGGGAGGTGAAGAGGCTTCTCCAGGAATCAGGATTCAACGTGTTCTACGATTCGTCCGGTAGCATCGGGCGGAGATACAGAAGGATTGACGAGGCCGGGGTTGCTGCGGGGATAACCATAGATTATGACTCGCTCAAAAGGAACGACGTCACCCTGAGGGACAGGGACACCATGAAGCAGATAAGGGTCAGGATAAGCGACCTGCCAGAGACCCTGAGAGGCTTCATAAACGGGAAGCCGCTGAACAAGCTCGGGGTCGTTATAAAGTGATTCTAATATACGAACTGCAGTATCAGGAAAACCACGTAGATGCCTAACAGGACTATTGCCTCTGTCCTGTCTATCTTCATTCCCTTGCGCATGAAGAGGATTAGCAGGAAGGATAGGACGAGCATTATCGGTATGTTTATGTTGTTTATTATGGCCTCTGTGGGTATGGGGCCGAACAGGGCGACCAGGCCCAGTATGGAGACGTTGAATATGTTCGAGCCGATTATGTTTCCCACGGATATCCCGCGCATCTTCTTGAGCGCCGCGACCACGGAGGTCGCGAACTCCGGGAGAGAGGTTCCCACCGCTATTGCGACCAGTGCTATGACGACCTCTGATATGCCTAGCCACGTGGCGATGTTTATCGTGGAGTAGACGAGAACCTCCGCGCCTATGGCGATGAACGCGGCGCCGAGCGCGCAGAAAAGGATGCATTTTATTACTGCCTTGTGCTTCTTCTCCTCAGCCGCCCTGGTGACTCTCTTGTGCGATGTCCCTGGTATGGTTGACTTTATCAGGTAATAGAGGTAGCCGAACAGCATCAATATGAGGATGATTCCTTCGTACCAGAACATTCCGTCAAGGAGGAGGGCGGCAGTCACTATGCTGAAGAAGAGCATGACTATGCCCTCCTTTATGAACTTCCTGGTCACCATGAGCGGGGAGGCGAGGGCGGAGATTCCAACAATAAGGCCTATGTTGGCGATGTTGGAGCCTATTATCGTTCCAACTGCTATCCCTCCCAATGAACCGAGGACTGATATGAGGGACACGGCGAGCTCAGGGAGGGATGTAGAGATTGCTACTATGGTTATGCCTATGACGAGCTCGGAGATGCCCCAGAGCTTTGCGAGGCGGGAGGCATAGTTCGTTATTATGTCCGCACCCTTTATGAGGATTCCAAGGCTGACGATGAATATCAGGATGTTCATTGCCTCGTACATCTAACCACTCTTAATTATTGTCCTCAGCTTCATTATAACCATTACGCTCAGCGAGACCATGATTATTTCAATCCAGTCCTCCAGGCCGATGGGTACCGTGCTGAATATTGGCTGGAGGAACGGCACGTAGACAACGATGACCTGTAACCCTATCGAAAGGCCCATTGCCATGAGTAGGGCCTTGTTCGAGAAGAGTCCTATCTTGTAGTCTGACCTGACCGTCTGGACCCTTACCATCTCTAGCATCACTATCGCAGTGAAGGCGACTGTCATGGCGTGCCTCCCTCCGGTAGGTAGATTGAGCCAGAAGAGGAAGAGCGTCCCTACGCACATCACTATGCCTACGATTATTATGTCTGTCATCATTCTCCTGGTGAGTATGCTCTCCTTGGGGTCGCGGGGCTTCCTGTCCATTATCCCTGGCGATGCCGGGTCAACCCCCAGGGCGAGTGCAGGCAAACCATCGGTCAGGATGTTTATCCAGAGCAGCTGGATTGGCAGCAGTATGAGGCCCGTTTCAGGGTCAACCAGGGCAATCAGGGTCGCGATGAAGACTATGAGCACCTCCCCTGTGTTGCTGGACAGGAGATACTGTATGAACTTCTTTATGTTGTCATAGATTCCGCGGCCCTCCTTTATCGCGCTCACTATGCTCGAGAAGTTGTCGTCCCTGAGAATCATGTCCGAGGCCTCCTTTGCAACGTCCGTCCCCTTTATACCCATGGCTATCCCGATGTCTGCGCTCTTCAGGGCAGGGGCGTCGTTCACGCCGTCACCGGTCATTGCTATTACATGTCCGTTGGAACGGAGGGCCTCGACTATCCTGACCTTATGCTCGGGATTAACCCTGGCATAGACGGATATGTCGTTTGCCTTACCGCAGAGCTCCTTGTCAGACATCTTTTCGAGCTCCTCGCCTGTCAGGGCAACCGGCCTGTCACCCACTATGCCTATCTGTTTCGATATGGCGATGGCGGTGTCCCTGTGGTCGCCTGTTATCATCACGACCTTTATGCCGGCCCTCTTGCAGAGCTCTATGTCATCCCTGACCGTCTTCCTGGGCGGGTCTATCATGCCGACGAGGCCGAGGAAGGTGAGTCCGGACTCTGCCTGTTCCTGTGTCCCTGGAATGCTCATGGTTTCCTTCATTGCAATGGCGAGCACCCTCAGGGCCCCTGTGGCGAATTCCGTGTTCATTGAGAGGATTTCCTTCCTGTGCTTGGGTGTCATTCTTGCTGCCTTTCCGTTAATCATTATCGTGGTGCATTTCCTGAGCACGTTCTCAGGCGCGCCCTTGACGTTGACAACAATCCCTCCGCAGGAGTTCACGGTGCTCATCATCTTCCTCTCTGACGTGAATGGGAACTCCTTCTTCCTCGGATGCTCCCTTTCCATGTCATCGCTATGATATCCTGCCTTACGGGCCGCAACGATGATTGCACCCTCTGTGGGGTCGCCTATTATGCTCCATGTCTTCCCGGACAAATCAAGCGACGCGTTGTTGCAGAGCGCGCCGGTCTTCAGGAGGAGGGAAAGCTGCTTGTCCCTTCCCGGGTCAGTCTTCTTTCCGTTTACGAGAAACCCTCCTTTTGGCTCGTATCCCGCCCCTGTCACGGATATGTCCCTTCCGGGGTGCCATATCCTGCTTATCGTCATCTCGTTCTTTGTGAGCGTCCCTGTCTTGTCGCTGCATATGACTGTCGTGGAGCCGAGCGTCTCAACGACCGGGAGCCTCCTCATCAGCGCGTTCCTCTTAGCGAGCCTCCTCAGGCCCAGGGCCAGGGTAACCGTGACTACCGCAGGAAGGCCCTCAGGGACCGCTGCTACCGCCAGGGCTATGCCGTTTATTATCTGCGTGGTTATCAGCTTCTCTGTTACCGGGTCTCCTGTAAGAAGGCTTCCCCTGAGTATCCCGGTGGTTGCGACCACAGCGCATATGCCGAGGATTATCGCCCCGAGCTTCTTGCCGAACGCAGCGAGCTTCTTCTGGAGGGGCGTCTCCTCTTCAGGGGTCTCCTCTATCCTGTGGGCAATCTTCCCCATCTCTGTGTTCATGCCAGTTGAAACGACGACTCCCATTCCCCTCCCGTAAGAAACTACCGTTCCCATGTAGCACATGTTCTTCCTGTCAGCGAGGGCTCCTGCCTTGAGCGGAGAGGTTTCCTTGGTGACGGGCTGCGACTCTCCTGTCAGGATTGCCTCGTCTATCTTGAGCTCTGCTGTCTCTATGATGCGCATGTCAGCAGGGACGCGGGTCCCCTGCTCCAGGAGGACTACGTCTCCGGGTACGAGCTCGGTGCTCTGTATCCTGAGCTTCTTTCCGTCCCTGATGACGATTGATTCCGGGGTGGTCATCTTCTTGAGCGCCTCTATCGTTTTCTCGGCGCGATATTCCTGCATGAAGCCGAATATCGAATTCAGTATTACTATGATAAGTATCGCTATCGCGTCTATGACCTCGCCTATGAGGGCAGAGAAGAAGGTGGCGAAGATAAGGATGATGACGAGGGTGCTCTTGAACTGGCCGAGGAAGATGGCAAGGGGGTTTATCTTCTTCCCTGACTTTATCTCGTTCGGCCCGTATTCCCTCAGGCGGGAGGATGCCTCCTGCGGGGAGATTCCATGGGGAGACGAACCCAGCTTCTTCAGAACGCGCTTGGCATCAGTCTCGTGCCACTGGCCCTCGTCCATATTAATATATTATGGCAGCCCCGGCTTAAAACCAGTTCATTTCTTGAGCTTCAGGATGGCATGGGCGATGTCGCCTGTTTCTTCCAGGGCCTCCGCGGCCTCCTGGGGGGTGGCGCCGGTCTGCTCAACGATTAGGCGGAGGTCCTCTTCTGAGAACTCTGAGGAGTCCTTCTCCTCGATGTCGCCGGATATCTGGAAGGTGTCCTGTCCGGCCATGTTGACCTTTGACACTTGTGGATTCGTGATGATGATTTCCTTCTTCTTCGTCCTTATTATGACCTCCTCTGCGTCTATCTCCGTGCTCTGGATTCCCATCTTCCTTGCCATCTTCTCGAGCTGCTTGGGGTTGATTTTCATGCATATCACTTGTCCCGGGTTTTTAAATTGGTTTGTTGTGGCTTTATATTGATTGGCTCGTTTTAGTAATTATGTATTACATTGGTGCTTCTATTGACGGTTCCAGCCAGGTAAGGGTTTTTCTGACCGCGGAGGAGGCAAAGGAATTTGAAAGGGCGGGTTCGCTTGCCACTGAGATTAGACAAACTGTGTCGGGAAGGGTCTTGCCTCTCAGGTTGAGAGCCAGCGAGAAGGGGTGGCGCGCACAGGGTGTTCCTGCCAATGCCGGTTATGAGGAAAAGGAGGCGTATGAGATTGATGTCCCTCCTGATGGCCCGCGGAAAGTCCTCGATGGTGAGATAATCGGCGCAGGGTATCCAGACATTCTCCTGAGGATGGTTTACATGAGCCTCGACACGGTCTATTGATATTGCTCCTCTATAATATATGTCTGGGGTAATGGTGTTTTTTTATTATGTGCTGACAATAATTTAGGGTTGGTAATCCAGATTTTCTAGGGTTCAGTTGGGTCATTGGAATGGGTTGGGGCCTCTGTCCTGTTGGGTTGGGCCCCTGCTGTGACGGGTGTGATGATGGAGATACAGGTACTTGACGTTGATTACGTGCTGGTTGATGAGAAGCCGATCGTGAGGATATTCGGCAAGAAGGCGGATGGGAAGACGGTCTGTGTGTTCTATGACAAGTATCTCCCCTACTTCTACGTCGATGATGAGAGGGCGCTGGAGCTCATCAAAGGGGACCCTAACGTGCTCAAGAGGGAAAAAGTCAGGAGGAAGAGGGTCATGGGATACAGCGGGCCCGTTGACATGTGGAAGGTGACGCTGCAGAACCCGTCAAGGACACCTGAAATCAGGGACATGATACACAACAGGGGCTTCCGTACGTATGAGTCTGACATCCTGTTCAAATACAGGTTCATGAACGACTTCGGGATAAAGGGACTCGGGTGGATAAAGGTGAAGGACAGCGAGGGCGCGCCAACAATGACCGTAAGCACAGACCAGTCAGTAAAGGCAAATGGTATAGAACCCATGAACAAGCCGGAGAATGCGCCCCTGAGGTTCATGGCGTTTGATATAGAGTGCATACCGCTCGTTTCAGGGACCGCCCCAGATGCCGGAAGGGACCCCGTAATAATGATATCTGTGGTCTTCAGCGAGGAGTTCAAGGGTGAGAAATCCATGCTCATAAGCACCAGGCCGGGGAGGGGTGTGATAGCGGTCTCAACAGAGGAGGAAATCATGAACAGGTTCCTGGACATCGTCTCCCAGTATGACCCTGATGTCATTACGGGCTATAACGTGAATAACTTCGACTTCCCATACCTGCTTGAGAGGATGAAGAGATACAGGATTCGTCCCGTGATGGGAAGGTGCACGCAGAAGCCGGTCATAGCAAAGAAGCTCATGGCGAGGTACAGGGTCTCTGCCGTTGGGAGGATAATATTCGACAGCTTTGAAATCATCAAGAAGGATTTCTCCTTCATGCGGTATGACCTCGGGACGGTCGTCAAGAACCTGCTCGGTGACAGCAAGGTTCCCATCAGGATAAGCGAGATGGAGGACTTATGGAAGGGCGACCAGGAGGGGTTCGAGCGGTTCGTCGAATACTGCAGAAAGGACTCGGTGCTTGCACTGGATCTCGTTCTGAAGATGAGGCTCATGGACAAATACGTTGCTCTCTCGAAGATATCCGGGACGTTGATACAGGACACGCTAACGAGCGGGGAAACCCAGAGGATAGAGAACTTCCTTCTTCAGGAATTCAATAAAGAGGGGTTCGTGTTCCCGCCCAGGCCAAAAGAGGAGGATGTTGCTGAGAGGGAGTCCTCCAGAAAGAAGGAGCTCAAGGGAGGATTTGTCCTAGAACCGGACAAGGGGCTCCATGACAACGTGGTTGTCCTTGATTTCAAGAGCATGTACCCGTCGATAATAAGGACCTTCAATGTCTGCCCAACGACCATGATAACTGAGAAGAGGGTCGATAACCCCATAGTCACTGTTACAGGAACATCGTTCGTTCCCAAGAACGTCAGGCACGGTATAATCCCGAGGATACTCGAGGAACTGATGAACAGGAGGAGCGCTGCGAAGAAGAAGATGGTGAACGCGAAGGATGAGAACAGGAAGAGGGTTTACGATGCTGAGCAGTGGGCGCTCAAGATAATGGCAAATGCGTTCTACGGGCACATGGGATATTCCCGTGCCAGGGTGTATGACATAAGGATAGCCAACGTTATAACCGCCACCGGCAGGGACATGATACACAAGACCAAGGATATGGTTGAGAGGGAGTTCGGGCATAGGGTCGTTTACGGGGATACGGATTCTGTCATGGTTAAGGTGAACATGGACGATATGGACAGGATACGCAAGGAGGCTGAGAAGATATCAGAGTACGTGACAGACAAGCTTCCTGGTATGATGGAGCTCGAGTTCGAGAAGCTCTTCAGGAGGTTTCTCCCGCTCACGAAGAAGAGGTATGTCGCATGGAAATTCGAGCCCGTCGACGGCGGATGGAAAGAGGGTATAGAGATGAAGGGTATAGAAACCGTCCGTAGGGACTGGTGCGAACTGGTCAGCGATACCATGAAAGAGATAATAGATATCATAGTCAAGAAGGATGACCAGGGAGAGGCCGTGAAGAGGTTTAGTGAGATTGTCAAGGAGCTGACAAGCGGGAAGATACCTGTGGAGAAGCTCGTCGTGACCAAGTCCCTGACCAGGTCTCCGGAGAGGTATGCGGGAATACAGCCGCACGTGGAGCTCGTGAAAAAGATGAGGATAAGGAACCCGCAGGAGGCGCCGGGGGTCGGTGACAGGGTCGGTTATGTCATAGTTAAGGGGACCTCGCTGCTTTCAAAGAGAGCAGAGGACCCGAACTATATAAAGGAGAAGGGCGTCCAGGTAGACCCCAAATATTATATCGAGAATCAGTTGCTGCCTCCGCTGGAGAGGATATTCGGGGCGCTCGGTGTGAGCAAGTCGGAGCTGCTCGGTAACGGGAAGCAGATGGATTTGATGTCGTCCTTCGGCCTGGAACAGGGAGCAGAAAGGGTCGCTGTGAAGGAGGCGGGGATATCTGAAATGACCGGGTTCGTTTGCAGCGGGTGCGGAAGATTCTATGAGGGCTCTTCCCTTTCAGGGGCATGCGAGTGCGGGAAGCCCTTGCTCATAGGCTCATCCAGGGGCCCGGTCGAGTACGTGATGACGTGCCCGCTAAGTGCCCGCCACTGAAGTGGTGGGGACCTGCAAATTAAAAACATATACCCATTCCCCCGGACAAAGCCCGGGGCGTCTTGACGCGACTGGCGTGAATTTCATGTGCCCTTGCTTCCTGCGCACGGTTTGGTCGTATAATTTCATATGAACTCCACATGAAGTTAACGTCTACCCCCAATGGGACATGCTTATAAAACCTGCCTCCAAATATCACGCATGGAGAAAACAGGCGCCTACCTATGCGGTCTCCTCTGCGCCGCAGGCAGGATAGAGCTCAACCATGAAGCTGGAAACTACTACATATCGCTGGGCACGTCAAGGTGGGAACTCGTGAAGGTTTTCTCAGACGCGCTCATGAGATGTTTGGGAAAGCCGGGAGTTTATACCAGCATGAGGGAGCATGGAAACGAGTCGCGCGTCTCTTACAGGGTCGTT
>Ga0315536_1000727_pt1 | contig 16542 bp, 12 predicted proteins | sample SalMarSW160230MG_FD_203093 | JGI IMG/M metagenome (GOLD analysis project Ga0315536, IMG submission 203093) | Salt marsh sediment microbial communities from the Plum Island Ecosystem LTER, Massachusetts, United States - Salt Marsh Sediment SW1602-30 ... | reverse complement strand
GTCACCAGGATATTCAAGGAAGAAATCGGGGCGCGCCACGGGATCTCCAGCGACTTCTCCAGCCACTTGGCATGCTGGTTGAACATGGAGTCGATCACATGGATGAAGGCCTCGTAAGAAGAGAAGAAACCGTGCCGGCCCGAGAGCAGATATCCCTCGAGCCAGCCCTCCAGCGTATGTTCGGAGAGGATCTCCATGACCCGGCCGTCGCGGGCCAGATGCGATCCGTCGCTGTCCTCGGGCAGAATCTTTGCCATCCAGGTCTTTTCGCTCGCCTCATAGACATCATCAAGGCGGTTTGATGCGGTCTCGTCAGGGCCGAACATACGGAAGTTGGTGGGATTCGCCTTCATCACATCCCGCAGGAATCGCCCGAGCACACGGGTATTCTCGACCTGAACCTGACCGGGCTGTTGGATCTCGACTGCATAGCCGCGAAAATCAGGGAGGACCAGGGCCTCGCGAAGGAGACCGCCGTTGGCCACCGGGTTGGCGCTCATGCGCCGGCTGCCGACCGGCGCCAGTTCCTGCAATTCGGGGATAAGACGGCCGTCCTCGGAAAACAAGCGCTCCGGCTCGTAACTGCGGAGCCATTTTTCCAGCAACTCCAGGTGGGAAGCGTCTTTGTGCGGGTCGACCGGGATCTGGTGGGCGCGCCAGAAGTCTTCTACCTTGTGCCCATCCACCTCTTTGGGACCGGTCCATCCCTTGGGGGTGCGCAGCACAATCATCGGCCATTGCGGGAATGGCTGAACTCCGTCGGCGTGAGCCTCATCCTGGATCGCCCGGATGTCGGCCAGGGCCTCCTCAAGGGTCCGGGCCAGCAGAGGATGTATTGCTTCCGGATCGGAACCTTCAACAAAGTAAGGCTTGTAGCCATAGCCAACGAAAAGGCTTTCCAGCTGCTCGTGGTCGATGCGCGCAAGGACAGTCGGGTTGGCGATCTTGTAGCCGTTCAGGTGCAAGACGGGCAGGACTGCACCGTCACGCGCCGGGTTGAGGAACTTGTTGGAATGCCAGGCGGTGGCCAGGGGTCCTGTCTCTGATTCACCATCGCCCACCATCACGGTCACAATCAGGTCGGGATGGTCGTACGCGGCCCCGAAAGCATGGGAAAGGCTATATCCCAATTCGCCGCCTTCGTGCAGCGATCCGGGGGTTTCCGGCGTACAATGGCTCCCGATGCCGCCCGGGAAGGAGAACTGCTTGAAGAAGCGCCGCATCCCCTCTTCGCCCTGCCCCTTATCAGGATACACCTCGCCATAGGTTCCTTCGAGCCAGGCATGGGAAAGCACGGAAGGGGCCCCATGACCGGGACCCGAGATAAAAATCATGTTCAGGTCATACTTCCGAATCAGGCGGTTCAGATGGGTCCATACCAGGGTCTGGCCGGGATCCGACCCCCAGTGGCCCAGAAGCCGCTTCTTGATATGCTCGTTCCTGAGCGGTTCCTTGAGCAGAGGGTTGTCTTTCAGATAGAGCATACTGGCGCACAGGTAGAGGCTGGCGCGCCAGTAATCGTTTATTCGGCGCACTTCGTCCCGGCTCAATGGTTCCGATGTGATTTGTGTGGCAGACATCATTAATCTCCTCTTGAAATGAAAACTCACCGTTCGGGACCAAGTATAAAAGGCATGCACCTTGTGCGTCAAGCCATCTTGACTAATAATCGAACAGTTTCCGGCGATGCTTCTCTTATGAGTCTTTCCACAAACCTGTCACCGTCCGGAATGCTTGATACAAGATGGACGGGGACTTCAAACACGCGGGTGTCAACACACCCGGTTTCGCAGCCGCAGACGACCAGCACCAGGTCAACGTTCTCTTCCTGAAAGGAAATGAATTCCGCTTTCTTGACGAGGGTCTTCTCCATGCGCTTTACGAGGGCAACACGGTCGTACGAGGGGTTGCAGCCGCCACAATACTTCACCCCTATGCGGAGCTTCCTATGCCGGTTCATCGGCAATCCCGCAGAGGCGCTTGGCGGCTCTCTTCTTCTCTTCCATGTTCACACGCCGGGAAATCATGATCCTCTGTGCCTGCGGCGATCCGGCCCCATGGATGGATTCAGTGAGGTATCCGACAGCGGCCGTTCCAAGAGTCATATTCTCAATCAGCCTGAGGATGCGCAACCGGTTTTCCGTCGGCACATTGCTGCTTGCCTTGTAGTATTTTTCCATCCACTTGCCCACCTCCGGCGACCTGAAATCCTTTTCAGACGGCATCGTCACCATGAGCCCCCCCGCGATATCCTGGGCCAGCCTGGCCAGCTCAAAAGGAAAGCGCGTCACATTGTGTTTATGGACATTGGCGAGCAGCGTGTTGACCGCATAAGTGCCGCTGGGCTCCCTGTGGCCTTCTGAGGCACAGGCGATGCACCCGCAGTAAAGGGTCTCATTCAGATGATTCATTTCAACAATCTTGTCCTTGATATGCGAGGCCCGCTCAACCCCGTTGTATTCGGCCGCCACCTGGGCGGCGCCTATCAGCACATCTCCCACGCCCACTTTACAGGCGTAGCTTTGCCGGTGATAGGCCGCAAAGATCTCTACCAGCTGGGTGACAAAGTCATACTCCTTGTACATGAACACGCGGTCCCAGGGGACAAAGACGTTGTCGAGGACCACCAGGGCCTCATGGCCCCCGAATTTCTCATTTCCCCGGTCCAGGGTCCCTTCTTCCAGTTTCCTGGTGTCGCACGATTGACGACCTATGATGTAGACGATCCCTTCCGCATCACTGGGCAGCGCGAAGGATACGGCATAATCCCTGTCTTCTTCGCGCATGGAAATGGTCGGCATCACGATGATCTCATGGGAGTTTACCGCGCCTGTCTGGTGCGCCTTGGCACCCCGCACAACAATGCCGTCTTCACGCTCCTCGACCACATGAACGAATTGATCGGGGTCCGGCTGTTTATGGGGCGGCAGGCCTCGATCCCCTTTCGGATCTGTCATGGCACCGTCACAGGTCAGGTCATTTTCCTGAACATACTCCACGTATTTCAAAAATCGTGTATGATATTCCGTGCCGTATTTCGCATCAATATTGAAGGTGACAATGGAGAGGGCATTGAGGGTATCCATTCCCACACACCGCTGAAGGCAACACCCGGTTTCACGCCCCAGAAGGCGACCCATTTTGCTCTTCTTCACCAGGTCCTTGATGTCCTGGTGAATATGGGTAAAACGATTAATCTTTTTGCCGGTGATATGAGAGGTTGCGGTCATGATATCCTCATATTCCGGCCGGTGTGCAAGCTCATAGGTCCAGGCAACCGCGTTCATGGAAGGCCGTATGACAGGATTGTCCACTACGTTCTCCAAACGTTCTCCGAACAGGTAGACCTGCAGGTTCAATCTTCTCAGACTCTTTTCATATTGTTTCGCCGTCATCATGGCCATAAGAATCTCCTCCTTTTAGTAATTGTTCAATTTCTTCTCCCCGAATGCCGGATTTTTGCCTTTCGCCGGAGCAGCATGGGTGAAATATTCAGTGATTATATCCTGCCTTGGCGTTGCAGTTCAAGATAATGAATAAAACTTCTCGAAGGTCATTTCGCGGTTTGCATTCCAAAATCAGTTGGAGAAATGCGAGAAGGCTCTCTCAGCGAGCTGACAGGCGGGCACTGACTGGACGGCAATTCCCTTGCTGAAGCCGTCCGGCGACACACTCCGGTGTCTGCAAGGCCGTCAGATTGCTAGTTGTCCAGTGAATTAGCTGATAAGAAGTCCCTTTTTCGGGGAAGATATAAGTGGAAAAGGGCTTGTGGGTCAAGAGAAATGTGACCGCAGGATATGGTGGTCGGGACAAGGCGTCACAAGGAGGACTCTGAGTGCAGGAGGGGCTTGCATGCGGTAAGCGTGTGAGGTGCTCATATCCCGTCGGGAAAGCTGGAAAATAGTGGAAATTTGAGTAAAGGAATCCGCTGAACCCAATTCGTTTTTTTAAATCGTAATCAGGAAGGGAGAATTTCCGTGTAGACCGGGTCTACATATAGCCACTCATCCGACGCGGGGAGCTGCGATGCGGAGTAGTCGATGCTGTATTCAGGGGGCTTCAGTAGCCCGGTTGCCTTGGGGGGCGGCCTTTGTTTGATGTCCCATAAGCCCAGATGCTTGAGGATTCTCTTGATGACTTCCTGGTCTTCTATGAAAGCGATGATATGCATCTTGCCCTTACATTTGGCGCAGATAAGAGGATCTACTTCATAGATTTTTTGGATAAGGCGAGCCCAATTTTTACGGAATGCCTTTGAAGAACCATCCGGTTCCAGGATCGAGGGGATGAGTTCATCGTTGTCCTCTTTTTTCCGTTTTCCCCGGGACACGTTGCTGTAGTAACCATAATACCGGACCATCTGTTCCCCTTTGTTGGGAACATGGGAACACATGGCCGCCAACCATTCCAGAGCATCGAAGACCTTCTCCTCCTTTTCATCCTTCGACCGGTAAATGACCTCCGACTCCTTTGGAATGTAGGACATCCGCTCTTGGGAAAAGGAGGCGCGGATGATGTAGCGGGCCAAATTTTCCATGGCAGTTTCATCGTCCGGCTGAATTCGGGATCCGGAGAAGACGTTGAAACCCGAATGCCGCCAGTTCATCAGCTTATCGACCAGGTCTTGGGTAATTTTGCCTTTTGATAGGAGCATGGTAAAGACCTTATGCCGGAATATGGCCTCCAGGTGCTTCAGCTCAAACAACGGGGCCACCCGGAATCCCGCCGCGACGGGATTCCCATAAAAGCAGCCGTCCGTACAAAGAATATGCAGATGCGGATGCCATCCCAGGAAATCACCGAAAGTATGTATGGCAATGACCGCCCCCGGAACGGCGCCCTCCTCAGGGACCACTTCCTGGAAAAATTCCTTCAAGGTTTTCCAGGCGCACCGGCTGAGTTCTGAAAGCAGCTTTCTGTCGTACAGGAAATACCGGCGGAGGATTTTGGGTATGCTAAACACAAAATGGCGGTGGGGTATGGCCTTGAGGACTTCCTCACACAGCCATTCGCCAAATTCCACCACGCGCTTCTGATGACAGGAGGGGCAGAAGTGCCTGCGCTTACAAGAAAACCCCAACAAATATTCGTGACCGCAGGTTTCACATTTCACCCTCGCGAAGCCGTTATGGAGGACGCCGCAGTCCAAAAAACGATAAATCACCTGTTTCACATAGGGCCTGAAAAACCCGTACCGGGTGGCGAACCGCTCGTCATAGACCTGCTCCAGCGCCTCAAAGTTGTCCTCAACGCACTGATAATATTTCGACTCTTGTGGCTTTCGGGGCCGATAGACAGGGGATGTATCGGGCAATTTCCATCTCCAGGCAAGAGATTGAAAACCAACCCGACAAGAAATACTTTCCCTTTCCAGGTCTTTCGGGTTGAGGACTTCCAGGATATGCGAACGCAAACCGTTACGGTAGTATCTCCTGAAGACGTATCTTGCCGGATGTCTGATGAAATTCAGGCCAAGGACGTCGGCGGCTTCTATATAGGGTTTGTCCCGAATGTCCACCTCTAATCCCCCATTCGCTTTGACACAGAGGGGTGCACGACCATCATTGGAATATCAAGTCCTTAAACCACGTGATCCTCTCCTCCATCTTCCTGTGCTCCCTGTACGCATCATCCAAGGATACCTGTTGGAAGGTCACCCTATCTCCAGGTTTCAGCTGTCCCAAAAGGGGAAGATCCGCTGTGATGACGGTAGCGATTTTCCTGTAGCCTCCTGTGACTAGTTCAGCCAGTATGACAATAGGCTGGCCATCCCCGGGCACCTGAATAGTACCGGAGATAACACCTTCCGAAATGATTGACTCACCTGCTTCGGGGCTTCTCTCCACTATAGATCCCACCAACCTGATTCCAGTGCGGTCCGAATCAGGGCTCACATGGTAGGTGGAGTTAAGAAAGGTCCTTTTGCCATTTTCAGTGAATTGATCGTCCTGTGGGCCAAGGATTACCCTCAGGTGGGCTTTCTTCCCATAGGCGGGAATCCAGGCGGGGGGGAAGGACCTGCCTTCTGTCTTCAGGTGAAGATGCGGTGAAGTCGAGGCGAGGATATCTCCTTTTCGGAGGGTTCTTCCTTCCAGGCCCCCGAATCCAGAGGATAGGTTTGTGGATTTACTGGCCAGGACTTCAGGCAGTGATATCCCTCCTCCCATGGCAAGGTATGCACGACAACCGCTCTTGACTCCCCTCAATGAAAGGAAACTGCCTTTCTCAAGGATACAGGAGGTCCACATTTGCAGGGGCCTTTTGTCATGATAAGCCTGAAGGTCGGCACCGGTAACCGCGACTGCTACCTCTTGCAAGACCTTCACTTTGAATCCCGAGAGAGTGATCTCCAGACAGGCCTCATTTTCAGGATTGTCCACGACCAAATTTGCCACCCTCAGAGAGAAGGAATCCACTGCCCCACTGGGTGCAACGCCATATCGCCCATAACCGTATCTCCCTCTATCCTGAATAGTAGTGAAGGGACCCGGCGCCATCACTTCAAGGGTATCTACCGTGTCCACTGCTTGTATTCTCCTGCTGCTATTGAGAAGAACCTCACCCTATCACCCATCTCTAAAAGCGCGGGGGGGGAGAGGCTTGGACTAAACAGTTTCAGAGGGGTGCGACCCAGGACGTACCACCCACCCGGGCTCTCCACGGGGTAAATGCCGGTCTGTCTCTGAGCGATGGCAACAGATCCTTCAGGGATCACTATCCTTGGTGTCTCCCGGCGCGGGACCGCCAATTGTTCCGGCAGTTCTCCCATGTAGGGAAAGCCGGGCGTAAACCCGATCATATAGACCTGATAGATGGTTCCTGTATGAAGCTGGATTACATCATGGGGACTGATCCTGTGGTATTGGGCAACCCATTCCAGATCGGGACCATATTCTCCACCGTAAGCAACTGGTATTTCCACTGTTTTGGGTCCGGGGATTTCGATGTCCTCGGCCTTTCCCTGCAAGTCCTCTATCCGATGCGTTAACGCGGCAACATCGGTGATAAGAGCATCATAGGTGATGAGGAGCGATCGATAGGCAGGCATTGTTTCAACCAAACCTGCAATGGGGTTTTCCATCAGTGCGACGAAAAGCTTCCTTACCGATCGATTCAGTGAAGGACTGATCTCATCCCCCAGCTCTACGAGCAATGACCGATCACCCATGATCCGGAACAAGGGCCTTTGATAGCGCATGATCGTTTCCTAAAGAAACTCACCCATAGGGCTGATCTCCACCCCAGCTGCAACGAGACCCTCCCTGATCTGCTTTGCCAACCGCACCGCAGCCGGGTTGTCGCCATGCACACAGATGGTGTCGGCGATCACCTCAATCTCAGCGCCATCTATGGCCGTAATCCTTTTTTCCATGACCATTTTCAGGACTCTCTCCGCTGCCTGCCGGTGATCATGGATGACTGCACCCGGCTCACGGCGAGACACCAGAGAGCCGTCCCCATTGTAGGCCCTATCGGCAAAAAACTCAAAGCCAACACGAATCCCATAGCGCTCCCCGATCTTTTTGATCTCCTCTCTCATGGGCCCTGCCATTGCAACCAGGATGAGTTCTCTATCCAGAGTAGCAATGACCTGGGCAATTGCCTCCCAGATACCCAGGTCCCTTTCAGCCATATTATAGAGTGCACCATGGGCCTTGACATGTTGCAATCTCATTTTCTGCATGATGGCGAATGCCTGAAGGGCCCCGATTTGGTAGGTAACATAATCCCGGATTTCCTCCAGGGTGGCATCTATCTTCCTTCTGCCAAAACCAATGAGATCCGGGAATCCGGGGTGTGCCCCGATCGCCACACCATGTTCTTGAGCCAAGGCTATGGTTTTTCTCATGACTCTCGGATCTCCGCCATGAAACCCGCAACCGATGTTGGCCGAGCTGATCAGGGGTATCACCTCTTCATCGAGACCAATTCTGTAAGCCCCAAAGCTTTCACCTACGTCCGAATTAAGATCAATCATAGACTTTCCTTCCATCGTATCCACTCCGATCATCATGCATTTCTCCTCAAATGCCCAAGAAAGCGGTCCTGAAAAGATCGCTTTCAAGGAGTTCCTCTCCGGTCCCTTCCGCCACAATCCGTCCTGTCTGAAGGACGTACCCCCGGTTTGCAAGACCCAGTGCCTCCCGCACGTTCTGCTCCACGAGAAGGATGGTCATACCTTTTCTTTTCAGCTTTTCCACGGTATCCAGGACTTCGTCAACCAGAATAGGGGCAAGCCCCAGGGATGGTTCGTCCAGCAGCAGGATTTCGGGGTTGGACATAAGGCCCCGGCCGATGGCAACCATCTGTTGCTCTCCCCCAGAAAGGGTGGACGTGGGCTGATCAGCCCTCTCTTTCAGGCGTGGAAAAAGAGTGTAGATGGACTCCAGGTTGTGCAGGATCTTTTCCCTGTCTTCCAGAATATAGGCCCCAAGCATCAAATTCTCCTTCACGGAAAGGGGCCCGAACAGCATTTTCTCTTCAGGCACATACACAATCCCGCACTTCACGATGGCCTCAGTGCCCATGCGATGTATTTCCTCATCCTTGAAAAGGATCTTGCCCCCGAATACACGCTGCGTCCCCATGATTGCCCTGAGGAGTGTGGACTTTCCCGATCCGTTGGACCCCACCACGCAAACGGTCTCCCCCTGATCCACATTCATGGAAACGCCCTGTATGACCGGAAGCCCGGAATAGCGCACTTTGATATCCCGGAGCTCAAGAATAGGTGATTTCATCTTCAGGCCAAAGCCTCCTCATGCTCTCGTACAAACCGTTCCCCCAGGTATGCCTTGATGACATTCCTGTCACGTACAATGCTCTCGGGATCCCCGTCCGCGATCTTTCGCCCGTAATCCAGCACCATGACGCGGTAGCTCACCTTCATCACCAGTTCCATCACATGCTCGATGAGCATCACCGTAATACCCAGATCATTGTGGATATACCTGATACTTTTCATGATATCTTCGATTTCACTGGGATTCAAACCTGCCGCCACCTCGTCCAGGAGCAGGAGTTTTGGGTCCGATCCAAGGGCCGTGGCCATGGTGACCCGTTTCTGCGCGGCCACGGGCAGCTCGCTGACCAGGGACTCACCGACCTCCTGCAGATTCAGCTCAGCCAGGATTCCCTCCGCCCTCGCCCGGGCCCTCGCCCTTGAACGGGTGCGCATGAAACACCCCACCATGACGTTCTCTGTGACCGTCAGGTCACCTGAAGCGACATAGACCTGGAATGTTCTGGCCAGTCCCAGCCGGGCCACGTCATGGGCCTTGAGGGAAGTAATATCTTTCCCGTCAAACATGATTCTGCCCGCGCTCACCGGGTGCAGGCCGGAGATGTTGTTGAACAGGGTCGTCTTCCCTGCGCCATTCGGGCCGATCAATCCAACAAGCTCCCCCTGTTGCACCTCAAAGGAGATGTTGTCATTGGCCCGGAGGCCTCCAAAATTCTTCCTCAGTTGATGGACTTCCAACAGCGCCATCAGCGTCCCTTCCTCCGCCGCACCTTCTCAAGAATACCCCATATCCCGCGAGGTTCAAAAGCCGATATCACCATGATAATAAGGGCATAGATGATCAAATCAATTCCCACCAGGCCCACCCTCGCACCGAGCCATTCTGCGAGATAACTCTTGAGCGGGATCAGGACCGCTGCGCCGATAATGGGGCCCCACAAGGATCCGGCACCGCCAAGCATGGCCATCAAGGCGATCAGGATCGAGAGGTCAAGGCTCATGGTGTCTTCAGGTTCGATACTCTTGATGTAGCAGGCATGAAAGGAACCCGCCATACTGACAAAGGCCGTCGCAATGGCATAGGTCTTGATCTTGGCCCAGTGGACGTTGATCCCTAGGGATCGGGCCAGGTCCTCGTTGTCTCTAATGGACCGGAGCTGGTAGCCCAGGCGTGATTTACGAAACCAGTTGATATAAAGAATCCCCAGGAAGAAAAACCCCAATATGACATAGTAATAATAGACATCTTCCTTGAAGATCAGCCGCAAGAAATCGGGGGAGGGATATTTGACAGGAGAAATCTCCAGCCCCCTTGCAGCCCCCACAAAATTCCATACCTCAAAGATATCCTGGAGCACCAGTGCTGTGGCGATAGTGGCGATTGCAAAATAGTGACCTTTGAGCTTGAACAGGGGATATCCGATGATAAAGGACCAGATGACAGCAAAGCACATGCCGATGGGCATGGAGATCCAGAACGGCACATCCCACCGGATCAGCATTACCGTTGTTGTGTAGGCGCCAATACCCACATATTGTGCCTTGCCTAGGTCCACCTGCCCCCCGTACCCACCGATAGTATTCCAGCCCATGCCGTACAGGGAGAATATGAAAAACTGGATCATGGTTGCCATGGCAAAGGCGGAGTGGGGGATGAGCGGGAAAATCACGATAGAGGCCGCGATCCCTCCTGCAACAATCAGATCGATGCGGGGAAAGTCTGAAAAATCCAAGGCGCTTCTCAGCGTTTCCATCCAAACAATCCTCTGGGGCGAACCATCATGATAATGAAATATGTCAGGTACACCCACATATACTTGAGGGACGTCATGGGCACATCTGCCATCCAGTTCCAGTTAAAGGTGTAGGTAAAGAAGTCCCAGAAGCCCGGGACTTCGGTGATGAGACCCACGACAAGTCCTGCTAAGAAGGTTCCGGGCACGCTGCCGAAACCGCCCAGCGCTACTATGGCAAAGGCGATCATGGTGAAGAGGATCCCCACAAAGGGGTTGACCGACCAGAAGTTCACAAGCAGTGCGCCGGCGATGGTGGCGGAGGCCCCGCCAATACCCCAGGCCAATGCATTCATCCATTCCGTAGGAATACCCATGTAGCGAGCCCCCTGCGCATTCAGGGAGGTGGCCGTCAAGGCCTTGCCGATCTTGCTCCGGTTCATGAGCAGCCACACCGCCAGGAAGGTTACCACCGAGAGGCCCGCAGCCGCCACCTTGGTCGCAGGAACAATGACTCCCATCCCGAGATTGAAACTCTTTCCCACCAAAATGCCGTGATGGATAGCCCTGTCATCAGGGCCGAAAAAGAGCAATGCCAGGTTTCTCAGAAACAGCATAAGGCCAAAGGTTCCCAGGAGTTGTGCCACCATCGGCCCCCTCATGAGGAATTTTATAAACCCGTAGTAACAGATAATCCCCAAGAGGAATCCCACCAAGGCGGCAACGGGCAAGGTCAGCAGAGGGTCTATCCCCGTCGCCTGGGCGGTGAGAAGGCCTGTGTACATGCCGATCATGAGAAACTCCCCGTGGGCGAAGTTTACTATCTCCATGACTCCGAAAATGATCGTCAGGCCCATGGACATAAACGCCAGGACCATCCCTATCAGGAGACCGGCAGCAATGGAACTTATCAGGATATCCATTGGAATCTAAAGATCCTCCAACCAGAAAACACCCATCTGGGACCGTCCCCCCAAGAAAGGAGGAACGGCAGATGGGTATTCGACTCAAGAATGATTAGTAAGCCGGAAAGGGAAAGATCATGTTGGCAGAAGAGACATCAAAGGGATACACGATTTCCAACCCAACCTTGCCATCCTTCTGCTTCTGGTACTGACCGATAAGGCCTGATCCAAGAACATTCTGCCCCAGTTCCTCACCGGTGGTGGAAAACTTGATCCCTTTCCAGGGTACCACCAGTTCCTTTCCGGGGATGTAGATGCTGTTGGCAGTTCGCTGGATATCTGCCGGCTTCGTGGACCCGGACTTTTCCAGGATGTAGACCCAGGCCTGCAGGCCGGTGAAGGCCCTCGCTGAGGCCCCGCCCAGATCATTACCCGTCTTGGCCTTGTAAAGGGCATTGACCTCCCTGGCCACTTTCTTGAGCTGAACCACCTGGGGCAGAAAAACGCTTCGTGTCAGTATCCCAATAATATTATCTCCCAGGGTGCTCCTGAATTCCGGCTTCTCAAAACCGCTATCCTGGCCCCAGATAATCTTGGGGTGGACCTCCTGGGCCTTTAAGGTCGTTACCATCAGGATAGCGTCTGAAGTGTAAGATGCGAACAACATCACGTCCGGCCGGGCCGCCTTCAATGACCGCACCTCGCTTGAAAGATCGATGGACTTGGCTGAATAGAGGAGCGATTTTCTCGCCTTGAACCCATATTCCTTCGCAAATTCCTTGATTAAGGTGGAAACATGGGATCCCCACTCGGTGTTTTCACAGGCGGAGGCCAGATTGATAATCTCCTTTTTTGGGACAGCCTTTACGCCTCTCACCTTGCCTTCGGTCAGGCCTTTGAGAAATTCAAAAAGGTCCTTGGTGAACCACTTGTCATGGGGCGTTGTGCGCCAGAACCATTTGAAACCGCGCTTGGTCAGGGCCGGCGAGGTGGAAGACCCATTGATCATAGGCACACCATACTGCTCACACACCGCGCTGACCGTCTTGGTCACCGAACTATGGTAACAACCCAGGATCCCGACTACCTTGTCGTCCAGTATCAACTTTTTGGCCAGGTCCGCGCCCAGGGTAGGATTCCCCTGGTGGTCTTTGAAAATGAGCTTAATCTTTGCACTGCCCAGGCTCTTGATGCCGGCGTTCCCGGCCATGGTCATGTCAATACCGGACATCGCGTTGTTTGCAATCTTCGCAGCCAGTTCCGCACCGGCACGAAGCTCACGACCTGCAGCGGCCGCACCACCGGTCAGGGGATAGATAACCCCTATCTTTATCTCTCTTACCGCCATTGCTCCTGAGGGAATCATGAGTCCAAAAATGGCGAGAATGCCAAAAACCACCAACAAAACTCTCATCGATTTCATCTTAACACCTCCTGTTCTAGGGGCAGTTGCCCGTGATTTAGAAAAAAGATATCCGATCTTCCATCGCAACACCTGGAAAAACACGTGTTTCTAATGCGGAGGAACTCTAATGCGAAAGATCTCCGTTCTTTCCGGCATGGGATTGCTATCTGTCTCACCAGTTTGGACCTTCCTTCACAGGAGCGTGAGATCTTCATCTCTCAAATCCGACACGAACATGTGCCCGGGAGCATGGGTGATGACCAGCGGCAAGGGTGCTGAAGTCCCGGCAAGGGTGGATGTGACACCGCATGCCCAGAAGACCGGAATCTCTCCGTTCCTGATCTCAACCGGATCGCCGAACTCGGGTCGACCGAGATCGCTGATACCTATGTCCCCCGGGGAGCCCAGATGGACCGGGGCACCGTGGGTAAGATGAAATCTGGTGGTCACCTGTGTAGCCCTGACGGCCTTTTCAGGGGTCATGGGCCTCATGGAAACCACGAGGGGTGACTTGAACCGACCGGCAGACCGGCATTCCATGGCCGTAACATACATGGAGACATTTTTCCCTTCCTCGATGTTCCTGACAGGAACCCCGGCTGCAATGAGGGCGCTTTCAAAGGAGAAACTGCAGCCCAGCAGAAAACTGACCATGTCCTTGTTGAAAAAGTGCCGGATCTCCTCCACTTCTTCCTCCAACTTCCCGTTTCGGAAAACCCGGTACCTGGGCAGGTCGGTACGCAGGTCCGCGCCCGGCGCTATGGAAGGTTCCACCTGCCCCGGCTCCAGGACATCCAGTATGGGACAGGGCTTGGGATTTCTCACGCAGAAAAGCATGAACTCGAAGGCCGCTTCTTTGGGCATCATCACCAGGTTGGCTTGTACATAACCAGTTGCAACACCACTGGTGGGGGTCGTCCACTCGCCGGACCTTATCAATTCCCGCAGTTGCGTTGGGGTCAGCTCGTGATCCATTTTCTCTTACCCGACTCCTCTCAGATTTTCATTCATTTTGGTGTACTGCTCATAGTACCCCTTGAACCCCTAATTCTCTTTTTTCGTCTCATGTGGACAACCCCAAACCGGCCACTCTCTTAGCCAGCAAGTGGAAAAAGATTATCACAACATTCAGCTGAACGGCAACAGTAATCCGGACCGAACAAGAATCAGGCCAGGGATGGGTGATAAGAAGTCCCTTTTTCGGGGAAGATATATAGTGGAAAAGGGCTTGTGGGTCAAGAGAAATGTGACCGCAGGATATGGTGGTCGGGACAAGGCGTCACAAGGAGGACTCTGAGTGCAGGAGGGGCTTGCATGCGGTAAGCGTGTGAGGTGCTCATATCCCGTCGGGAAAGCTGGAAAATAGTGGAAATTTGAGTAAAGGAATCCGCTGAACCCAATTCGTTTTTTTAAATCGTAATCAGGAAGGGAGAATTTCCGTGTAGACCGGGTCTACATATAGCCACTCATCCGACGCGGGGAGCTGCGATGCGGAGTAGTCGATGCTGTATTCAGGGGGCTTCAGTAGCCCGGTTGCCTTGGGGGGCGGCCTTTGTTTGATGTCCCATAAGCCCAGATGCTTGAGGATTCTCTTGATGACTTCCTGGTCTTCTATGAAAGCGATGATATGCATCTTGCCCTTACATTTGGCGCAGATAAGAGGATCTACTTCATAGATTTTTTGGATAAGGCGAGCCCAATTTTTACGGAATGCCTTTGAAGAACCATCCGGTTCCAGGATCGAGGGGATGAGTTCATCGTTGTCCTCTTTTTTCCGTTTTCCCCGGGACACGTTGCTGTAGTAACCATAATACCGGACCATCTGTTCCCCTTTGTTGGGAACATGGGAACACATGGCCGCCAACCATTCCAGAGCATCGAAGACCTTCTCCTCCTTTTCATCCTTCGACCGGTAAATGACCTCCGACTCCTTTGGAATGTAGGACATCCGCTCTTGGGAAAAGGAGGCGCGGATGATGTAGCGGGCCAAATTTTCCATGGCAGTTTCATCGTCCGGCTGAATTCGGGATCCGGAGAAGACGTTGAAACCCGAATGCCGCCAGTTCATCAGCTTATCGACCAGGTCTTGGGTAATTTTGCCTTTTGATAGGAGCATGGTAAAGACCTTATGCCGGAATATGGCCTCCAGGTGCTTCAGCTCAAACAACGGGGCCACCCGGAATCCCGCCGCGACGGGATTCCCATAAAAGCAGCCGTCCGTACAAAGAATATGCAGATGCGGATGCCATCCCAGGAAATCACCGAAAGTATGTATGGCAATGACCGCCCCCGGAACGGCGCCCTCCTCAGGGACCACTTCCTGGAAAAATTCCTTCAAGGTTTTCCAGGCGCACCGGCTGAGTTCTGAAAGCAGCTTTCTGTCGTACAGGAAATACCGGCGGAGGATTTTGGGTATGCTAAACACAAAATGGCGGTGGGGTATGGCCTTGAGGACTTCCTCACACAGCCATTCGCCAAATTCCACCACGCGCTTCTGATGACAGGAGGGGCAGAAGTGCCTGCGCTTACAAGAAAACCCCAACAAATATTCGTGACCGCAGGTTTCACATTTCACCCTCGCGAAGCCGTTATGGAGGACGCCGCAGTCCAAAAAACGATAAATCACCTGTTTCACATAGGGCCTGAAAAACCCGTACCGGGTGGCGAACCGCTCGTCATAGACCTGCTCCAGCGCCTCAAAGTTGTCCTCAACGCACTGATAATATTTCGACTCTTGTGGCTTTCGGGGCCGATAGACAGGGGATGTATCGGGCAATTTCCATCTCCAGGCAAGAGATTGAAAACCAACCCGACAAGAAATACTGTAAATTTAACTGAAAGTCAATGGCCGTGAGCTGAAGGCTGATGGCGTGAAAATCGTACCTGTAGCAACACGTCCTTTGGTTTAGCTTCGTATAAGAAAGGTCTTGTCACAGAAAACCGGGTATGGCATCTTTCCGACGGTCCTTATCTGCTGAAAGTGGAAGGAAAGGTGCCATGCTACACCCGATCCTCCCCGCAATTCCAGATTTCCCCGGCGCCATTGACCACGTAACGCTTCCGCGAATGGAATCGCTCATAACACAGACGGGCAGCACAGGGCACGAGGGAAGGGTATATTTCCATCATCAGGCTTTCCAACCAATGTGCTCTGCCTTATTTCATTACAACTGCCATTCCAATACTTGAAAATAGCTGAGATTACGACTACCCAAATTAGTCATAAAGGTGAATCGGGAAATCTGGCTCTGGTTTTCTATCTAAGCAGTGACCGTACGAGGGTCTCCCAAGTAAGTGAAATGCCAGCACCGTTACTCCTCGGTCAGCAGTGTATATCTCAGTCGTTGTTAGTTTTTGATATTTTTTGCAGATCACAGGCGCACACAAACCTGTGATAAGAGAATTTATGTTGCGAGCCACCCTAACCGGATGAAAAAAAGGCGATTTTGGTCTTCGCCGTGGGATACCGAAAATAATAAAGAAAAGCGATGAGTTATCCCGTTTTTGGGTGAGGTCGCGATGACAGCTGGCAACATAATATTTTCCTTTTTTCCGCAGCTCCGCGTAAAGGGCTGTTGTTTATCTACCCCTGCTATAGACTATCCAGCCAAGCCATCAAATCCCCCTCATTTTCCCACTGAAGTAATTCATCTATCTTTGAATCGTCCGCCAGGACCGATTGCATATGCTTGATAAACCTCGTCTGGATATGGCGCCTTTTGTCCAGGTCCAGGTGAAGATAAAGGGTGGTGGACT
>Ga0315536_1000721_pt1 | contig 16613 bp, 13 predicted proteins | sample SalMarSW160230MG_FD_203093 | JGI IMG/M metagenome (GOLD analysis project Ga0315536, IMG submission 203093) | Salt marsh sediment microbial communities from the Plum Island Ecosystem LTER, Massachusetts, United States - Salt Marsh Sediment SW1602-30 ... | reverse complement strand
TGAGGTAATCGCCGGTGTGTTCTCAACCCATTGGTTGTCTTCCCAGGAAAACCAGCCCTTTCGATCCTGGTCATAAACGCTCAACGGCCGGTTAAATAGCTTTGCCAACTCGACCCCCCAGCCGGTTCCCCCCTTGACGGTGTTGTCCGCCTGTATCCACCCGACCGCAATGACATGGTATCCGTTATTGACCATGTGAAAAATGGACTGGATGACTTTTCGGATCTTGTCCGTCTGGGAGTAAGTGCGTTTCATCCGCTTGGACACAATTTCCATACTAACATCGCCCTTTCGCAGCTCTTCCCGGTTCAGTACCCGGACACCCCGGGTGCGCTCGACATTGTGCCCCTCAAATGATATATTCACCTCTTTCATGTGCCACGCCTCCGCAAGTTTGCCGAATTCCGCCTCAGCCCCCTTGTGGCCACCGCTGTAAAGCGTGATTTTTGAAATGTCTGTCATTTTTTTATCTCCTGAGTTTTTTAAGACGTTGTGCGATAATGCAAAAAAAACACCCCACCACGATTTGGCAGGGTTGCTTTATAAAATAATTCGGCTTTTCTGTATTGCAACCCTGGCCGTCATCTTTTTTTAAACAAACCTGCCTTGAATTTTCGCGCCCAGCGTAATAAAGGGATCAGATATCCTTATTGACTAATGCGCACTTGGGCTCTCAGCTTATGAACACCTTTTCTCAATTTTCGATCCCGTGTCCGTCGGTAAACCAATGACATCATGACTTCTATCTCTGAAATGAGCGTTTTTAGTACGTAATTCGTATATGTTACACGGGTTATCTGATTACAAATGGATACCCCTCAGCCCACACACCAGGCGGGAATCGCTACTCCTTACTCCGTAGAGGACTTGGTTCTAACTAAAGCCTCACCTCCTACTACATACCGGTTTTAACCGGTGCTTTCTGGACGTCCCCAAGATTTCAGATTCGGATCTTCCTGAGCTGTGAGAGTCAAATTAGTCCTTGGATTCCTCCTTCAAATATGGGAGCAGCGTATGTGATTTTGATTCCCGGACTATAGGTGTTGAAAAGCGGATCCAAAACGCTTATAATTAGATTTACAACCAATGCGGAAAAGGCTGGATGGACCCTGAAACGGTTAAGACCACGCTCAGGATTCAAGATCGTAAAAAAAGGACACAACGGGAGCACCAAAGTAGTGCTGACGGCCGATTCCAATGGTCCAAAACCTCAAAAATGAAGGGGAAACAAATGATATTCAACAGGAAAAATGTTGGGACAGCATTAATTCTCTTTACGACGGTGTTGCTTTTGGTTGCTTGTGGGGGGAAACAGCTCAAAGTGGAACCAATCTCGAAATCAGAAAATCCTATAGACTTGGTTAATCAACTGGGCAATGACCTGAAGAATGCGCGGGACAATCAGGTCGATATTTTGGCGCCTGGCTGGTTTGCGAAGTCTGAGGAGTCCTTTTTGAAGGCCAGGAAAAGATTGAATGCTGGCGACGATATTTCGGAGATTTTACTCAACGTCTCTTACGGACGAGCCGAGCTTCTCCGTGCTGAGAAGATGGCTCAATTGTCAAAAACCGCATTGCGCGAGGTCATTAAATCCCGTGATGAAGCTCGCGCAGCAGGCGCTGAAAACTTCGGAGGGGATTACATTGAAGTGGAGAAACAATTTTTGGAGATGACGCGAGCCATTGAGGACAACAACCTTGATTGGGCCAATAGAAATAAGGAAAAGGTCAATCGAGCCTATCGTCAACTCGAGCTCCAGGCCATCAAGAAACATAATTTGGAAGGGGCTGGTAAGTTGATCCAGCAAGCCGAGAAGGATGGGGCAAGAAAAATTGCTCCCAAGACGCTGGCTCTGGCGCAAGAAACATTGAAGGAAGCAGATGCCTATATCTCCGAACACCGATCTGAAAAAGAAAACGTGCAAAAGAGGGGCAGGGATGCCTTTTTCGAAGCCCGGCGTCTGATGAACGTGACGAAGCAGAGCCAGAAGTTCCAAACTATGGAACTTGAAGAGATTACCCTCTGGGTGGAAAAAATCCTTTACAGGACCACCAGAAAGCTTTCTGCACCCGACAGGCGTGATGAGGCTTTTGATACACAGGTGGACAAAATTATAGACTCTATTGGCGCACTGCAAAATGGTTATGAATTAATCACTAACAAGGTGGCGATTCAGCAGGCCGAAATGGAAACTATGCAGAAACAGATTGCTTCATTGGAGGAAAGAGCGAGGGAACTCCAAGATGCAGAGGAGCGTTTGGTACGGGAAGAGAAAGATACAAGAGGACGCCTGGAGGCGGAAAGACGTTTCCAGCAAGTATTCCATGAGATTCAGGCCGAGTTCGAACCGACAGAGGCTGAGGTCTACAAGCAAGGGGATCGACTTTTTATTCGTTTAAAGGCCATTCAATTCCCTGTCGGCAAAGACATTATCATGCCTCGCAATTACCCTTTGCTCAGGAAGGTTCAGCGAGCCATCCTGGCCTTTGATGAGCCGAATGTTTTCATTGAAGGGCATACGGACAGCACGGGCTCGGAAGCGATGAATGAGGAATTGTCCGAGCGCCGCGCCCAAGCGGTTCGGGGATATTTTGTGGCAAATGGAACATTGCCTCAAGAGAGAATTATCGCCGACGGTTACGGATCCAGGAGGCCTTTAGCACCCAATGAAACCGAAGAAGGACGGGCGATCAATCGACGAATCGATGTGGTCATCTCTCCGAGCCAAAAGGCGCGTTAACCCTCTCAAGCCATAACCGGCGTACTGAGGACCTATTTGGCTTGCCCTGTGGTGCTTGGCGAAACCATATGCCCCTTGTTTCCTCACTGCGCTGTCGCCTAATTAGTATTTGAAACGCTAATGCAGCCTTAATCCCGATGGGAGGCTGGTGCAGGGTAGTAAAGGGGGCGACTCTCCTATTGACTCATGTGCACTTGGACTCTCAGCTTCTCAATATTTTTTCTCAATTTTCGATCCCCTGCCCGTCGGTGAACCAATGTCGTCATGATTTCCGGTTATTTATTTGCTGATGGACATCCTCAAAATCCCCTACCCTTCTCTACTTGCCGCAACACTTCTTATATTTCTTTCCGCTTCCGCAGGGGCATGGTTCATTTCGTCCGATCTTCTTTTCCACCTTCGCCGGCTTTGGGGTATTCAACAATAGTTCCAGATCGGAGATATCCTCAGGCTCGTCCGGCTCCAGGCCCGCAACAAATTTCCAGCCGTTTTCCTCAAATATAGAGGAGACCTCCTTCAACCGCTCTTCGGTTTGCACATGAACTGCCGCAGGCCTCTTTTCTGTGCCCAGCCTTGCCGTCCTTTTTCCGTCAAAGATCTTCTCCATCTCTTCACCTCTATTCCTGTTGCGGGATCCATCCTCTGAATATTTTTGTCCGAGGCCCTATGCCTAATCCAGATGAACGACACTACGGCCTTTCAATTGCCCCTTCAGCATAGTATCAATTCTGTCGTTTACCTCTTCTAAGAATATATCATAAAAAAAGTTCTTCAAGTATATCAATCTTCCATTCATGGGCCAACCTAGCCCAAGCCTCCAGCCTCAGGGGCATGGGGCATCACTATCACATTCAGCAAGATGAGCCAAGAGTAAACCCCTTAGACGCATAGGTTTTCGGTGCAAGTCCGTATATATCTGAAATTAGGTAGCTTACCAAAAAAGCATGAACAGAACCGGGCCGGCTATGGATGAAAATGCGGGGTATGCTGCAAAACTTCCATCCCCTCTTGGATCAATTGCAAAACCCGGTTTTTGTCTTCCGGAAATTTGTAGCCCTCATAGCTTTGCGAGAATAAAAGCCCTCCCTGTTTCCCTCTCCAATAATTACCGGCATGATCAAAGCAGACCTTTGAGGTAACATTTAAGCCTTCAATCATTACCTTTAGTTCCGTCAACTGTTCCCGGGGGGACAACTGCTGAAATTCTCCCCTGCTGTTAGCCTCAAAAAGAGGGGAACCGGGTGGGGGGAAAAAGGGACGCGACCGTATATAATCAGGGTTTATTGCACTTATTACCCGGGCTGTATTTTTGGCGTGACCTTCCCACATCTCTTTTCCCCCCAACCCAGGCATCCAGTATTCGGATAACTGAAATCCGGCCTCCATCGCCTTTCTGCCCCCACTAATATGCCCTTCGCTGGTAACCCCCTTCTTTATCCATTTCAGCAGCACATCATCGCCCGTTTCCAGGCCCACATGCAACCTGTCCAGTCCGGCCTTTCGGATCGCCATCAATTCCTCAAGTTTTCTCTGAGCCAGTGTTCTGGACCTTGCGTAAGAGGTGACCCTGTTTAAAGAGGGAAAGGTTTTTCGTAAATGCTTCAATATATCTACAAGCTTTTGCGTAGGCAGAATCAGGCTGTTTGCGTCCTGCAGAAAGGCCGTTTTCCCCCCGGATGAAAGCCAATCGTAAACCATTAAAAAACCGTGACTGGTATTGAGTTCGGGTTCTCTCTTGAGCAGGGCAATGGCCACATTTCGGTTCATCTCACCGTTGTACCCGAGATTACGGGAAATGGATTTAAGACCGTTGCAGATAGCCGCAATTGAATCGATATCGGCCTTGACCTCTTCCGGGGCTCTTAGTTCGAACTTCTCCCCTTTATACATGCTGCAAAACTCACACCTGTTCCAGGGGCAATTGCGGGTAACCCTGATGAGCAGAGAGTAGCTACCGCCTTCACTGGGCGGTCTATATATACCGGTTTCAAAGTTGTATTTTAAAGCAGTCGCGACTTTCATATCCTATCCTCTCATACCATATGTTAACTTATGGGGGGGATGCTTACGACGGATTGATTGAATCACTTCGTCGAGCTGTTGAAGAAAACGTGATCGGTCAGGCTTCTTTAGCGGCGGAGGCCCGCCCGTGATTTCTCCTGCGTCTCGAAGTTCTGACAACAGGTCCCGAGTCGCAACGGCCTGACCGATGTTGTCTTCCGTGAACGGTTTTCCGGTTGGGCCGATTGCACGTGCACCTTTCTTCAGGCAGCGGCTCGCAAGAGGGATGTCAGCAGTGACTACGATGTCGTGAGGTTGAACGTGTTCGACAATCCAATCATCGGCCGCGTCGAATCCGTCCTCTACAACTTCGAGTGCAATCCATCGTTCATTCGGAACTCTCATCCAAGAATTGGCCACCAATGTGACATCAAGGCGACATCGGCTTGCGACGCGGTACACCTCCTGTTTGACCGGGCACGCATCAGCATCAACAAATATGTGCAGCAAACGAAGATCCTCACCATCACCCCGGATATAGTCCGGGCGCTACCTAACGGGAACATCTGCGGCTTGTACGCAGAGTGTTTCATTTGGTCCTTATCTCCTAAATGTATGTTGGGGGGGGCAAAATCCAGACATATGGGCATGTTAAGGCCAATTTCTCACACTGCCCCCTGCCACTCCTATAATACAAGAAAACTATTTAAAGCCATCATGCGCCGGCCCGGCCCCTTTGTAATCTCGCCCCGATCAGGCCGTAGCAGTTGCCGGGAGTGAACTTTATTTTGACGTCCTGGAAGATGATCCTCTTGCCACAGACGAGAGCAACATTGGATGCGGTTATCATGGTCGTGTCCTCAAAATAAAAGCCACAAGGAGACTCATGGTGACATAGCGTATTTTCGGTTAGAAAAAGCAGGGCTTAAAGCTGTTAATCTTCCTGAAGAAGCGGGTTTTCCTTTTCCCCTTCAGCGTTATTCTGTTTCTCCAGCTTGCGCTGCTTTTTTTCCTCTTTCTTCTTTTTCTTTGCCAATTCTTTCTTGCGCTTTTCAAATGAGTAGTTTGGTTTGGCCAAGACTCTCTCCTTATTAATGCTTCGTGTTCAGCGTAAAAAACACTGCGGTAAAAAAAAGACCCCGCAGAGCGCGGGGTCTATGCAATGATCGAAATCAGTTCTTAGTGTTGGACAACATTTTCAGCCGCAGGACCTTTGGGACCGTCCACAACATCGAAGGTCACCCGTGCGCCTTCCTGCAGGGATTTGAAGCCCTCGGCCTGAATTGCGGAATGATGCACAAATACATCCTTGCCTTCATCCTGTTCAATAAAACCAAAACCTTTTGAATCGCTAAACCACTTTACTGTACCTTCAGCCATCTTATTCTACTCCTTTGTGGTGGGTTCCTCATGAGAACCACGTTGTTATAGAGCCGAGGCATCATTTGATACCTCGGCTGGAAATCCGGGTGTCCAGACAAAACAGGTTGTCGTTACACAGACTTGTTTATGCCAAAATTGAAGATGGTGTGGCAGTGGTTTCCGGCATAAAGCTTCATACTGTTTCTCCGGTTTAGGGCCTCGGCAAGAAATAGTTACACATCTTTCTTGTCTTTCGGAGTCTTCGCTTACCTGGCCCGTCTACGGCGTTACATCCACAGGCACATATCCTGATATGCCCCGGCGGATGTGCCTTGCCTGATCTTAAATAAAACGGGCGAACCAAAATCCGGCGCAATCTTGCGCAATTATTTCTTGCCGAGGGCCTAAGTGATCAGTAGAAACTTCGTTGGCAACGAACGATGTTTGGCAATCAACGAGGTTAACGAGGACAACCTGAAGGGAAATTCGCTTCTACTTAACTTAATGTATGATTTATAAATATAATGCATTTTGCAGATTATGCAATAAAATAAAAATGGACACCCAAACCCGGAACGCGGCAGTCGGATGGATGACATCATCTTCCAGGAGTTTAAAGGTACGGGAAACATGGATCTGCTTCTCAGCCGGGCATGTGCAGAGCGCAGGGTGTGGCCGGCCATCCACATCAACCAATAGGATAATTATTGTTGAGATTGGCAATCTTGAAGAATAAAAGGTGTATCTTGTCGAGAATTTTAGCCATGGAGACTCCGGTAGTAAAATAGGGAGCTGTTCGATCAAAGAGTATTCGTTCTCACGGGCAATGGCCTATCCCCTTTCCAGCGAAAATCCCCCTGCAGAGCCATCTCCAACCACCCAACACGACCCTGTAGCCCAAAACCAGAAAGGACCACACAAGAGGCTCTGCCCAATCATGTCTGGAGGAAGTCGGTTGACTGGCGGTGAAACTGAGGAACTTGGGGCGATTAGGCGCAGGACACAGGGGGATTGGGGTAAAGATTCTGCCTGAGGTGTCCTGCGCCGGTTTTTTACTCTAACTATAGGGTTTATTTGATTAGTTTTATTGCTATAAAGCCCCTATTGGGTCTGAGGATGTATATGTAAACGGTTTCACCGGACTTGACTTTTCCGATTTCCTTTAAGTACTCATCCACATCACCTACGTCTTCGTGATTGATCTCTTTGATGATATCGCCGGTGAGTATGCCGGCCTTGTCACCTTTGCTGTCCGGTTCAACCTCAACCACAACAACCCCTTCGGTATCCTTTAAATTGAACTGCCGGGCGATTTCAGGTGTCAGATTGGAGACGGCAAGGCCGAATTCGTTTTCCTTGCGGAATTCATCGTTTTGAGAGGCAATTTCCGTATCCTTTCTTTTCGAGAGTTGGATGTTAAATTCCTTTCTGCTCCCCTTTCGCAATACGACAATGTCCATCTTTTGTCCTACACTGGCCTCCGCAATCATCCGGCTGAGTTCCCTGCTGGTTTTAACCTTATGCCCATTGACCTCCAAAATGATATCTTTGGGCTCCATACCTGCCTTTGCCGCCGGGTCATCAGGAAAGACCTGGGTAACCAAAACACCTTCCCCATCCTTCATCCCGTAGTATTCTTTCAGTTCTTTCGTCAGATCCTGGATTCCTACTCCTAACCAGCCGCGGGTAACTTCGCCCTTGGTCTTTAGCTGCTTAATAATCCCCTTAGCCAGGTTGACAGGGATGGCAAATCCGATTCCATGTCCCCCGGCAATGATAGCAGTATTAATGCCTACCACCTTCCCCTCCATGCTGATAAGGGGCCCCCCGCTGTTCCCCGGGTTGATCGAGGCATCGGTCTGGATGAAGTCATCGTATGGACCTGAACCGATGACACGCCCCTTGGCGCTGATGATCCCTGCTGTAACGGTGTGCCCCAAGCCAAAGGGGTTACCGATGGCCAAGACCCACTCACCGACCTTAAGGAGATCAGAGTCCCCTAACTCGATCGTTGGGAGATCTTTATCCGAGTCTATCTTGACGAGCGCCAGGTCTGTGTTGGGGTCACGGCCCTTGATTTCAGCATCAAATTCCCGTCCGTCCTTCAGGATTACCTTGATCTTGTCTGCGCCCTGCACAACATGATTGTTCGTTACGATATAACCATCTTCGTTAATAATAAATCCGGAACCAAGACTCCTCTGCTTGAATTCCTTTTGCGGCCGTCCGCCAAAGAATTTCTCGAAGAAATCGTGGAAAGGGTCATCTTTCTGAAAAGGGCCTCTTCTGAATTGGCGATGTATGCTCGGGCCTCCCTTTCCATTCCTCTCCGCCCTTATGTTGACCACGGCCGGGCTGTTTTTTTCAGCCAGATCGGTAAAGTTCGCCGGTGCGGCCCGAAGTTCCTTTGACGTTGCCTCGCTGGGCGGAACCGAGTAAAGGGTTGAGATGGCAAAAAATCCGGCTACCAAAATAATGAGTGTCACAGCAATCTTTCCCGTTAAGAACCTTTTAAATATTTCTCTTGATTTCATTGCATTTCTCCTTTCTTTAGTCCCACCTGAGGCGGGATTGTTTGTTTTTGGATTCATACTCATTAATCGTAATCTTAATCATAACCGTTTTGAGTAAGATTACGATTATGATTAAGATGATGAAATAGGGAAGCTATTTCGTTTAGACATTAACTTCGTTCCCCAAAAGGGACAACCGGCTCTACAGCGCTCCTTTCTATCCATCCTGATTTGCCATTAACCCCTTCCACAAGCAGATAGCCCCTGTAAGTCTTTGCTATCCGCACAATCTTTCCATCCTTTATAGATGCTGAACTGGATGCTGAATCAAAGGGAGAGACAAGGAGGTGGGCATTATCCTTAATGACCACTCCTCGGTTTATGTTTTTGTAATGCATGGCCGCACCGGTTCCTCCAGCCATAAAGCAGAGAAGGCAGACAACGGTGAGGGCCTTGAAGAAGGCTCTCTTGAGGATTCCGGGACGAATTCCTCTTAAAAGGTAGAGCAAAGAGAATACGCCAAAGGCCCCACTTGCGAGTATGGCCCACCGGTTCAAGTTGAGCAGGTCAAAAAACCGCTGCCAATCAGGCGTCGGCCCTGAAACAAGCCCGGAATTCCGGCGGGCCAGGCCGAGGTTAGCCTGAATGTCGGTGTTCCCGGGGTCGAGATAGAGGGCCCGTTCATAGTGCAGAATAGCCTGTCCGACGTCCTTCTTTTGATAATAGGCGTTTGCCATGTTGTAGAGGAGTGCGGCGGAATACCCTTCCTGTTTCAGCACCCCCTTATAATAGGAGAGGGCCTCGTCATACTTCCCTTCTGCATAAGCCTCATTACCAAGGGCAAATTGGTCGTAACCTTGCCCGGCTAAGGCGCTCGTGAAGGAAACGCAGCTCAAAAGGGCAACCATCCCCGTGACAATAAGAAAACTCAAAATCGTGATGTTTTTCACATTAGTTAGATTCATTTCCTTAGCCCCCGTTAGGATCGATGATTATCTATTAAAACCCGTTTACGTTTAAGCAAAGCGTAAATTTCTTAAGCTTAAGCTATACATTACGCAGACTATTTATTCCTCATCTGATATTATATGTCCGTGTCCGTCTGTGCCTGTCGAAGATGCCGCAACGCGGTGCCCCGTAGGTCCGGAAGATCGTACCGGGGTTCGTCTGTGGCTCAATTCTCCAAATTTTTCAACTCCTTTATCACTAAGTCCCTGCACTGTTTTAATTCCTCCTGGCTGAAGGTTTGCCCGGAGTAGGCGACTGCATCGGCGTGCTCAAAGACGTGCCGTATGCCAGCGGCCTTTTCGGCCAAGCGTTCCTTTACCTCCACAAGGGTAATGCTCTCCGGCGCTTGACACCAAACCTCCCCTAATCGCTCCTGGGCCGCGGTCCTGCATGCATAGAAGAACCCGGGAACATCGTGCCCGGCTATGGCCCTGTCCATTTCCTTGATTGATTTGCCGACCTTCTGCTTAACGTACTTCTTATTCATAAGAGCGGGGTTATTGGACAGCCTTCGGTTCCGCCTGCCCAAGAGAAGGCCTGCAAAGAGAAAGCTTAACGGTATGCCCTGTGCCCCGATGAACCAGGGGTTGGCAAGAACAGGCTTCAGATTAGTCACAACCGGGCCTAAGCCCACGTGAATCGGCGCCAGGTCCGAGGACGTATTAATCGAACCGGAAAAATCTGATGTCCCGGTAAGGGATGCTTGCAGACTAACACCATTGGGCGGTGATTTCCGGACCTGAAGGGAGTCAGGTTTAATCTTTATTTTGATCGGTTTTGTTCGCAGCGTAATATACTTCTCAGAGCTTGCATTAAAATAGCTGAATTCCACCGGCGGGATCTTATCAATGGATGGTTCGAGCGGAATAATGGCCTGTTCAAATCGCTTGTTTCCCTTGTAGCTGGAACTGTCGGCAGGTGTGAAGGAGGCGGTCGGGGTGTAGGTCTTCCATCCCTTGGGAGATGTAAGCAGGGGGCTTGACACCCTGTCAAAATTGCCTTCACCCTTTACTGTCATCTTTAATGTGATCGGGTCTCCGACCATACAGCTTTTAAGACTCGCGCTTGCCCAAAGCTTGAACCTGCCCACTGCCCCACTGAAATTCTTCGGTCTCCCCGCTCTTGGCAGGGGCAATACCCGCATTTTTTGCCGACTGCTGGTTAGTTTGACAGCTTCCTCTCTCGTGGTGTTGAAGAAATTATTGAAAAAAGCATCATCGAACATACTGCTGCCAAAGGCCGAGTGCCGTCGGCGGGACCTCTGGGGAATGATCAGTGTTGCGTCTAAATCCACTGAAACAGGGTATTCGCCTTCCTTTACTGCCGACATGGCCGTATTCCAGGTCAGCACAATATAGGGCACACCATCAATGATTTCTTCGGTTTGCGTCGGTTTTCGGCTCAACCCCTCACAGGCAAAGGCGTTATTATTGAGTACGGGAAATGAGTTCAAGGTCGCCTGAAGTCCCTGACGAAAAAATGCCTTGATCTCTATTGGCACCAATTCGCCCACGTAGGACCGGTATTTGGATGGCCTGACCCGGAGAAATACAACCTGGTCCTCTTCGCCCGGCCTAAAGCTTGAAGTCCCGGACTGTTTGGCAACATTAGGGGCAGGAGCCGGCAGGGGTGCTGAGCTGAAACCTCTGCTGTGTCCTGGTCCCGATACCCGGAGGCTGATCGGTTCGGTTTTTTTGATCTGACCGTCTATATTTGCCCTGACCGAAGGTATAGTATAATGACCTGAATCTTCGGCCTGCACCTGATACAGATATGATACGGTGGAAGATACCTTGCCGTTGATAGATTGATACTGGCTGCTCTGTCCCATAGGGAAAATCCGAAGCCCATCAACCTGAGAGATAGAGGGAGGCCCGGTTTGCTCGCCCGAGATATAAACGGCTAAGATCGCAGCCTCTCCAAGTGCGATCTGCTGCGGCTCTATACGGGCAGAGATATTTCCACCTGGACCTCTACCCTGGGCGCCTCTAACAAAAAGTATCAAAGCGCAGGCCACGACCAGGCAACATGTTCCTGCAATCATGACCCTATTCCATGCAAAGGTCTTAATTAGGTTGCCCTCAAGGCTTTTCATCACCAGTCCCTCCTTTTCTTATCCTGACGGCCCTTTCCCTTGCCCCTGTTTCCGGCAACCATGGGGGTTGCTTTTTCTTCTCCCTTGAGGGAATTAAGGAGATTTCGTGCCTGTTCCTCTGTCATCTGGCCAGGCCTTCGACGCCTCTCGGCCCTTTTAGCAGTTGATTTCTCTGCCTTCTCCTTTGATTTCGCCTGCTTTGTTTGTCCGGCCGCAGACCCTGCGGTAGAACGATCCTGTTTGTTTTTCTTGTTCTCTTTGGCTTTTGCCTGAGCAGTGTCCTTATCGCCTTTTTCTTGTCCCTTCTTATCAGGTCTTGATTTTGCTTTTTCCTGGTTTTTATTCTTTTGCTGATCCTTTTTTTGTTCTCCCTGGGTTTTATTCTGCCCTTTATTCTTATCCTGGTTCTTGTCCTTCTTTTTGTTGTTGGCCTTACAACTTTGATTGTTTTGCTTTTTATTTTGTTTTTGTTTCTTCTTGAGGGCTTCTAACTTCTTCTTCACGAATTCCTGATTGAAGTGCGCGTCCTTATCATCCGGGTCGAGTTTGAGTGCCCCTTCATAGGCCTTGATCGATTTTTCCCAGTGTTTGATGGAATTCTGGGGTTTGGATTTTTCTGTCTCTTCTCCCTGCCTGTAGAGTGTGTTACCCATGTTGTAATAGGCCTTGTTTTGAAGGGGAACCTCCCGGACCTTTATTGCAGTCTGAAAGGCGGCTAATGCCTCCTTATATTTTTTCTCTTTATATGCTGCCGCTCCGAGGTTGAATTGCAACTGAGCCTTGTCAGGGGCTTTCTTTGCCGCTGCCTTGTACTCCTTTGCAGCGAGAGAATACTCTCCCCTGTTGTAGGCCTTTTCCGCGCTCTGCGGAGAGGCATAGCTTTTTTGAGATACGACCAGGAAGGCCAATAGTATGAGAGCAAGAGAGACCGCCTGAACTCCTTTTGCGCCCTTCAGGAGGCGTCTGTCAGAAGTCCTTATCACGGGGCCTCTTTTGCGCCGCGGCCTGCGGTCTGAGACTGCAAATTCAATCACAAGAAGAATGAAGGCCAAGAGGAGGGGCCATTCAAAACGATCAACAGGTACTCTTTGCATCCGCTCTGATAATTCATGCTTTGGTACGAGGCTGAGCTTCTGTTTATAAATGGCATCCAGGCCTTGGGCCTGCTGGCCCAGGGGTTCATATTGGCCGCCTGTGGCCGCTGCTATATTCCGAAGCATCTTTTCATCTAAACGTGACTTTATAAGCTGCCCCTGGTCATCTTTTACAAAAGAGCCTTTTCCTCTCCTTTTGAGAGGGATGAGTTCCCCGGACGGTGTGCCCACACCGACTGTGTATATGGTTAGCCCTTTTTGAGCGGCTTCCTTAGCAGCGTTCAAGGCCTCACCTTCAAGGTCTTCACCATCCGTAACGAGGATCAATATCTTGTGATTGGCATCGTTTGAAAAGGCTGATTCCGCTTCACGGATCGCACTGGCTATGTCAGTCCCCCCTTGGGGTATGATGCCCGTATCCAAGGCATTGAGCGATTGTCTGAAGGCATCGTAATCCAAGGTCAGGGGACACATCAGAAAGGCGGTTCCCGCAAAAGGGACAAGACCAACACGGTCCCCCTCAAGTTTGGAAACAAAGTCCATGATGCCTAACTTGCTACGCTCCAACCTGTTCGGATTGACATCATTGGCCAACATACTTTTTGATGTGTCCACGGCCATGAGGATGTCTATCCCCTTCCGCTTGACCTCTTTCCACTGAAAGCCCACCTGCGGCCGGGCCAGGGCGAAAAAAATGGAAGCAACCGCTATGATGAGCATGATCCGCCTGGTCATCCTTCGGCCGGGGGATACGCCTTCCGTGAGCTTCTCCAAGAGATGCCCGGCTGCAAATCTCTGCAATGCGGTCTGACCTTTTTTTTGAAAATGGTAAAACCCAAAGCCCAAGATCGTGCAGGCGGCCAATCCTACGATCAAATAGATTGAATGTGCGAATTGCATTTTTTATCCTTTCTATTTTAAAATTTTCTGACAGGATTACAGGATTGATAAAATCTCTTGCTGAAAGCTTGCTTGGAGCCGATCTGCCCGATTAGTCCTGTCAAAATGATAGCCTTACGGTAATCTGCGAAATCGTGTCTGCCCTAAGATCAACTCAAATGCTAATAAGAGCAAGGCAGGCAATGCGGCCCATAGAAATATCTCGTTTCTATGTTCGAATTTCTTTATTTTTCGCGTGGTTTTTTCCAATTTGTTGATTTCGCCATAGATTTTATTGAGCGAGTCAGTGTCTGTGGCACGAAAATAGTGGGCGTTTGTCATCCGGGCAACCTTTTCCAGGGTATCTTCGTCAATATCAACCTTGGCCCTGACCAGTCTTCGGTTGCCGAGACGGTCAGTTACAGGGACCGGCACCTCACCGCGGGAGCCGGCGCCTATGGTATAGACCCTTATCCCCAATGCCTCCGCTGCCTCTGCAGCGGTCAGGGGCGAAATCTTCCCCGCGTTGTTCATCCCGTCTGTCAAGAGAATGACGATTTTTGATTTGGCCTTCTGGTCCCTCAGCCGGTTGACTCCTGAGGCTATGGCAGAACCGATTGCAGTCCCGTCTTCCACCATACCTGTCTTAACGGTTTCCAGCCTCTGTTGGAGCCAATCGTGGTCCAGAGTCAAGGGGCTAACCATATAGGGCCGGCCAGCAAATGCAACTAAACCGATCCGATCGTTGGGACGTTCGTCGATGAATTTCGAGACAACCTTCTTGACCACGTCGATCCTGTTTGCAGGTTTTCCTTTTATGGTAAAGTCCAGGGCCTCCATGGAACCGGAGACGTCAACCCCTAAGAGAATGTCGATCCCGCTGGCTTCGACCTCGGATGTCCCGTGCACGATCTGTGGCCGGGCCAAGGCGATGATCAGTAGACCTAAGGCCAGCATTCGCAGTGTAGCCAGGCATTTCCCGGCCTTTGATTTACGCGCTCCGGCTAAGGCCTTAGCGGTCTGGGCCGTGGAGTAACGTACTGCCGTGGCCATACCCTTCCTCCCCTTCAGAAAAGCGAGAGGAGGGATCAACAGGAGCAGCCACAGAATTTCGGGATGGTTAAAATAGAACATTATCTACCTCCTGCCACGGCGGCGCTGCTGTTATTCAGACCAACAGAGGCAATCGTTTTTTTGGGAATTAGACTCAGCCCCTTTGCCCGCAGGGAACTTAACAGAGCTAACAATTTAGATTGAGTTGTGATGCCTTCCCCGCTCCTTTCTAACTTCTGGTCAGCGCTCTTTTCTTCCGCACGGGGCCTTGTCTTATCGACAAAGTCCCAGGCGCTCTGGTGCATTTTCTTCATCTGGTCCAAAGTAAGCATGTATCGCGCGAATTTGGCCAAGTCGCAGTGCTCTAAAAAATGATGCAAAAGATCAGCATACTCGCCTAAGTCTCCGGAAGGTTCGGCCGCGATCCGGGTCATAAATTCTTCTGTTGTGTGACGGGTAACCCACAGATCAAAACGGCTTTCAATATAGGTACGGATTGCATTAGAGACCGCCACTGAGAATTCATCTCCCGTTTCAGGCTTCATCAGGGCCTTTGCCCGCTCTAATTGCTCAAATGCAATCTCAAATGCAAGTTTTGCCCGCAAGACCTTTCGCCTGCGAAGCCATCTCCACGCTGCTGCCGCAGCAACCAAAAAAAGGCAACCCCCTACGGCTAAATAGAGCCAGACAAGGGGATCAGGTATGTGTAAGGGCCCCCGTATGTCGCGGATATCATCAGCTATGGGTGGTGGGGCTGCAGTTGGATGCGAGAGTTGCAACTGCCCGGGCTGTGATTTTGTCGGCTGCGGCATTACAAGGTTGGGCATATTGCCGGAGATTGCTCCAGGACCATTTGCTGCCAAGGAGATACCTCCGGCCATGAAAAGGATTAGGCCCATCAGGGCAATACCGGCTTGGATATCGCGTCTCATCAATGTCTTCTCCTTTCTCTCGAACTGAAAAAATTGAGCAATTCAGGTAGATAGGCCTTATCAGTGGAGAGTTCTAACAGGTCTACTCCCGATGATCGGATCGATCGCCTTAGCTCGCTACGCCGTTCATCGGCTAATGCGGTAAAGCCGTTTCTGATTTCGGCCCTATCAGTATCCAACTCAACCTGCTCGCCTGTCTCGGAATCTTCAATGGTCAAGAGCCCTATATCAGGCAGTTCCCTTTCCCGTGGATCATTTATTGATACTGCTACGAGATCATGGTGTTTATTTGTTATCTGCAGTTTTGGTCTGAGGCCTTGAAGGGAATCTTCAAAGTCCCCTGGGAGACAGAAATCAGATATGAGAAAAGCCACTGCCCGCCTCTTAATCACCTGATTTGTAAAATCCATGGCCGCCGCTATGTCTGTGCGTGTACCTTCGGGCTGGAAAAAGAGGATCTCCCTGATTACCCGAAGGATATGGGTCCGCCCCTTGCCAGGGGGGATGTATAGCTCGGTCTCATCAGAGAACAAGATCAATCCCACCTTATCGTTATTGCGAACCGCTGAGAATGCGAGTACGCTTCCCAATTCAGCCATCATCTCCCGTTTGCTCTGGGTGGCGGAGCCAAATTCACCCGAGGCGCTGACGTCGATGATGAGCATAATGGTCAGCTCTCGTTCCTCTGTGAATTTCTTTACATAGGTTCGTCCTGTACGTGCGGTTACGTTCCAGTCGATAGACCGCACATCATCGCCTGGAACGTATTCCCTTACCTCATCGAAGTCCATGCCGCGCCCCTTGAAGACAGAATGGTAATGTCCTGCAAGGGTGTCATCTACCAGGCGGTTTGTCTTTATCTCAACCTGACGGACTTTTTTGAGAATCTCGCTGCTTATGTGGGTGTCCATGCTCTTTTCCTTTCTGAAACAGTTA
>Ga0315536_1000720_pt1 | contig 16628 bp, 15 predicted proteins | sample SalMarSW160230MG_FD_203093 | JGI IMG/M metagenome (GOLD analysis project Ga0315536, IMG submission 203093) | Salt marsh sediment microbial communities from the Plum Island Ecosystem LTER, Massachusetts, United States - Salt Marsh Sediment SW1602-30 ... | reverse complement strand
TGCTACAGTAAACCATAACTCTCCTTCAATCTCGTTTAGCTTCGATTTCGTTTTAAGACTTGTGGTCGCAAGAAAACCATTAATGGGGCTGCCCGGATTTGAACCGGGGTCACGAACGCCCGAGGCTCATAGCCTGGACCAAGCTAGCCGACAGCCCCTCTGTGCCATGCTTGCAGGCTCTATTTTCATTCCGAGGTTATAGAAATAAGTATTCCTCAACCGTTGAAAAGTTTGGCATCAACCTCTTTCACGCGTCAGTTCAAGCTAGGCTTCCGCCTTTAAATAAGGGGGGTATAGAAAAAAATCGCAAGCTAGAGCCGCAAAACCCCTTGCGCTAAACGCCTGGCACTGCGGCAACTTTCTTGTGGTACAATCTTGCGGCTATGCACAATGCTGCTCCGACCACGGCAACCACGAAAGACCATTGGAACCCAGCTGTCAACAGAACCGTTATGCTTACGCCAGACACGAAAGGAATCGACAAAGTGCTGGTTGTCGAACCCATCAACGGAATACTAAGGCTTAACACCGTCTGGCAGATCAACACCGTAGCAACCAACCCAATCACAAAGAACACCACGATAAACAACGGTTTCTTGTAGCCGAAATCAAGCAGATGTTTCGAATACGACTTTCTAGGAACAAGCGAGTAAATCAGCATCGCCACAGCGCTCGCAAGCAAAGTAAGCAAACTGACAACGTTAAGCGCCCAAATGAACGGTATAGCAAACGACGTGCCCAAAGCCCCGAAAGTCGTGTTCACGGGCGAAGCGTTCGCCGTCAACAGGTTATCGCCGACCGTAAGCTGCCACCAAGGATAAACCATCGACACCGCAATCATAATAATCGTGGTAACGCCGCCAGCAAACCCAAACCAGTTAATCTTAGCCAACAAACCATTCATTCATTTCACCCTAATACCAAGGATTCGGAATCTCCATCCGCTGATCCATCGCGTTTTGATCCAGCCCGATCTGAATACCGCTGATGTCAACATCGACATTCATCAAAGTAACCTCCACGTTTTCTTCAGTCGCATGCAACGATTTCAAATGACCCTCCGCACCATCCGTCCAATTAATCAGCAAAGTCACCGTCCTAGTCTCCCCAACAGGAATGCTAACAGGCTCTTCAATGCTCGCCACGCCAAGATCAAAGCCATGCTCGACACACTGAACATCACCCGACATCGACTTAAGCGTAATATCAATCGGAAAAGTATTCTTAAACTCAATACTCTGCCTAATCGTGCCCGAAACAGGATCAATTTCTGGTGGACCAACAGGCTCCACTTGAGGACCATCCGAACCACCGCCGTCGCCACCACCGCTAAATTTGTCGGCAATCTCGTTTATTTCAGGCGGAACAAACAATCCCACCAAGTTATCCTGATAAGTAAGCAGCACACCGACAATTGGCACAACCGTGATAGTTATCGTAATCAAGGTTAGAATGAGCTTTATCTTGTCCATTCCTACGCTTCCATCTTCTTAACTCTGTATATAGAGGAGGATTTTCGGTTTTATGATTTGTGAATTTGGAATTAATCTTCCAACTAACCGAAACGCTTCAGAACACTTTAACAATTAACAAAAAATGAAAAAAGGCGCAGACCCTGCTTCATTCCTCGTAAGGAGTGCTAAGAACCTCTTTGACCCTGTTAGTTATTACCGGTCCAAGCCCATGAACAGTTTTCGCCCAGTCATCAACGTTAATAAGCGCGTTCAACGGCGTTTGATACCACTTGAGTATGGCATTAGCCTTTTCCCTTCCAATGTTAGGTAAACTAGCCACAAAAAACATTTGAGCATCAGACAACGTGTCAGTTTTCTTAAACGCGTGAACCGTTGGCGCTCTCTTCTCCACAATCTGCTCCTGCCTCGCAGCCACATACAAGAAGTCAATCGTCTCCTTGTAAGAAGCAGTGTTTACCAAAGCAATGCCATTCTTTGCCAAATTAAACATTGCACCCCAAATCGCCGCAGGCTGCACATGGCTGAACTTGTAGATTATGGGCAAATAACCCTCCAAAACAATCAGCGACTTCGGATAAACATCCTTCAGCCTGAACAACTGCTCAAAAAGGTAACGCCGCGTAAGCGTGTAAACAAAATCGTGAACCGTTTTCCTCTCCACCGCACACTGGTCAGAAAGGATGTAATCGCCTTTTTCAAGGGCTTCAGTTCTAACTTTAACACCACGCTCAATCAAACCCTTAACAATCTTCGCCGCAGTGCTCGCTTCGCGACTGTCAACGATAATTGTCGGTTCTTCACCATTCTTCTTCTTTTTTCCATCCAAATACGGAACAAGAGTTTCAGTTCCTGACATAAACTCAACTCTGGTAACGTAACCAGAACCTTCACGTTTATTTCACTTACGCTTCCCCGAGCAAACCGACCGCCCAAAAAACAAGCTGCACCTACAGACTTTCCAATCCAGTTGCGCTCCAGTTCCGCGAAACACGAAACCCTGCTATTCATACCTTTTCAAGTACAACGGCTTTTCCGCTTCTTTCCGCCTTTCATCCAAAGGCACGTTTTCCAACGAAACGTTCTCCAACATCTCGTCCAAGCGCTCTTCCGTGGTTTCTTTCTGCAAGCTGAAGCGAAGTTCCTTATCAAGTAGGGATCTCTTCGATTTTCTAACGCGAGAACCCATTCTATACTCATATCCTGTTTTCAAGACCACTCTATTATATGAGCATGTAGGATTTTAAGAGTTGTGAGTGACACGACACAACAACACATGAGCACGATGGACTAGAACAATGACCAACGTGTTCTATAGAACACTTCTATAAGCTAAAAACACCTAACCCCACTTACCTAAGACAAACGTACGCCGAAAAACAAGCTCAAAAACTAAAGACAAAAAAAATAAAGATGGGGAAAATTACAATCCCTTTTGGGTAATTTCTTTTACCACACCAGCAGCCACAGTTGTACCCATGTCTCGAACAGCGAAACGACCGAGTTCCGGAAATGTCTGATAAGTTTCAATAGCAATCGGATGCAACGGCTCCATCCTCACCCAAGCTGCGTCGCCGGTTTTGAGAAAACTTGGATGCTCCTCGACAACTTGGCCTGAGCGTGGATCAATCTTCTTCAGCAACTCAGTGAATCGGCACGCAATTTGTCCCGTATGATAGTGAAGAACTGGCGTGTATCCAGCAGCAATGGCGGTTGGGTGATAAATCACGATTATCTGCCCTATGAACTCTTTAGCTACTGTTGGCGGATTGTCCACTGGTCCAGCAACGTCTCCGCGGTGAACGTCCGTTTTAGATATGCCTCTCACGTTCATTCCAATGTTGTCGCCTGGCTCAGCCACCGAGATTTTGGTATGATGCATTTCCAGAGACTTCACTTCAGCCGTCTTATTGGATGGCATGAAAATCAGATTCATACCTTCTTTAAGCACACCCGTTTCAACTCTGCCAACAGGAACCGTGCCTATACCCGTGATGCTGTAAATGTCTTGAATTGGAATTCTTAATGGCTTATCAGTAGGTTTAGGAGGCACTTCCAAAAGGTCTAACGCTTCCATCAAAGTCGGTCCAGTGTACCAAGGCATCTTGTCGCTTTTCTTTGCAAGATTATCGCCTGTCCATCCTGAAGTGGGGACAAAATTGACTTTGTCAACCTTAAAGCCTACCATCCTCAGCATGCGTGAAACTTCGTTTTTGACCTCTTCGTACCGTTCCTTGTTCCAGTTGACTGTCATGTCATCCATCTTGTTAACGGCCACTATCACTTGGCGAACACCTAACGTGAAAGCCAGAAACGCATGTTCACGTGTTTGTCCGCCTGGACCGATGCCTGCTTCGAACTCGCCTTTTTTAGCTGAGACGAAAAGCACAGCGGCGTCAGCTTGGCTTGCGCCTGTGATCATGTTCTTGACGAAGTCTCTGTGTCCCGGTGCATCTATGACCGTGAAGTAGTACTTGTTTGTCTCGAATTTGAGGAACCTTAAGTCTATGGTTACGCCTCTTTCCCGTTCTTCCTTGAGATTATCAAGCACCCAAGCGTACTTGAATGTGCCCTTGCCCATTTTGTCAGCTTCATCCTGAAAGGCCTTGATAGTTCTCTCATCAATTGCGCCCGCTAAGTAAAGCAAGTGTCCAGTAGTTGTGGATTTTCCGTGGTCAACGTGCCCCATGATTACAAGGTTTAAGTGTGGTTTCGCGCTTTTGCTCATTTTTGTTCCTTCCTTATTTTTTTTAATTTTTCCTTAAATTTTAGTGAATTCGTTAACACAACTGTTCTTTCAATTATTTTAAGATAACGGTGGTTTTCTCCACGATAAATATAGACTCATATCCCTTTATTTTTGTGCAGAACTAGTTAAAGACAACGCCACAGACTCTCCGTGCGAGCAAGAATGAAAAAAAATTCACTTCAAGCGCTTGGAGCTGCCATTTCAGCTTGAAAAATATTTATCAAAGGTTCGAGTTAGGAAATAGTATGAAAATTAATAACTTATCAAGCTACGCGAAAATTGTTGGAAAACAGCAGCTTAATGAAATATACGCTGAAGCTGAGAAACTTTCAGGGAAACACATCACTTGTGTTAATTCTACCTATCAAGGCGGCGGAGTGGCAGAAATTCTTAACAGTCTGGTTCCTTTGTTTGATCAGGTTGGGGTGGATTTTGGATGGAGGATTCTGCATGGCACTCCAGACTTCTTTACCATAACAAAGAAGTTTCATAATGGCCTTCAAGGCGATTCAATTAATCTTTCCCAGAGAAAAAAGGATATTTACTTCGAAACAAACAGGAGATTTTCCACTTTTTCACATTTAGAAAATCATGATTTAGTCATCATACATGACCCGCAACCTTTGCCTTTGATCTCGTTTTACAAGAAGACGCAACCGTGGATATTTCGATGTCACATTGACATTTCCAATCCCAACAAGGAAGTTTGGGACTACCTGAAAGGGTTCATCCAGAAATACGATCATTTTGTGGTTTCGCTGCCTGAATACAAGAAGGATGACCTTAACATGCCTCAGAGCGTTATCCATCCTGCCATAGATCCGGTGACGGCGAAAAACAAGCCTGTTTCCGAAACCAAGATCACCAAGTATCTGGATAAGTTCGGGATAGATCGAAAAAAGCCCATTATCTCGCAGGTCTCCAGGTTTGACCCGTGGAAAGACCCGATCGGCGTGGTAAAAATTTTTGAGAGGGTAAGAAAAAAAACGGATTGCCAACTCGTTCTTTTGGGGCAATTCGCTACCGATGACCCTGAAGGGCACAAGATACTGATGTCTCTTCAAAAGAAAGTGGACAAAAGCCCGTTTAAGCATGACATTAAACTGGTTGTAGTGGATAACGCGTTCTTAGTTAATTGTTTGCAGCGAGCTTCATCTGTTGTTATTCAAAAGTCCTTGAAAGAAGGCTTCGGATTAACCGTTGCGGAAGCCTTGTACAAAGGCACTCCTGTTGTTGCATCAAGGGTCGGTGGAATTCCTCTTCAGGTTTTGGATGGCGTGAACGGTTTTCTACACAGTCCTTATGACCTTAAGGGTTTCAGTGACAGCGTGATAAAACTGTTGAAGGATGAAAAACTTTGCGATACGCTGGGAAAGGCGGGAAAAGAGCATGTGACAAAGAACTTCCTGATTACGAGGTTAATGCTTGACTGGCTGCACTTAATGAATAATGTGTTAGCTGAACGTGGCAAGTGAAGTTGAGATTTGATAATGAATAGACTTCTAATTGTGTCGAATCGGCTACCCGTGACCATTCAGAAGAAGAAGGGTACATTGTATTTTAATCAGAGTGTTGGAGGATTAGCCACTGGTTTAGGTTCCTTTTATAAATCCTTCAACAGCAAATGGGTGGGATGGTGCGGAATCCCCTCAGACAAAATTGGCGGGGAAGAGAAGAAAACTATTGAAACCAAGTTGGAGAAAGAATTTTCTAGCTACCCCGTGTTTCTATCAAAAAGAGACGTTGAATTATACTACGGTGAGTTTTGTAACAAAACATTGTGGCCACTTCTCCATGGCTTCACTCAATACGTTACTTACGACAGGAACTCGTGGAGAGCCTTTGAGAAGGTAAATGAGATTTTCGCCAATAGTGTTTTAAAAATCGTGGAACCCGACGACATGGTTTGGATACACGATTATCATCTGATGCTTCTTCCAAGCCTGCTCCGGGAGGAGCATCCAGATATGACGATAGGGTTCTTTTTACATACTCCTTTCCCGGGTTCAGACGTTTTCCGTTTACTTCCGTGGCGGGAAGAAATTTTGTACGGTTTGTTGGCGGCAGACCTCTTAGGGTTTCACACTTACAATTACGTTCAAAATTTTCTCATGACAGTACGACGTTTGCTGGGTCTCAACCACACTTTAGGGAAAATAATCGTTGGCAACCATCTGGCAAAAGTGGATTCTTTCCCTATTGGCATCGATTATCAACTATTCGCCGATGCAGAGACTAAACCCAAGGTGCAAGCAAGCATCGATAAACTGAGCAGACGATTGGGGAACACTAAAAAGATTTTATCGATAGATCGGTTAGACTATACGAAGGGCGTGCTTCATCGGCTTAAAGGGTTTGACCTTTTTCTTAAAAACTATCCTGAATATAGGGGAAAAGTTACTTTGGTGCTTGTGGCGGTTCCCTCCCGTACAAAAGTTAAACGTTATCAATCTCTCAAGAAAAATGTTGACGAGCTTATAGGTAAAATCAACGGGGATTATGGAAAGGTAGGTTGGACGCCCATTCAATACATGTATCACTCTTTGCCGTTTCACAGTTTACTTGCGCTTTACCGTATTTCAGACGTTGCCATGGTTACGCCTTTGGCAGACGGAATGAACCTGATCGCTAAAGAATACATAGCCACAAAAACTGATGGCAAGGGGGTTCTGGTTCTTAGCGAAATGGCTGGAGCCGTTGAGGAACTCAGAGAGGCTATCATAGTTAACCCCAATAGCATAGACGAAATTGCGGAAGCGTTGAAGAAGGCGCTATCCATGCCTGAAGAAGAACAGATCAGACGAAATAGGACAATGCAGGAAAGGCTTTGTAGCTACAACATCAATGTTTGGGCTGATGATTTCATGAATAGCTTGTCACAGGTTAAGAAGGACCAGCAGGAGTTAAAAGCTAAAGAAGTGGGAAGCAAAATAAAAGCTAAAATTATTGATGACTACCTCAGAAGCGAAAGTCGATTGATTTTTCTAGATTATGATGGAACTCTGGTGCCGTTTGCTTCTACACCTGAAGCGGCAAAACCAGATGCGGAACTTCAAAATTTACTAGGTTCTCTGGCTGAAGATGCAAAGAACCAAGTTGTAATCATAAGCGGACGGAACAAAGAGTCTTTAGAAGAGTTCTTCGAGCATGTTGACATCGGGTTAGTGGCAGAGCACGGTGCGTGGATCAGGGATGACCAAGGTAAATGGGCGACAACAGGCGATTATAACACGGATTGGAAAGAAACAATAAGACCGATTCTTGAACGTTTCAAGCGCAGGACTCCTGGTGCTTTGGTTGAAGAGAAGGATTTCTCGTTGGTGTGGCATTACCGCCGGGGGGACCCGGAATTATCTGCGGTCAGAGTCGCAGAGCTGAAAGAAACGCTTTATTTTCTAACTGCTAATTTGGAGCTTGATGTTGCTGAGGGTAACAAAATTGTGGAAGTGAAAAACGCGGGTATAAACAAGGGTCACGCAGCCATGAAATGGATGTCCAAGAAGAAATGGGATTTCATGTTGGCGGTTGGAGATGACGTTACAGATGAAGACCTTTTCAGCGCGCTTCCCGAGTTCGCGTATTCTATTAAGGTTGGGTTGGCACCGTCGAAAGCGAAATTTCGGTTTAAATCGCAAAGAGATGTGAGGTTACTGCTTGAGAATTTGCGTGATGCAAAAGCAAAACGCGCGCTTTCTCAAAACTAAGTGTTCCCTTTAATAGGCATTAACTAACGTTTGCGTTTTTTGAAGTAGACAAATAGTCCTGCACAGGCAATAGCAATGGCTAAAACTATCGCTTTTTGAAAGCTGTTTTCTTTTGTGTTCCATCCAATTGTAAGAACTGGGTTGTCTTGGGAAGAAAAGTAAGTTACCGGTTGACTTGACGGCGAAGGCTTGGACTCTGATGGTGAAAGGCTTGGAGAAGAGTTGGATGAAGTTTGTGGGGCATCTACGGTGAAGTAAACGGTGGCGGTTCCAAATGCCCCAACAAACCAGGCGTGTGCAGCCGCTTTCAAGGTGTAATTGCCGTTTGGCAACCCCATGAACATTTCAACTCCCTTTAATTCAAGGTCGGTTGGTTGCTCTCTGTTTATCACTCCTGAATAATTTGTTCCCTCAAGCCAAAACTCGATAAATTCCACTCCGCCAATTGGAGCGACAGCTGAAATGTTAACCATAACGTTGTTTGTAGTGTAAGTGGTGCCGTTTTTCGGCGAATTTATTGAGACTGAAGGCGTGCTGGCTACTTTGAAGTACACCCAATCAGATGAGTAACTTTTTCCCTCCGCATCTTTCATGTAAACCACCAGGTTATGTGAGCCCTCAATTAACCTTGTTAAAGTCATGTTTCCCGAGATTGTAACGTTTGCTTTGTTGTCCAAAGAATAAGCTGTCCACGAAACAGGTTTATTCACTGTGAATCTTAAGGGAATATCCTTTGTTGCTTCGTTCAAGCCTTTCTGATGCAATCCTGACGCGGGAGACAGTATTTTCACGGTGATGTCTGCGTTCAGTGCTGGCGGTGGAGCTGGCGAAGGCAATGGACCCTGGAAATATGGTTCAGATGGTTCTGGCGAATTTGAAACGAAATTATAAATGTCGTTCGTGTTGTTCACAAGTTCGTTATTGTAAGCTTGAGTGGGTAATGATTCGTAAAATGCGAGGCCGTAATAGTTAGCCTGTATGTAGTTTTCGTGTATTTTGTTGGTTGTGCTTCCTGAGAGGCAGACGCCATCATGATTGCCCGTCATGTTGTTTCCGAAAACGTTGTTTTCGATTGAATTCACGATATTTAAACCGTGAGAGTTGTTGTTTGTTATGTTGTTCTTTGAAACGGTTATGAAACGGGAACTGAACGTGACTACCATTCCGCTGCCTGGGTTATCAATTATCTGGTTTTCAGTGACCGCGCTGGATGTGCATTGAAAAATAACTGCGCCTGTAATGTGATTATGGGTTATTTCGTTCCCAGAGAGAGTTACCGACGAAGAAAACGCGATTCTGATTCCGCAGTCTCCGTAGCTGTTCGTTATCTGGTTTTTTGAAACTATACCGTTGGAAGCGGATTCGATGTTAAGCCCAACAAAATTATCCGTTATAAGGTTGCCGCTGATGTTACAACCCGCGCAGCTGTAAAGGAACACCCCGCACATGTCATCGTAAACAGGGAAACCCGATGGTCCAAATTCTGGAAATTCGGTTGGAATTCTTCTGCCGCTGTTCTGGATAGTGAAGCCGCTTATCTCCACATTGATGGATGCAACCGTTATAACGTCGCCAGTGGAGTTTCCGTCAATTATTGAAGTTTTGTTTTCACCCCTGAGCTTTAATTGCTTGTCAATGACCACATGCTCGTAGTAACTTCCAGCCCGCACCTGAATTATGTCACCAGATGAAGCCGCGTTTATGGCCGCTTGCATAGAAGAAAAGTCTGCTTCTGGCGAGTCATCGTCTACAATCCATGTTGTATTTTCAGCCCGAGCCAGATTAGTTGAGGCTGCAGCGAAAAAGCTTGAGAAGACAAGTATCAAAATGAAACCTGAAGCTGTTTTGCGTCCCGCTTGGATTTTCATCTCAAGCACCAAAATAACTTTGCTCTTTTGCGTAATAAAAATTTTTTTGTAAAGGTTTCTTGACTAAACATTTTTTTCTTAGTCAAGATTTCTTGACTAACAAATTCTGAACATGAAACAGGCTCTGCTGTAAGAGGGTTTTAAGCTGAAGTGGCATCAGCTAAGTTTTTTGCCGACTTTTTCCTTGTAGGCTAAAGTGCCTACGGTTACACCTATGACGAGCATCAATGTAAACACGACGCTTGGGTATTCTGGAAGCGCCCAAACGTTTGAACTTGTCATTTTCACTATGTCCGCTTTTTTGATGACTTCATTTGTGTTTGGGTTGATAAATGAGTGCACGCGGTACATGTCAACAAGCACTCCTGTTTTCCTGTCGAAATAACAATCGCCGGAGTCTTCAGAGCTGGTCCACGATAGATGATTTATTTCCCTTTTGCCGTCTGGGTAACTCCATTCCAATGTTTCGTTAATTGTAAACTGAACCGTTGACACCTTATCTCCTGCTCTGAGATTAGCGGCGCAGAAAGGAACCCCTGCGAATCCCGAGCTGAAGTTCAAGTTTTTTGTCAGGTCTGTTTGCCCGTTGATGCGGTCTTCACTTCCATTATAGTAATGAAGAGTGTAAACATGGGAAATAACAGGTCCAGAAACACCTGTGATTTCGATACTCACCCATTCGGTGTTGTTCGCCTCGAAAGGGGGCACGTAAATGATCGCGTCTGGGTCGCTGGAAGAAAAGTGCCCGTACATAGTATAGTAGAAAACGTCACCTTTGGCTACACCAGGCGTCACGGTCTGCGCCGAAGTTACTTTTGCGCCTGCAAAGCAGAGAAGACAGAGCAGTAGAATGATGGCGGAGAAACCTCTATCCATGTTTCGTCACAAGATCATATGTTGCTTTGCCGTTTTATGAATTATGACTGCTTGTCAATGAGTTGAGGCGTAAGGCTGGGAAATTGTATTTAACTTGTTTGCGGAAGATATAGCTGTTGAAGTCTCATGCCGACGAATCTGCCTCCCGAAGCTATGGATAAGTGGGAAGAGGTTGAAGCTGCCCGTACCCCTAGGGAAAAAATGGAAAAGATGCAGGAATTCCTAAAGTACGTTCCGCAGCACAAAGGTACAATGAAGCTTCGCGGCGAAATCAAGAGGAAGATTGCGCTTATTCGCAATGACTTGGAAGACAAAAAGCGTAAGGGCGTAGGCAAGAGCAGCGGTGGACCAAAACTTTTTATTGAAAAAGAAGGGTCGGCGCAGATAGCGGTGATAGGCGTGACAAACGTGGGCAAAAGCTGCCTGATGAGCGCCACAACAAATTCAAAGGTGCTTGTTACCCCTACCCCGTACAGTACACATGAACCAGTGCCTGGTATAATGGATTATGAGGATGTGCAGTTCCAGCTTATTGAAGCTCCAGCGGTAATGAAGGGCAGCGCAGATGGACGGGGAACAGGACATGTCACGCTTGGTTTAGCGCGAAATGCTGATGGCGTAATTTTAATGGTTGATTTATCACATAATCCTATTGAGCAGTTAGAGTTGGTCTTGGCTGAGTTAGAGAAGAGTCGGGTCTTGGTAAACAGGCCAAGTGGACGTGTAACTATTAATCGTCGCCATGCTGGTACCGCGCTAAGAGTTATCCTTCTTGGACACCTGATTGATTGCAGCATGCGTGATGTAGAAGATTTATTGAAAGAATACAAAATTCACGATGCCATTATACGAATTAGCGGTGATGTCAGGTTGGAAGATGTAGAAGATGCAATTTTTGAAACCACCATCTATAAGCCAGCGGTTATCGCAGCAAACAAGTTGGACCTAAAAGGCGCTGAGGCGAACCTGCGTACATTAAAAAGGCATGTTAATGGCAAGTTGCCTATTATCGCCATGTCTTGTGAACGTAAAGAGGGACTTGACGAGTTAGGCAAAGCAATTTTTGATAGTTTAGGGGTTATTCGGGTCTACACCAAGGAACCCGGTTCAAAGGAAGAGACTGGTCGCCCGTTTGCACTTAAACGTGGGGCTACAATTAATGATTTAGCGAAGAATATTCACAAAGACTTTGTTCATAATTTCTTGTTTGCCATGGTGTGGGCTAAGCGTTTGCCCTTTAGTCCCAAAAAGGTTGGGTTGAATTTTGTTTTGGAAGATGAGGATGTTGTGGAGGTCCACACTAAGATTTAGAGTTTAAAACGGGTGTTTTTAGAAAGATAAAGAGATTAGATTGGCGGTTTTATCTGCTGGATTGGGCTATGCGTTCGATTTCGTTGCGTTTGGCGACGCCTGCGCTTTTGATGTCGTTGTTAGCTGCAAAGATAAGTTCGTCTGCGATGGTTTCTGGTACGCTGCGCGGGTTGTTTGCGCTGGCGCTGCGTGCGCCTTCGGTGAGGTTTCGAAGTGCCATGTCTATTCGCCGTTGAGGCGCCAAGTCTACGCTGAGGTGGTAGACGGTTCCGCCGTAGCTGAGGCGTGTGGTGTCTTCTGCTGGCGCGCTGTTTTCTACTGCTTGAACGAGGATTTCCACGGGGTTTTTTCCGGTGCGCAGGTGGATTATTTCAAACGCCTGTTTTACGAAGTTGGTGGCGCGGGCTTTTTTGCCGGCGTTTTTGCCTGGGCGCATGAAGCCGTTTATGAAGCGTTCTACGATGTTGACGCGGGCTTTGCGGAAGCGTTGGTGTTCGTGGCGTCCCATGCTGTGGGGCAGGGTCATGGGCGTCAAGTTTATGTAGCGTTGTAAGCCGGGGTCTTTGACCTCTATGCCTTCGAAGGTCCATTTTTGGAAGAGTAGGATTTCCTGTTTTGCTTTGCTCATTCGGGTCACCTTGCGGGTTTTTGTTTGCGGCCGTAGACGAGTTCGTTTAGGCTTACGCCGTTGACTTTGATGACTTTCCAGCGGACGCCTGGGATGTCGCCCATTGCGCCGCCTCGGGTGCCGCCTATGCCTTCGACGATGACTTCGTCGTGTTCATCGACGACGTTTAGGGCGCCGTCGCCTGGGAGAAAAGCGGTTATTAAGCGTCCGTTTTTGATGAGTTGCGTGCGGACGCATTTGCGTATGGCGCTGTTCGGCTGTTTGGATTCAACGCCTACTTTTTCTAGAACTATGCCGCGGCTCATGGGTGCGCCCTGTAACGGGTCGACTTTTTCGTCTAAGCGGAGCATGCGGCGGTTAAAGTAACGATCTGACCAGCGGAAGTTTTTCCGTTTGGCTTTAAGTTGTCTTGCGGCGAATTCGCCTCTTGGAGATTTTGGGCACATGCCTTATGTTTCCTCTTGCACAGCATAAATCCCAACACACATATATAAACAAAACGAAGCTGAAGCACGGGTTTCGTTCGGATTACTTTGTTGCATGTTGTTTGCTTTACTTTCACTGTACTCTCCCCTGCACTGGGAAGTCGGTTCTAGGATAGCTTAAAAGCCGTTGAGGAGGCACTCTTTTTCTTAAAGATTGGGAGAAGTGAAGCGTTTGTATCAGAATACCGTTGTAAAGAGTATGGCGTCTCCGCCTTTGCTTTCGCTGAACATGCGGAACGTGAACCAGTTGTTTCCGGGTTTTGCTTTGGGGGATTTTGCTGTGCTTTATGGGTCTTCGTCTGTTGTGTCTTTGTCTTCGCTGTTGTGTGTGAGGGCGCAGTTGCCTGTTCAGCTTGGAGGTTTAGGAAGCAACGTGGTTTTTGTGGATGGCGGAAACACTTTTCAGCTTTATCATGTGGCTCGGTTGGCGCGGTTGCATGGGCTTGACCCGAAGCAGACTTTGGAGCGGATTTACATTTCCAGGGCGTTCACGGCTTATCAGATGACGGCGCTTGTGCTTGAGAAGCTTAGAGAAACTATTCGGCGGTATGATGCGAAGCTGGTGGTGATTTCGGATATTGCAGGGTTTTTCTTGGACAAGGACGTTGCTGAGACTGAGGCGCGTCGAGTTTACAGCCAGGTAACTGCTTACCTCTCAAACTTTGCGAAGGAAAACCAGGTTATGCTGGTTGCCACGTATCCGCCGCATCAGGCGAGCAGGCGAAACACTCTCCTTCATGAGGTAACTTGTGGAAGAGCCAACACGGTCATATCGCTTCGGCAGACAAGGTATGAACGGGAATTCGTTTTGGAGAAGCATCCGCGCTACGTTTTGGGGGTTGCGGAACTTCCCTCTGAGACTCTTACGCTGGATCATTTCTTGAAGGCTTAACGATGGGCCGGACTGTTGAGTCGTACCGTATGGCGTTGGAAGATGAAATCAGCCGGTGGAAAGGATTCTCTAAGGCGCTGCGCACCGAGGATCGGGAGGCGTTTGAGGCTTTGATGGATGCGTGCAGGCTTTTTGCTTCAGCGGGAAGCAATGCTACTCAGCCGATACTTTTTGAGCCTATGGTCATGTCTATTCTGCTTTTCCAGCAAAAACAGCTGCGTAGGTTAGAGAAGGCTTTAGATGCGGTCAGGCAACGCGGGCAGTTCGAAGCGTGTTAGGGGTTGGCTTCTTGATGTTTACCCTTCTGGCTTCGGTGAAGTCGCGGTTTGGGTTATCGGCGAGAACGGTGAGCGAGTTAGGCTTACGGACAGGTTTCAGCCGAAAATCTACGTTTCAGGCAAGCAGGAAGACATAGAGCAGTTAGCCAGCGGTTTCTTTTCCGGCCGAGCCGTTGCCATGTGGAGTTTTACGTGCAAGTATGCGCAGCCGACTGATGGTGAGAAGTCAAGGGTTCTGGAGGTCACGCTTAAGGACTGCAGAAAAACGTTTGCGTTCACGCGGTTTGTTCTGGAAAAGGGCGATTACCTGCGGTATCAGGTTCATAACTGCGATTTGCATGGGGACAGGGCTTATCTTTTTAGTCGTGACCTGTTTCCGCTTGCCCATGTGGAGGTGGAAGCTGAAGACGAAGGTTTGAGGTACAAGCTTTTAGATTCGGTGCGGGATCTTCACTATTCTGTTCCGCCTTTGCGGGTGACTCGGCTGGAGGTGGAAATTGCCAAAGAGCACAAAATAGCTGGCTTCAGAGACCCGATAGGCAGGATAGTTGCGGTTCAGGGTGACAAGCAAAGGGTCGTGGGTTCTGGAGAGGAAGCTGAGAAGCTGTTGCAGCTTGTGAGGGTCATCAGGGATTTCGACCCTGACATTGTTTTGACGTCTGGCGGGGACTCTTATCTTTTCCCCTACCTGATTCACAGAGCCACAGTCGGCGGCGTCTTGGACAGGTTTGTGCTTAACCGTGATGCGGTTCCTTTTGTTAGCAAGGTGGGGCGGGGCAGAACGTTCTTTTCTTATGGGCGCACGTTCTACAGGGCGGCTACGATGCGGCTTTACGGCAGGGTTCATGTTGACCGGAATAACACTTTTGTTTTGAATGAGGCTGATTTTGACGGGTTATTTGAGGTGGCGAGAACTTGCAGGGTGCCGTTGCATACCGCTTCACGTGCGTCTATCGGCTCCAGCATGTCTTCGCTTCAGTTTTATCAGGCGGTTAAGGATGAAGTTTTGATTCCTAGGAACAAGAGCATACCTGAAGCCTTCAAGTCCGCTTATGAGCTGCTTGTGGGGGACCGTGGGGGCTTTGTGTATGAGCCGCAGGTGGGGATTCATGATGAGGTGGGCGAGGTGGATTTTTCCTCGATGTATCCTGTTTTGATGGTGAACAACAATATTTCCGCTGAAACCGTGCTTTGCAGGTGTTGTCCAGATTCGCGGCGGCGCATTCCCGAGTTGAATTATCACATCTGCGAGAAGCGGACGGGTATCGTTCCTAAAGCATTGAAGCTTATTGTCACCAAGCGACTTGAGTATAAGCGGCTGGCGCAGGAAGTTCAGGACCCTGAGCTTCGGGAAGTTTATGATAAACGGCAGGCGGCTTTGAAGTGGATTTTGGTGACGTGTTTCGGCTATTTGGGTTATAGGAACGCCAAGTTTGGCACCGTTGACGGTCACATGGGGGTTTGCGCGTTCGGCAGGGAAGCGTTTCTTAGGGCGGCTCGCATGGCGGAGGCTAGGGGTTTTGAGGTTATTCACGGGATTGTTGATTCGTTGTGGCTGAAGAAGAAAAACGCGTCTGTTTCAGAGTACACGGATTTGTGTGCGGAAGTAAGCAGGAAAATCGGGGTTCCTTTGAATTTTGAGGGGGTTTACAAGTGGGTTGTTTTTCTTCCCTCCAAAGTTCATCCTAACATCGGAGTGTTAAACAGGTACTACGGCGTCATGAAAAACGGCAAGGTGAAAGTCAGAGGCATAGAAGTGCGGCGCAGGGATACCCCGCGGTTTGTTCACGACGCTCAGATGGACATGATTAACGTTTTAGCTTCTGCGGATGACTCTAAGCAGTTTATGGCGAAAATCCCTGAGGTGCTCGGGGTTGTGAAGGAGCATCGGCGGAAACTGCTGGACGGGGATGTGCCTGTGTGGGATTTGATTGTCACGAAGCATTTGTCGAAGCACCCGAGTAAGTACAAGCAGCATGTAAGCCAGGTTATTGCGGCGGAGCAGTTGATGAAGGAAGGCGCGGAGGTTCACGCGGGCAAAAACGTCAGGTTCCTGTTCACGAGGGCTGATGACAAGCGGTATGAACGCAGGGTTAAGGCGGAGCAGCTGATAGAGAAGGGCGTTAACGCGGACACACGAAAGTATCTGCTTCTGTTGTACGCTTCAGCGGCGGGCTTGTTGAGTTTTGCAGGGTACACGGCTGAATCGGTTTATGACGCGGTCAGAGGATACAAACACAAAAACCTCACGGACTACTGAGTTTGGAGAAAGAGTTTTGGTTGGATTAAATTTTAATCCCGACGACGACGAGTGACTTGCGTCGGGGGTATGAGGTGAGGTCAGGAAAAAGGCAAGGATACAGAG
>Ga0315536_1000718_pt1 | contig 16642 bp, 12 predicted proteins | sample SalMarSW160230MG_FD_203093 | JGI IMG/M metagenome (GOLD analysis project Ga0315536, IMG submission 203093) | Salt marsh sediment microbial communities from the Plum Island Ecosystem LTER, Massachusetts, United States - Salt Marsh Sediment SW1602-30 ... | reverse complement strand
GACCTATACCCGGTTACCGTGGCGGCGGCTCCCCGCCGGGGACCGGGGACCGGGCGGTCAAACGGTCATCGGCACGGCGGCGGCCGCGGAGGCTGCGCCGACCCCTCGGCCGGCGCCGGCGGCTGACGCCTACGCTGATTCCACGTGACCTCGGTCCCGGACGTTCCTGAAACACCTGAAACAGTGGTGCGGCTGCGCGGCGTGAGCAAGCACTACGGGACCAAGACAGCCGTCTCCCACCTCGACCTGGATGTGCGTGCCGCCGAGGTACTGGCGCTGCTCGGCCCCAACGGCGCCGGCAAGACCACGACGATCGAGATGTGCGAGGGATTCGTGCGCCCCGACGCCGGCACCATCGAGGTGCTCGGGCTGGACCCGATCGCCGACAACGCGCGCCTGCGCGCCCGCATCGGGGTGATGTTGCAGGGCGGGGGCGGCTACCCCACGGCTCGCGCCGGCGAAATGCTGAAGCTGGTGGCTTCCTACGCCGCCGACCCGCTGGACCCGGCGTGGCTGATGGACATCCTGGGACTCACCGATGCCGCACGGACCACGTACCGGCGGCTCTCCGGCGGGCAACAACAACGGCTCGCGTTGGCTTGCGCGCTGGTCGGTCGCCCTGAACTGGTGTTCCTCGACGAACCCACCGCGGGGATGGACGCGCACGCCCGGCTGCTGGTCTGGGAACTGATCGATGCGCTGCGCCGCGACGGCGTGACCGTGGTGCTGACCACTCACCACCTCAAGGAGGCCGAGGAGCTCGCCGATCGGCTGGTCATCATCGACCACGGGGTGACCGTGGCCGCGGGCACACCGGCGGAGCTGATGCGCACCGGCGCCCGGGACCAGTTGCGGTTCTCCGCGCCGCCGCGGCTCGATCTGACCCTGCTGGCCGCCACCCTGCCGGAGGACTACAAGGCCACGGAGGTGACCCCGGGCGGGTACCTGGTCGAGGGGCCGATCAACCCACAGGTGCTCGCGACCGTGACGGCCTGGTGCGCGCACATCGACGCTCTGGCCACCGAGATGCGAGTCGAGCAACGCAGTCTCGAGGACGTGTTCATCGACCTCACCGGGAAGGATCTGCGGCAATGACCGACCCGCTGTTTCCGACAGGAACCTTCGCACCGGACCCACACCCCAGCGCCGTGCCGCGGATGCTGTCCGCCCAGTTCGCGCTGGAGCTGAAGCTGCTGCTGCGCAACGGCGAACAGCTGCTGCTGACCCTGTTCATCCCGATCACGCTGCTGGTCGGTCTCACGCTGCTGCCGCTCGGTTCGTTCGGCGGCAACCGCGCAGCCACATTCGTCCCCTTCATATTGGCGCTCGCGGTGATATCCACCGCGTTCACCGGGCAGGCGATCGCGATCGCGTTCGATCGCCGCTACGGCGCACTCAAACGGCTTGGAGCCACGCCGCTGCCGGTCTGGGGAGTCATCGCCGGCAAGGCTTTGGCGGTGGTCGCCGTGGTCTTCCTGCAGGCGATCATCCTGGGAGCCATCGGCTGCGCGCTCGGCTGGCGACCCGACCCGCCGGCGTTGGCGTTGGGCGCGGCGATCATCGCGCTGGGCACCGCGGGCTTCGCGGCTTTCGGCCTGTTGCTCGGCGGGACACTGCGGGCCGAGATCGTGCTGGTGGTCGCCAACCTGATGTCGTTCGTCTTCGCCGGACTCGGCGCGCTGACCATCAACACGACGATGATCCCGACCTGGGTCAAATGGCTTTCCCGACTCACCCCGTCGGGGGCATTCACCGAGGCGATGTCGCAGGCGACGACCTTGTCGGTGGACTGGTTCGGAATCGTTGTGCTGACGGTGTGGGGTGTGCTGGCGGCAGTTGCCGCGCTGCGCTGGTTCCGGTTCACCTGACTCGTCCACCCGACGTGCAGCGAGATTGCCGCCGTGGTCGTGGTTGGCGCCGCGATCACAGCCCTGACGGCAATCTCGGCGTCGCCGGGCCGTACTACGGGACGTAGTTTTCGGTGGCTTACGATCGGGCGGTGCCGGGACGAATGCTGCTGCGGTTGGTGGACCTGCTCCCCTGCCCCAGCCTGGGTGTCCAGCGCGTCATCGCGGCGGCCGTCATCCTCACCCAGGGCGGCATCGCGGTCACCGGCGCGATCGTGCGCGTCACGGCGTCGGGACTCGGCTGCCCCACCTGGCCGCAGTGCTTCCCGGGCAGCTTCATCCCGGTGGCCCACGCCGAGGTGCCGCGCATCCATCAGGCGGTCGAGTTCGGCAACCGGCTGATCACCTTCGCGGTCGTCGTCACCGCGGCGCTGGCCGTGCTCGCGGTGACGCGTGCGCGCCGGCGGCCGGAGATCCTGTTCTATGCGTGGCTGATGCCGGTGTCCACGGTGGTGCAGGCGGTTATCGGCGGGATCACCGTGCGGACCGGCCTGTTGTGGTGGACGGTGGCCATCCACCTGCTGACATCGATGACGATGGTGTGGCTGTCGGTGCTGCTCTACGTCAAGATCGGCGAACCCGACGACGGAGTGATCCAGCAACGAGTGGCCACGCCGCTGCGCGCGCTGACCGCGCTCGCCGGGGTGAACCTGGCTGCGGTGCTGGTAACGGGCACACTGGTGACGGCCGCCGGCCCGCACGCGGGCGACCGCAGCCCCACCCGGACGGTGCCGCGACTGAAAGTGGAAGTCGCCACCCTGGTGCATATGCATTCGTCGCTGCTGGTCGCCTACCTGGCGTTGTTGGTGGGGCTGGGTTTCGGGCTGCTGGCCGTGCGTGCCACCGGCGCCATCCTGCTGCGGCTCGGCGTGCTGGTGGCCCTGGTGTGCGCGCAGGCCGCCGTCGGCACCGTGCAGTATTTCACCGGGGTGCCCGCCGCCCTGGTCGCGGTCCACGTGGCGGGTGCCGCGGCGTGCACGGCGGCCACGGCCGCGCTATGGGCCTCGATGCGAGAGCGGGCCAAGCCCGAGCCGCTCGCACGCTGACTCCACGGCCAGCGCGAACTCGCGCTCGGCAAGATCACGGGCGCCCGCGTCCAACCACCGCCAGCCCAGCGACGGGTCCACCAGCTGCAGCTCCAGTAGGCGCGGATCGCCGCGGCCGCCGACGACGTGAGCCCGCGCGTAGAGCAGCTCGCTTTCCCGGATGCCCGCGCTGGCCGCCGCGGCGGTCAGTGCGGCGCCGCCGACCTCCCAGATTTCGAAGTCGGGCTCCGCCTGAACAAGCGTGCGCCCTTGGGAGGTGAACGCGTGTGACGGCTCGCCGCCCAGAAAAACCAGCACCGTCTCGGGGGATGCATCGCACGCTTGCACCAGCACGCTGTGGCCCGCGTCGTGCAGTTCGCCCGCCTCCAGCACGGCCGAAACCCGGTCGGCGCAGCGGCGGGTGCCGGTGCCGATGGCCGGGCTGACGAAGACCTGGCCGCTGCGCGGCAACCGAACGCGTTGACCCGGCGCGAAGACCTCACCGGGTACCGTCGGCACTCCCCGCTCCGCCAGGTCGACCAGATAGCGCCGGTCGGAGTTCCAGGCCACCACCGCCGGCGCATTGAGCACGTTGGACATGCTGGCGATCCAGGCCAGGAACCCGCCGAGCCGCTCGGCGTAGTCGCGGGTGGCCCGCAGGATCACCAGGTCCGCCAAACCGGTCTCGGGATCGTCCCAGGACAACCAGCGCGCGTGCAGACCGCGCTGCCGCAGGGCGGCGACCAGCCCGGCGTCGTCGCCGTCACCGGTGACGTGCTGCGGGCAGCCCGCCAGCACGATGCGGGGATGGAAGATGTCCGGCCGGGCGGGCTTCATTCCCCGGCATGATAGGCGCATGCATGCAATCGAAGTCGCGAAAACGGGCGGCCCCGAGGTCCTGCGCTACGTCGACACGGAACAACCCGCACCGGGTCCCGGCGGGGTGCTGATCAAGGCGGAGGCCATCGGGGTCAACTACATCGACACGTACTTCCGGTCCGGGCAGTATCCGCGGGAGTTGCCGTTCGTCCTCGGGACCGAGGTTTCGGGCACGGTGGCCGAGGTGGGCGCGGATGTGATGACGCTGCGCCCAGGCGATCGGGTGGCAACTGCGGCGGCATCCGGTGCCTATGCCGAGTTCTGCACCGCACCGGCCTGGCTGTGCGCTCCGCTGCCGCCTGCCGTCGAGTTCGACGTGGCGGCCTCGGCGCTGCTGAAAGGGTTGACGGCGCACTACTTACTCAAGTCGGTCTACCCGGCGCAGCCCGGCGACACGGTACTGGTACACGCGGGTGCGGGTGGGGTCGGCCTGATCTTGACGCAATGGGCGTCGAACCTGGGCATTCGGGTGATCACGACGGTGTCCACACCTGCCAAGGCCGAGCTGTCCCGGCAGGCCGGTGCCACCGATGTGCTGGATTACCCGGGCGACGACCCGGCCGAGTTCGGGAAGCGAATCCGCGCTCTGACCGACGGCGCGGGCGTGGAAGCCGTGTATGACGGGGTCGGGGCCAGCACCTTCGACGCCAGCCTGGCCAGCCTCGCTATCCGGGGGACACTCGCGTTGTTCGGTGCCGCCAGCGGGCCGGTGCCCCCAGTGGACCCGCAGCGGCTCAACGCCGCCGGCTCGGTGTACCTGACCCGGCCGAATCTGGCCCACTTCACCCGCAGTGAGCAGGAATTCGCCTGGCGTGCAGAGGAATTGTTCGACGCGATCGCCGCGGCCTCGATCAGGGTCACCGTGAGCCGGCGCTACCCGCTGGCCGAAGCCGCCCAGGCACATCGCGACCTGCACGGGCGTAAGACGGTCGGCTCGGTCGTGCTGGTGCCGTAGCTGTTAGGTGAACCGGACAACGCGGCCCGGCGTCAAGCGTTCGACACGCCCGTGGCATTCGACTTCGACCGGCGGAACATCACGCGGGTCGACGCTGACCTCCGCGCCCTTCCCGCTGATCCACACGTGCAGGTGGCTGCCGCGGAAGTGTATCGGAATTCCCAGTGCTCCAAGATATTCCGGCCAGTGCGGAGACAGCACGATGCGGTCGCCGCGGATTTCCAAACCGGTGAAGCACCGCTGCACGAAGTCGGCGCTGCCGGCCATCGCGGCCAGATGAATGCCTTCCGATGTGGTGCCGCCCTGGATATCGGCGACGTCGGATACGAGTACTTGCCGGAAGAATTCCAGCGCGCGATCACGATTGGCCCGGGCCAGCACCCAGGCGTGAACGACCGCACTCAACGTCGAGCCATCTGAGGTGCGGGCCATGTAATAGTCGACCATCACCGGGATCTGGTCGGGCTCCAGGTGGTAATCGAGCCGGTCCAGCAATTCACGCAGTTCGTCGGCAGACAGCAGGTAGAGCAGCATCAGTACATCGGCCTGCTTGGAGGCCTGGTACCGGTTGATGTCGTCGTTCTCGGCTTCCAGGATGCGGTCGAGCCGCTGGATGTTGCCGTAGCGCTGGCGGTAGCCCGCCCAATCCAGTTCCGCCAGACGCTCGTATCCCTCGAACTGGCTGATCACGCCGTCGTGGAACGGAACGAACATGCGCCGGCTGACGTGGCCCCACTGCGCGAGCTCGGCGTCGGTCAGCTCCAGCTTTTCGCACAGATCCAACCGGTTGGGTAGCGGCACATGCTCGAGCGCCTCGATCGCCCGCAAGATCACCCAGGCAGCCATCACGTTCGTATAGGCGTTGTTGTTCACGCCGTCGTATGGCCGGTCGGGGTAGCCGGAATGAAATTCGTCGGGACCGATGACACCGTTGATGCGGTACCGATCACTCTCGGCGTCGTAGCTGGTGCGGCTGACCCAGAAGCGGGCTATCTCGGCAAGCATCTCGGCGCCGTAGTCGATCAGGTACGCCAGATCGCCGGTCGCCTGGTAGAACTGCCACACGTTGTACGCGACGGCGCTGCCGATGTGGTGCGCGAGCTGGCTGGGATCGGGCCGCCACCGGCCGGACCGCGGGTTCAAGTGCTGCTGGGGGCTTTCCTCCCGCCCGTCGCTGCCCGACTGCCACGGGTACATCGCACCGCGGTAGCCCGCCAGCTTGGCGGCGCGCCGGGCTTCCCGCAGCCGGCGATACCGGTATCGCAGCAGCGACCGGGTGATGGTGGGAAGTCGCAGGTTCAGCACCCGGAAGATGAACAGCTCGTCCCAGAAGATATGTCCGCGGTAGGCCTCGCCGTGCAGCCCCCGGGCCGGCACCCCGACATCGAGTTCCTCGCTGTTGTAGGACACCGTCTGCAGCAGATGCAGCAGATGCAGGCGCAGGACTCGCAATTCGTCGGGGTGATCGTCGAATTCGACTGACATCCGTTCCCACAGATGCGCCCATGCGAGCTTGTGCCCCTCGAGGATTCCGGCAAACCGCTCCTGGCGACCGAGCCTGCGCTCGGCACTGGTGGCCGGATGGGAGGTGGCGACGTCGCGCCCGGTCACCAGGGTGACGACCTTCTCCACGGTCAGAGCCTGGCCCATTTTCAGCTCGGTGAAAGCCTCGTGGCCGATCTCGAATTCTTCGTCAACCAGCCGGTAGGTCGCGGGCGCCGGCACGTCGCCGCGCCATAGGCACGTCTGCGCGGCCACCGCCACCGGAATCTTCGACTGCGTGGTCTCGACGGTCATCAGCACCGAATTCTCCGACAGCGCAGCCTTTTCCAGGCCCTGCAGGTGATTGCTGGCCAACTCGCGATAGCGTTCGACCAGGCCGTTGCGGACGTTGCCGTCCAGCGTCGAGCGGATCTCGATCGTGCCGGACCAGTCCTCGGCGACGATGATGCTTTGCAGGGCGGCCACGTGCGCCTGGTTCATCGCCACGAACCGGTGCTGTGTCACCGAGGTGGTGCGGCCGGCGTCGTCGCGGAAGCGCAGTTCGCGCGTGAGCACCGCGCCGCGCAGGTCCAATTTCTGACGGTACGACAGCAACGTCACGGCATCGATGTCGAACCACTCACCGCCATCGATGCGGAATGTCAACGGAAGCCAGTTGGGCAGGTTCACCAGGCTTTCGTGATCCGTCTCGACACCACCGATCACGTCAACCAACCGGTTGTAGACGCCGGCGGCATAGGTTCCCGGGTAATGGATTTGACCGGCCTTTGATTCCGGCGCCGCCCCACGGGTGGCGAAGTGGCCGTTGCCGACCGTGCATAACGCTTCGCGCAGCTTCTCGTTGTGCGGATCGTAACCCTCGAATGTGTATGTCCAAGCCTGGGTTGATGTCTCGCGTTCATACCGCAGCCAGTTGCCGCCACGGAAGACGAAATCACGGACTTCGGTGGGGTTTTCCAGACTGAGGCTGGCGGCGGTGGGTCGATCGCCGTCCTCGCTGTGCCGCACCACTATCCCGACACCGCTGAACAGAACCGCATCGAAAGCATCCTCGTCGGTGAGGTCATCGCCGAGGTAAATCGTTAGCGCCCGCTCCATTTGACCGATGTGATCGCGGATCCAGGCCAACGCGGTGCCCTTGTCCCAGTCGATGTCCGGCCGCAACTCAACGACCTTGCGGCCGCTGGTCACGCGAAGACCCTGGCGCAGGCCGCGCCGGTGGGTGGCCGCAATCACCTCGGCAACGCGCTCGGCCGCGACGTTGCGATAGTGCACGGCCACAGCGAACCGCTTGTGCTCGACTCGCACTCCCGGAATCCGGCTCAGCTCGTCGCGCAGTTCGGTGGCAGCGCTCTCCAGCACACCGACCGCGGCGGCCGCCGCATCGTGCTGGTGGTAGCTGCCGTCGGGTCCGGTCAGTTCGAAGCCGTGGCTGCCGGCGTACCAGATTCCCGGCACTCCGACCCGGTCGCGGATATCCGCCAGGTCCCGGCCGGAAAGGATCGCCACCGGGCACTGCACGGCCAGCTGCTGGAGCGCCTCGGCGGCGCCGTCGACAAGCGTGGCCGCGTCAGGGTCCGGCACGATCTCCGACAACGTGCCGTCGTAGTCCAGACAGATGAATGGCTGCCGGCCGGCGGCGATACCGATGAGCTGGCCGTAGGAGTCCAGCGCGTTGGGACACTGCGACATGTGTTTGTCACCGGTGCGGACCCTGATTTCGGCGAGGTTTGCGACGACGACGTCGGCGCCGCAGCGCCGCAGCTCGTCACGATCTCCGACACCGATGACGAACTCGAAGCCACCGTCGCGGGCAGCCGTCACCCCATCGTCAGCAGCCTCGATGACCACCGACCGGGCCGGAGCCACCGCCAGCTTGTCGGCGGCCGCCAACAAACCCCGGGGGTCGTCGACCCGGATGGTGAACGAGTCGGCGAGGCCGGCCGCTCGCAGCGCGGCCACACCCTGCGCGGCGGGCGAATAGGCGGCCGTCATGACACCGGCCGCCCGAAGCCTGCGCGCAAGCGCGACAGCCGACTCGAATGCCGAGTCCTCGGTCACCGGCCGCCCGGGCGCTACCAGACTGTCGAGATTGAAGATCACTGCGTCGTGCAGGCGGGGGTCGATCGTGACCGGCTTCATCGTTGGCGCCCTTACCCGAGTCCGTCATTGGCTGTATGAAGCACGCCGCCAACGGCTGTGCTCACCGCCTAATGGTCGCGCGAGCGCGCCAGCGTGAGAAGCCCTTGCGTGCGATGCGGGCACTTTGGCAGCCGATTGATTCCAAAAGTCCCTGCTTCGGCAGGAACGCCTCCCGCGTCTCACTCAAAGAAGAGTCGGCAGCGCAATCACCGAGTCGACCGCCAGCGCGCAGAACACCACCGCCAGGTAGTTGTTCGACTGCAGGAACAGCCGCAGCGGCTTGACCGGTTCACCGGCGCGCACGCCGGCGTACAGCTGATGGGCCATCGCCAGGAACCACACCCCGGCCACCACGGCGACCACCGCGTACAACCAGCCGGCCGCGAGCGTCAGTACCAACGTGGTCAGCACCGTGAGCCAGGTGTAGATCAGGATCTGCTTGGTGACCTGACGCTCGGTCGCGACGGCCGGCAGCATCGGGACGCCGGCGCGTGTGTAGTCGTCCTTGTAGCGCATCGCCAGCGCCCAGGTGTGGGGGGGCGTCCAGAAGAAGATGACCGCGAACATCACCAACGCCTGCCAGCCGATGGTGCCGGTGACTGCCGACCAGCCGATCATCACCGGCATGCAGCCGGCCGCGCCGCCCCACACGACGTTTTGCGACGTGCGGCGCTTGAGCAGCAGCGTGTAGACGAAGACGTAGAACGCGATGGTGGCGACGGCCAGTAGCCCCGACAGCAGGTTCGTCGTCCACCACAGCCAGAAGAACGACACGACACTGAGTACCAAGCCGAGCACCAGGGCGTTTCGCATCGAAACGGCCGCGCGCGCCAACGGCCGCCGCGCGGTCCGCTTCATCACCTTGTCGATGTCGGCATCGGCCACACAGTTGAGCGTGTTGGCACCTCCGGCGGCGAGCATCCCGCCGATCAACGTGTTGACGATCAGCAGCGGGTCCACGGCGCCGCGGTCGGCAAGCAGCATCGCGGGTATCGCCGTGACCAGCAGCAGTTCAATGACCCGCGGCTTGGTCAGCGCCAGGTAGGCGAGCACCGTTTGTATTGCCCGGCTCCTCCTCGAGCCGCTTCCCGGCTCGCATCGTCGCCGGGCGGTCCCCGGCACTTGGGTCGGCGCGACGCGCCCGCGAACGCTCACGCAATAACTCCTTGGGGTTGCAGCAGCGCGCAGCATCTACTACGCACGATGGTAGACCGCGCGCCGGCGGTGGCCTTCCCGCAGGGTCCATTCATTCGGATTTTCCGCCGATTTCAGGGCTGATTGCAAAACGCGGACAGCCAGCGCGTAATTTTCACACCAGCCGGCGCTGCGTACCCGAAGATCTGCACTGCAAATGCCGGCACTCCCGCACTAGGGTGAGATTTGATCCAGCTCGATGACCCCAAGGACTGAGTCTGTGACCACACTCGAAGAGATCTCCTCGCTGACCCGACCGCAGCACCCCGACGATTGGTCTGAGATCGACTCGGCCGCCGTCGACACCATCCGGGTGCTGGCGGCCGACGCGGTGCAAAAAGTGGGCAACGGCCACCCCGGGACGGCGATGAGCCTGGCCCCCCTGGCCTACACCCTGTTCCAGCGCGCGATGCGCCACGACCCCGGCGACACCACCTGGCTGGGCCGCGACCGGTTCGTCCTGTCCTGCGGGCACAGCAGCCTCACGCTGTACATCCAGCTCTACCTCGGCGGGTTCGGCCTGGAACTGTCCGACATCGAGTCGCTGCGCACCTGGGGATCCAAGACTCCCGGGCACCCGGAGTTCCGCCACACCAGGGGCGTCGAGATCACCACGGGCCCGCTGGGCCAGGGACTGGCCTCCGCGGTCGGCATGGCGATGGCCGCGCGCTACGAGCGCGGCCTGTTCGACCCGGACGCCGCCCCCGACACCAGCCCGTTCGACCACTTCATCTACGTGATCGCGTCCGACGGCGATATCGAGGAAGGCGTGACCTCGGAGGCATCCTCGCTCGCCGCGGTCCAGCAACTCGGCAACCTCATCGTGTTCTACGACCACAACGAGATCTCGATCGAGGACGACACCGACATCGCACTGTGCGAGGACACCGCAGCGCGCTACGAGGCCTACGGGTGGCACGTGCAGCGGGTCGAGGGCGGCGAGAACGTGGTCGGCATCGAGGAGGCCATCGCCAACGCCAAGGCCGTCACCGACCGGCCGTCGTTCATCGAACTGCGCACCATAATCGGCTATCCCGCACCCAAGCTGATGAACACCGGCAAGGCGCACGGCGCCGCCCTGGGTGACGACGAGGTCGCGGCCGTCAAGAAGGTCCTGGGATTCGATCCCGACAAGAACTTCGAGGTGCGCGACGACGTCATTGCCCACACCCGCAAGCTGGTCGACCGGGGCAGAGAAGCGCACGAGAAGTGGCAGGCGGATTTCGACGCCTGGGCGCAGCGCGAACCCGACCGCAAGGCGCTGCTGGACCGGTTGACGGCCGAGCAGCTGCCCGACGGCTGGGACGCCGACGTCCCGCACTGGGAACCCGGCTCAGAGTCCGTCGCCACCCGGAAGGCCTCGGGAGCGGTGCTGGCAGCGCTGGGACCGAAGCTGCCCGAACTGTGGGGCGGTTCGGCCGACCTGGCCGGCAGCAACGACACCACCATCAAGGGCGCCGATTCCTTTGGGCCGCCGTCGATTTCGACCAAGGAGTACACCGCGCACTGGTACGGCCGGACCTTGCACTTCGGCGTGCGTGAGCATGCGATGGGCTCCATCCTGTCCGGCATCGTGCTGCATGGCCCCACTCGCGCCTACGGCGGCACCTTCCTGACGTTCTCCGACTACATGCGGCCGGCGGTGCGGTTGGCCGCGCTGATGGATATCGACACCATCTACGTGTGGACGCACGACTCGATCGGGCTCGGCGAGGACGGGCCGACCCATCAGCCGATCGAGCACCTCGCGGCGCTGCGGGCCATCCCCAAGCTGTCGGTGGTGCGCCCGGCCGACGCCAACGAGACGGCCTACGCCTGGCGGACGGTCCTGGCCCGCGGCAACGGCAGCGGCCCGGTGGGGCTGATCCTGACCCGCCAGGGCGTGCCGGTGCTCGAAGGCACCAACGCCGAGGGTGTCGCCCGGGGCGGCTACATCCTGGGCGCGGAAAATGAAACCGGCGATGGCGATCCCGATGTCGTGCTGATCGCCACCGGGTCCGAGGTGCAGCTCGTAGTCGAGGCACGGAAGTTGCTGGCGGACAGAGACATCGTGGCCCGGGTGGTGTCGATGCCGTGCGTGGAATGGTTCGAGTCCCAACCCGAGGACTACCGCGACAGCGTGCTACCCCCGTCCGTGTCGGCCAGGGTTGCCGTCGAGGCCGGCATCGCGCAATGCTGGCACAAGCTGGTGGGCGACACCGGAAAGATCATCTCGATCGAGCACTACGGGGAATCCGCGGACTACAAGACCCTGTTCCGTGAATTCGGCTTCACCGCCGAAGCCGTCGCTGCGGCCGCGGAGCAAGTAGTGGATAACTGAGAGAGGGTGGTTCACATGACCAGTCAGAACCCTAACCTGGCGGCTTTGAGCGCTGCGGGTGTATCCGTTTGGCTGGATGACTTGTCGCGGGAACGACTGCAGTCGGGCAATCTGCAGGAGCTGATCGACACCAGGTGTGTGGTCGGCGTGACCACCAACCCGTCGATCTTCCAGAAAGCCTTCGCCGAAGGCGACTCCTACAACGGCCAGATCGCCGAGCTGGCCGAGCGCGGCGCCGATGTCGATGCCACCATCCGCACCGTCACCACCGACGACGTGCGCAACGCGTGCGATGTGCTGGCACGCGAGTGGGAAGCCTCCGACGGGGTCGACGGCCGAGTGTCAATCGAGGTGGACCCGCGGCTGGCGGGCGAGACCGAGAAGACCATCGCGCAGGCCGTCGAGCTTTGGAAGATCGTCGACCGGCCCAACCTGTTCATCAAGATCCCGGCCACCAAAGCCGGACTCCCGGCCATCACTGCCGTTCTGGCGGAGGGGATTTCGGTCAACGTCACATTGATCTTCTCCGTCGAGCGGTACCGTCACGTGATGGATGCCTACCTGGCCGGCATGGAAAAGGCGCGTCAGGCAGGACACGACCTGTCCAAGATCCATTCGGTGGCATCATTTTTCGTGTCTCGGGTGGACACCGAGATCGACAAGCGGCTGGAGAAGATCGGCACCGGGGAGGCGCTGGCGTTGCGCGGCCAGGCAGGCGTGGCCAACGCCCGGCTGGCCTACGCCGCCTACCAGGAGGTCTTCGAGGGCGGCGACCGCTACGGGGCGCTCAAGGCCGACGGAGCCCGCGTGCAGCGTCCGCTGTGGGCATCGACCGGAGTCAAGAACCCCGACTACTCCGACACCCTCTACGTCACCGAGCTGGTCGCGCCGGAAACGGTAAACACCATGCCGGAGAAGACAATCGACGCCGTCGCCGATCATGGTGTCGTCCGGGGAGACACGGTCACCGGCACCGCTGCCGACGCCCAGGGGGTGTTCGACAAGCTGGCGGCGGTCGGGATCGACTTGCCCGACGTGTTCGTGGTCCTCGAGGACGAAGGTGTGGAGAAGTTCGTGGATTCGTGGACCGAGTTGTTGGAGGAGACGCAGAAGCAGCTCGGTTCCGCTGCCCAATGAGTCCGACCCGCACTGCTGCACAATGGCATAACCCGTTAAGGGACAAGCGGGACAAGCGACTGCCCAGGATCGCCGGCCCCTGCGGCATGGTGATTTTCGGCGTCACCGGCGACCTGGCCCGCAAGAAGGTGATGCCGGCCATCTACGACCTGGCCAATCGCGGGCTCCTGCCACCGACGTTCTCGCTGGTGGGTTTCGCCCGCCGGGACTGGGACACCGAGGATTTCGGCCAGATCGTCTATCAGGCGGTCAAGGAACACTGTCGCACGCCGTTTCGTCAGGAGAACTGGGAGCGGCTGGCCGAGGGATTTCGTTTCGTGCCGGGCTCCTTCGGCGACGACGAGTCGTTCGCCCGGCTCGCCGAGACCCTGGAAAAGCTCGACGCCGAGCGCGGCACCGGCGGCAATCACGCCTTTTACCTGGCCATCCCGCCCAAGTCGTTCCCGGTGGTCTGTGAGCAGCTCCACAAATCCGGCCTGGCCCGCCCGCAGGGCGACCGGTGGAGCCGAGTGGTGATCGAGAAGCCGTTCGGCCACGATCTGGAAAGCGCCGAGGAGCTGAACAAGGCCGTCAACGCCGTGTTCCCCGAGGAGGCGGTGTTCCGGATCGACCACTACCTGGGCAAAGAGACGGTACGCAACATTCTGGCGTTACGGTTCGCCAATCAGTTGTTCGACCCGATCTGGAACGCGCATTACGTCGACCACGTGCAGATCACCATGGCCGAAGACATCGGCCTGGGCGGGCGGGCCGGCTACTACGACGGCATCGGTGCGGCCCGCGATGTGATCCAGAACCACCTGATGCAACTGCTGGCGCTGACCGCGATGGAGGAACCGGTCAGCTTCAACCCGACGGCGTTGCAGACCGAGAAGATCAAGGTGCTGTCGGCAACGCAACTGGCCGAGCCGCTCGATGAGACCACCAGCCGCGGCCAATACACCGCGGGTTGGCAGGGCGGGGAGAAGGTCGTCGGGCTGCTGGACGAAGAGGGGTTCGCCAAGGACTCCACCACCGAGACGTTCGCCGCCATCACCCTGGAGGTCGACACCCGCCGCTGGGCCGGTGTGCCGTTCTACCTGCGGACCGGTAAACGATTGGGCCGTAGGGTGACCGAGATCGCGTTGGTGTTCAAACGCGCGCCGCACCTGCCGTTCGACGCCACGATGACCGACGAGCTGGGCACCAATGCGATGGTCATCCGGGTGCAGCCCGACGAGGGCGTCACGCTACGGTTCGGCTCCAAGGTGCCCGGCACCGCGATGGAAGTCCGCGACGTCAACATGGATTTCTCCTACGGCTCGGCGTTCGCCGAAGAATCCCCGGAGGCCTACGAACAGCTGATCCTCGACGTGCTGCTGGGTGAGCCGTCGCTGTTTCCGGTTAATGCGGAGGTCGAACTGGCTTGGCAGATCCTCGATCCGGTGCTGGACAACTGGGCAGCGGGCGGTAAGCCGGAACCCTATGAGGCCGGCACCTGGGGTCCGGAGTCATCTTTCGAGATGCTGCGGCGCAGCGGTCGGGAATGGCGACGCCCATGATCCGCGCCGGCGACGATGCAGAACGAAGTGATGGAGTGGGGGCACCACCCGCTTGCGGGGGAGAGCGGCGCCCATGATCCGCGCCGGCGACGATGCAGAACGAAGTGATGGGGAGGAGCGGCGCCCATGATCGTCGACATGCCGGACACCACCACCACCGCGATCAACAAGAAACTCGACGACCTGCGCGAAAGGGTCGGTGCCGTCACCATGGGCCGGGTACTGACGCTGATCATCGCGCCGGAGAGCGACGCGGTGGTCGAGGAGTCCATCGAGGCGGCCAACAACGCCAGCCGTGAACATCCCAGCCGGATCATCGTGACGATGAGAGGCGATCCATACGCCGATGATCCACGCTTGGACGCGCAACTTCGGGTGGGCGGCGATTCCGGTGCCAGTGAGGTCGTGGTGCTGCGGCTGTCGGGGCCGCTGGCCGGCCACGCCGCCAGCGTGGTAATCCCGTTCCTGCTTCCCGACATCCCCGTGGTGGTGTGGTGGCCCGACATCGCCCCGGCGGTTCCCGCCCAAGATCCGTTGGGCAAGCTGGCGATTCGGCGTATCACCGATGCCACCAACAGCATCAATCCGTTGTCGGCGATCAAGAACCGCCTGCCCGGCTACACCGCGGGGGACACCGACTTGGCCTGGGCCCGCATCACCTACTGGCGGGCACTGCTCACCTCCGCGGTCGATCAGGCGCCCCACGAACCGATCGAGTCGGCGCTGGTTTCCGGTTTGAAAAGCGAACCCGCGCTTGACGTTCTCGCGGGCTGGCTGGCCAGCCGGATCGACGGCCCGGTGCGCCGGGCGGACGGCGAGCTCAAAGTCGAACTGGTACGCAACAGCGAGACCATCGTGTTGAGCCGGCCCCAGGGGGGCAGGACGGCTACCCTGAGCCGGACGGCCAAGCCGGATGCCCTGCTTCCCTTGGCGCGCAGGGAAACCGGCGAGTGCCTCGCCGAAGACCTGCGCCGGCTGGACCCCGACGAAATCTACCAAGCAGCGCTCGAAGGGATCGAGAAGGTGCAGTACGTGTGAGTACCGTTGTCGAGGTTTTTCCGGAAAGCCGGACTTTGATCGGGGCGGCCGCCAAGCGATTGGTCACCACCATTGCGACCGCCGTAGCGGCGCGGGGCCGGGCGCTGATCGTGCTGACCGGCGGCGGCAACGGTATCGGGCTGCTGAAGTCCCTCGGCACGCACGAACGGCAGATCGACTGGTCCAAGGTGCATCTGTTCTGGGGTGACGAGCGCTACGTTGCCGAAGACGACGACGATCGCAACGACAAGCAGGCCCGGGAGGCATTGCTCGATCGCATCGACATTCCGTCCGGCCATGTGCACGCCATGCCGGCCAGTGACGGTGAGTTCGGCAACGACCTCGGGGCCGCGGCGCTGGCCTACGAACAGCTGCTGGCGGCCAATGCTGACGCCGGCCAATCGGTACCGAATTTCGATGTCCATTTGCTGGGCATGGGGCCCGAGGGCCACATCAACTCGCTGTTCCCCGGCAGCTCCGCCGTGCTCGAGACCACGCGCATGGTGGTAGCGGTCGACGACTCCCCCAAACCACCGCCCCGACGAATCACCCTGACCCTGCCGGCCGTGCAGCGGTCCCGCGAGGTGTGGCTGATGGTGTCCGGGGCCGCCAAGGCCGACGCGGTGGCCGCCGCCATCAGTGGTGCCCCGCCGGCTTCGTTACCGGCCGCCGGGGCGATCGGGCTGGAGACGACGCTGTGGCTGCTCGACGAGGAAGCGGCGGGCAAGCTGCCCTCTCGCCCGGAACAGTCAACCTAGCCGCGCCGAGTGCCGTCAGAGTCATAATGACGGTCATGGCAGACAGAACCGTGCGCGGCGCGCAAGAGCGAAGCCGGATCAAGACCCTCACCCAGGCGGCGTTGAACGCCGACAAGACCGTGGAGCAGGTCGAAGACGTCCTCGACGGCTTGAGTAGGACCATGACCGAGCTGAACAGCTCCCTTACCGCGCTGAATGCCACGGTTGAACGCATGGAAAGCGGTTTGGATCACCTGGACGGCA
>Ga0315536_1000716_pt1 | contig 16667 bp, 9 predicted proteins | sample SalMarSW160230MG_FD_203093 | JGI IMG/M metagenome (GOLD analysis project Ga0315536, IMG submission 203093) | Salt marsh sediment microbial communities from the Plum Island Ecosystem LTER, Massachusetts, United States - Salt Marsh Sediment SW1602-30 ... | reverse complement strand
AGTAAAGCTCGAACTTACACTTACTTTCCAGGTTGCATGATACCTTACCGACTACCACATTTCGAATTGTCAATGCGAGAGGTTCTCAAGAAACTAGAAGTTGAATTAGAAACAAGTTCGGATCATTCATGCTGCCCAGAACCTACTACTTTCACTGGAGTTGACTTTGAAGCCTGGGTCACAATAGCAGCAAGAAATGTTGCAGTGAGTGAAGCTACTGGGAATGAAACAGTAGCAATGTGTAGCGGATGCTTCCATACCCTCGCAGTAGCGAATCATATGGTCCATGAAGATCCAGAACTAAAAGAGAGGATCAATAAACGGCTCAAAAAGTCAGGACTTGAAGTTTCTGGAGAGCATGCTGTCAAGAACCTGCTTCATGTACTTCACAACGATATAGGAATAGAAGCTATTGCGAAGCAGGTAACAAATCCTCTGAAGCAATTAAAGATTGCACCGCACTATGGATGCCATCTTGTAAGACCATTGGAAGCAACAAATATGGATAGCGCAGAAAACCCACAATGGATGGATGAAATCATCAAAGCGACCGGGGCAGAGGTTGCAGAATTCGAAGATAAGATGGCGTGTTGTGGTGCTCCTATTATGCCTGGAGATGAGCAAAAGGCATTGACAATTACATCAAAGCATCTGAAGCATATCAAAGCCTCAGGCGCAGATGCTATCGTAGTACTCTGTCCAACATGTTATACCCAAATGGAAACACAGCAAGGGAAAGTTGAAGCAATTGCTGAAACTGAGTTCAATATTCCAGTATTATCCCTAGGAGAATTGTTAGCTCTTTCAATGGGTTTGACTGAGATTGTCACTGATAATCAGAGGAGATACCATCGAGTCAAAATCACGGAGCTACTGGTAAAGGCTGGAGTTGGAGGTGCATAAGAATGGCAAAGAACGCAGTTGTTATTGGTGCGGGACTGGCTGGAATCCAAATATCTCAACAATTAACCGATCTTGGAGTTACAGTTCATTTGATTGAAAAAGAAGCTATCATCGGTGGACTCTCAACCTATCTAGGTCGTGTCTTTCCAACCGGCGATTGTGCATTATGTCTTGATGCTAGTAATGAGATGTACGATGGACATCACAGAAAATGTGAGTATCGTGGTTTAGTGACTGAAAAGAAGAATCTCAAGTTGTATACGCAAGCTGAGGTCAAGTCAATCACCGAAGCAGAAGGTGGATTCAAGGTTTCAATCAAATTGGAGCCACGCCATGTCAAACTTGACCGCTGTGTAGTGTGTCTTGAATGCATTGATGTCTGTGATGTAGAAGTACCAGATGAATATGCCGTTCGTGGAGGAACACGGAAAGCTATCTATCGGCCAATTCCTCAAGGAGTACCTCATGCTCCTCTAATAGATATGGAGCATTGTACGAAATGTGGAAAGTGTGCAGATGTCTGCAAGGTCAATGCCATAGACTTCGAAGAGAAGAAGAGTTCAAAAACAATCAACGCTGATGCAGTTATTATAGCGACAGGCGTTGAAGAGAAGATTCCACTCGAATTTCCTGGTTACGAATACAGGACATCAGACGATATAATATCCCATGCTGAATTAGCAAGATTGATTGATCCAGCTGGAGATACAAAAGGTGTAGTCACCACCTCTACAGGAGATAACGTATCTAAGGTGACTATGATTCTTTGCGTCGGTAGTAGGGATAAGACTGCTTTCGAGTACTGCTCTCAGGCATGTTGTACATATAGCTTGAAGCACGCAGAGATGTTACGAGATCTTGGCATCGACGTAACGATCTGTTATATGGATATACGAGTCCCAAACGCTAGTGTGCATTATCTGGCTAACTCAATTGAGAAAGGAGTCAAATTCTTGCGAGGCAAGCCGGATAAAGTTGTAGTTCGCAACGGCAAACCAGTCACAATTGTCGAAGATACTCAATCTCAAAAACTCATGCAGATAGAATCTGACCTCGTTGTTCTTGCATCACCTCTGGCTCCATGGGGACCAAATAGTGATCCCGTTTCTGAATTTTTAGGTGAATACGGATTCGCTCGAAGAGTTGTAAAGGAAGGAAAGGTCTACGCATGTGGAACAGCGACGGGACCTGCTGATATTCCAACCAGTATTGCAGAAGCTAATGCTGTTGCACTCAGAGTATACTCTGATTTGATGGAGGTGTCTAAATGAAGAAACTCTTCCTATGTACATGCAATAAGACGCTCACCAGGTGGCTAGACTTTGCACGAATTGAAAAGGAACTTGGTAATACTTTCGAATCGGTTCAGGTCCATGATTCTTTATGTCTGAAAGAAGGGTTAGATTATCTAGACTCTGAAGTATCGAACGACGATGCAGTTGTTATTGGTGCCTGTACCTCTCAAATAATTGGAGTACCCATGGAGAGGCGACTCAAGAGCGAACAGGTATCGTTTGTACCAATTCGAGAACATGTTGCGTGGGTTCATAAAGATGATAAGAATAGTGCCACAAACAAGGCGATAGTACTTCTCCATGATGGTGCAATTCATGTCGATCACCTAGAACCAAAGACAGCAGTAGACCTTGAGATTGAAAAGAAAGTCTTAGTTGTTGGAGGAGGAATTGCTGGCTTGAAAGTTGCTAGTGACTTGGTTCAGCTTGGTATTCCTGTGATTTTGCTCGAACCTCCAGAGTTCAATAAAGACTCCTATGTAGGTTTGAACCAATTCATGGCTGAGAGTGAAATCCTGAAAGAAACTATCAAAGGATTACTCTCAACCTCTAAGGATGCTGAGAAACTCAATGGAACAATTACAAGCCTTAGTGGGAGGGCTGGACTTTATTCTGTTGATGTGAAACTTGAAGATGGAAAAGAGAAAGATATGCTTGTAGGTGCGATAGTCATAGCTACAAATACAGAGCAATCTGCGCCATCTCTTGCAAAGACCGCCCACTATGGCAAGTATGACAACACTGTATTTATTTCAGAGTTGGCAACTCTGACATCAAATCAATCTGGTAAGACTATTCTTGTAGCGCAAGATCCATCATATCACGAAAGTGACGCCGAGGGAAGTTATCTCCTTCGAGAAGTAACTCAGGCTGCAGAGAAAGGAAATACTATCATTGTTGCACACTTCAATATTTACACAAAGGACGAGAATCTCTATCGAAAAGCAAGGGAATCAGGAGTCATATTTGTAAGAGGAACTCTTGAGAAAGTTGACAAAAAGAAAGACCAACTTGTTTGTAGACTCGAAAATACACTAGAGTCACAGATACGAGAATTTACAGTAGATTACATTGTCCTGCAGCCAGAACGTAAACCTTGGTCTGGCACAAGAAACCTTGCCAGCACACTTGACTTGGAGTTGGACCAAAATGGATTCATTAAGACTCGATATTCGAAGATGAAACCAGTCCAAACCTCAAAGAGAGGCATCTTTATTGCAGGCAATGCAAAGACCCCAATGAATCTAAATGATGCATTGGCATCGGCTTCAAACGCTTCACTTGAAGTGTTGAAGAATGCAGTCGCAGAAGGTGAGCGTAAAGGGTGGATTCCCGTAATCGATGAGGAACTGTGCGATGTTTGTGAGGCATGTGTTAAGACGTGCCCGAATGATGCATTAAGACGTGATGGAGACCTCATCAAACACATACCAATGAATTGTGAATTCTGTGGAATTTGTGTATCAGCATGTCCTACGCGTGCTATTGAATTCCAATCGCATAACAAGGATTCCTGGATGGCGAGACTCGAAGCAATTGCAATGAATCATAAGAAACTAGAAGGTGACAAACCTTTCTCACTAGTCTACGCTTGTAGCGAGTGTGCAAATGCATCAATCGATCAAGCGGGATTTACGGGTAAAGGATATCCAACAGGTAATTACGTTATTCAATTTCCCTGTGCTGGAATGATATCACCAATTGAAATTTTGAAAGGCTTGGTAGTGGGAGCTGAGAATATCACTATAGCTCATTGCCCACCTGGTGGTTGCCATCATCAGACTGGAGATCACCTATCGGAGCTGGTTGTCCAATTTACACAGGACATGCTGACAAGTATAGGTCAAGATCCAAGTCGTGTAAAGGCAACATACATGATAGCAGCGTTACCAAATAAGATGCAAGAGGAGGTTGCCCACCGTGGATAAGCGAATCAAACTTCTAGAAGCACTTCGATCGATTGCAGTGAAGACTCCTACAAATGAGGTGGAGGTTCCAGAAAAAGTCGTAGGGTTTGGAACTATTGAATACAAAGCGCAGACTTGTAGTGCGTGTAAGAAATGTATAGTTGCATGTGAACCTGGTGCATTAGATATAGATGAAACTCTGAATATGCATGATTACTTGCGAGTAACAATACCCCAAGAGGGTTTCAGATCAAAGAACAGAGAAGAACTAGTAACACTGTTGCAGAATCTCAAAGGCGATTACGATTCCGGTGATGTTCAAGCTATTTCAGTGCCTCAAGGACTTCCAGGTTATGGGTCAATATTGTGGAGTGCAGAGCAGTGCATTGCTTGCGAAAAATGCATTGAGGCATGTCCAGAGGATTGTCTCACATTACAGAAGACCTACAAGCTTCCTGAGATAATCGGACCTATCGAAGCGTTTCCACCAAAACCCACATCGAAAGAGTGGGAACCATTCATCATCTGTTTTGTTTGCTGGGAGTGTTCACATGCAGCCGCAGATCTTGCAGGTCTGATGCATTTACATTACCCTGTATCAATCCGAACAATTCGACTTCCATGTAGTGGAGCACTTGAACCAATCCATATTATGACAGCTCTGGAAAATGGAGCTGATGGGGTACTGGTCACAGGTTGCTTATTGTCAGAATGTCATTATGGTGGTGATAGCCCCAAGGCTGGTAATTTTATGCAAGAAGATTTTGTGAAATTCTGGTCGGAAATTTTCGAAGAGATTGGTTTAGGTGGTCGACTCAATATCGACTTTGCATCCGCTGCAATGGGCGTCAAATTTGCAAAAATTGTAGAGGATTTCACTGAGCAAATTCGCAAACTTGGACCTAGTCCAATTAATGTGAAAACGGAGGTGCAAGAATAGATGTCAAAGAAGCGTAGTAAAAAGCAAGAGGATCGCATTGGTGTCTTTGTTTGTTCATGTGGTTCAAACATTGGTGGCGTCGTAGATGTCGATAAGCTTGCCCATGATTTTGATAATTATCCTGGTGTTGTTCTTGCAACATGGAACATGTTCACTTGCTCAAAGGAAGGGCAATCAAGAATTGCACAAAGCATAGAAGAAAATGATCTTACGGGTGTGGTGATTGCTTCCTGTACTCCAAAATTACATGAAGAGCTATTCCGTGACATAATCGAAGAGAAGGGTCTCAATAGATTCAGGTTAGCGCAAGCTAATATCCGAGAACACGATACATGGGTACATGGAGATAAGCCCGAGAAGGCTCAGAAATTAGCTTACGAACTCATCGCAGGAGCAGTCGAGCGAGCTAAACTCCTTGAAGATATTGGATTCAAAGACTATCCAGTTGAAAAGAGTGTCATGGTCGTAGGAGCGGGAATTTCCGGCATCCAGACTGCTCTTGATCTAGCTGACAAAGGTATCCATGTGGATTTGATTGAACGTAATGTATCAATCGGTGGATATATGGCAAAATTGGAAAAAACATTCCCAACACTAGACTGTTCAATGTGTATTTTGTCTCCCAAGTTAAGTGCAATTGATAGGAATAAGAACATCGATATCTATACAACCACTGAGGTTAAAGAGGTTGAGAGAGACTATGGCAATTTCAAAGTCACTCTTGCCAAACACCCGCGGTATATTGATCTTGAGAAATGCAATGATTGTGGAGATTGTCTGAAAGTATGTCCAGTTCTTACACCAAAACATCACGATCTTGGAATGTCAAAAAGGACAGCTATCTACAAACCATTTCCACAGGCAGTACCTGGTGCCGTATCAATAGAGAAACTTGGTCATGCAGCATGTAAGATTTCATGTCCAGCTCATGTTAGCTGTCAGGGATTCGTTACGCTTACTAAAGTTGGCAAGTACGATGAAGCACTCAAATTGGTCAGAGAAGCAATTCCATTTCCTGGTGCATTAGGTCGCGTTTGCCCAGCACTTTGTGAAGACGAATGTGAAAGAGGCACTTACGACGAGAGCGTGAGTATTAGGAACATTCACAGGTGGCTACATGATCGTGAGCTCGAATCAGGAGAGATAGATCCTGTTGATAATGTAATAGACAAGAAGGAGAAGATAGCTGTAGTTGGTGCAGGACCCGCGGGAATAGCGTGCGCATTTTACCTTGCCCAGAAAGGTTATCCCGTCACGGTATTTGAAGAACGTGAAGAGGCAGGAGGATTACTGAGGTGGGGTATTCCAGAGCATCGTCTACCACGCGATATCCTGAAGTCGGAGATTGACTACGTAAAGCAGCATGGTGTTGAGATAATCACAGGAAAGAGAGTTGATTCTCTAGATTCACTCAGAAAACAAGGATTTGATGCAATCTTTCTTGGAACAGGAGCCTATGTAAGTTCAAAGCTGCATGTGAACGGTGAAGATGCGAAAGGTGTCTATCATGCCCTTGATTTCCTCTATCGTGTGAATGGGGGAGAAAAAGTACAGCTTGGAAGCAAGGTCGCTGTGATAGGTGGAGGAAATTCTGCAATAGACTCAGCTCGAGTCGCACTTCGTCTTGGATCTGATGTTACCCTCGTTTATCGAAGGTCCAGAGAGGAGATGCCTGCGATCAGGAGTGAAGTTGATGATGCAGTGAAAGAAGGCGTGAAGCTAAAACTGCTCGCAAATCCTGTGGAGGTGCTTGTTTCTGGCGGTGCAATCTCTGGAATCAGATGCATCAAGATGAAACTAGGAGACCCAGATGAATCTAGAAGACGGCGTCCAGTACCGATTACTGGTTCTGAATTCGATTTAGATGTTGACAATGTCATAATTGCTATTGGACAGTCTGTTCATCCAGATGGGCCTCACTCAGAACTCGAGTTATCCAGATGGGGTACTCCAATCGTAGATTCAGTGACAATGCAGACAAGTATGGAAGACGTATTTGCAGGAGGAGACCTAGTCACAGGTCCAGCTCTTGCAGTAGAAGCTGTTGGTGCAGGACACGAAGCAGCAAAGTCTATCGATCTATTCCTTCGTGGTCTTGATCTGATAGAAACCAGACCAAAGGCGCAACCTAGAGCTCCACGACCTGAACTTGAACAGGATGAACTTCCTGGTGGAACCCGTGCAAAAATGAAGACATTACCTGCAAAAACCAGAGCTGCGAATTTTGAAGAGGTGGAACTTGGATTCTCTGAAAAGATTGCAGTTAAGGAAGCAGAGCGATGCCTTAATTGTGCTATCTGCTGTGAATGCAAATTATGCGTTGAAGCTTGTGAGAAAGATGCTATAGACCATTGTATGGTCGAAGAAGAAATCGAGCTTACAGTTGGTGCAATTGTCGCAGCCACTGGTTTCCAGGAGATTAGCATGACAGAGCTTCCTGAATATGGTGGCGGAAAATTCAAGCGAGTTATCACTGGAGGGCAATATGGGCGTCTATTGAGCCTTGTTGGCCCAACCGCAGGAAAGGTTCTGATTCCTCCAGAATATAAAGAAACTCCGAAGAAGATTGCGTTCATCAACTGTGCAGGGTCTCGTGACCAAAACTGCAGACCTTGGTGCTGTAATTTCGGTTGTATGTATACACTCCGTCATGTCGAAATGACTTATCGAGAGTACAATGACTCAATCGATCAGTGGGTCATATTCCATGAACTTAGAGCTGGAGGAAAAGAGTATGAGCAGTTCTACGGTCGTGTGAGAGAACATGGTGCTAAATTCGTACGCGGATTCCCGAGTGATTTCACTGAAGAAGAAGATGGAACTATCAGTTTCACAGTCTTTGATCAAGGAATCGGACAACTCTTACGCCTGAACTTTGATCTTGTTGTCCTAACAATGGCTGTTGATCCTGCGGAAGGAGCTGCTGAACTAGCACACATGCTTGGAGTCGACAGGAGTGAGGGTGGCTTTATGAAAGAGCTTCATCCGAAACTTGAACCGGTTAACACTAAATCTAGAGGAGTCTTCATAGCAGGTGCATGTCAGAGCCCGAAGGATATTCCATCTTGTGTTTCTGATGGAAAAGCAGCTGCAAGTGCAGCATCATCACATGTACTCAAAGGTCAGGTTCGAGTCCAAATGGATAAAGCTATTATTGATGAGGAGTTGTGTATCGGATGCGGCCTTTGCGAGCAAGTGTGTCCGTTTGATGCCATCACACTTGAGGACCGTGAAGATGGACCACAACTTTCAGTAGTTAATTCACTACTCTGTACGGGTTGCGGGAAATGCCAAGTTGTTTGCCCTACTGGAGCAGCAAAGAGGAGGCACTTTACAACAGAGCAGATCAATGCAGAAATATTAGGACTTATTGCAGCTCATAAAAAGCAAGTAGCATCTTCTTAGTAATCCCTATGGAGAACATAAGATGAATCATCAAACCGAAGCTAAAGAGAACACTCTAGAATTACATAGAGTGTTCCAAGAGCTTCTTGATGAAGGAAACGAACGCGGAGATATTGGTATATCAAGTTACAAAGCTGTTTATGATGAACTCATGGATGTACAGAAGAAGAAACTCCATGAGATAACTAAAAAAAGATTTGGTGATCTCTACGAATCCGGTTCCATCATATGCATTGGTGTGGCTTATCGAAATCCCATAATTGATTATATAGACAACAAAGACACTGGTGAAACAGATTATCCGCTTTGGAATGAATACGGAAGAGAATACGATAGAATCAATCAAGTTCTGAATCGAATGGCTCTTGCAATAGCATCTCAGTTCAACGGTATTCCTCTGAAGGCAACTATTGGAGATATGAAAGGAGAAGTCGAACATGTGTGGGAATACTGGCCGTTGGTCGTTTCTCACAGAGTCGTTGCCGAAAACTCAGGGATTGGGTGGCGTGGTAAGAACCAACTTATCATCCATGAGAAGTATAGTTGCGCAATCAGATTCGCATCAATAATTACTAAAATGCCATTCCAACATGGAGTGAGAATTGAATCGATGTGCGGAATTTGTACAGCGTGCGAGGATGCCTGCGGATTCATCAGGCATCGCAATATTCTACCTGACTACAGAGAGAATTGCCATAGGTACATTCAGTTTTTAAAGTCAAAGGGTATCGAGAAGGACATATGTGGAAAATGCATCAAGGCCTGTTATCGGAGTAGCAAACTTCAGAAACAATTTTCACTATGAATATCACGTTCCCTAAAGGACTGGAACCGAGATAAGAAATGCAGCTCCCGAACCTAATTGCGATTCCAGTAGTTCAATTGTTCCACCATATGATTCGATGATTCTCTTTGAGAGATACAGTCCTAAACCTTTCCCTTCTCCCCTCGTAGTCACACCTTTTTGAAAAATCCTATCCCGTACAGTCTCATCAATTCCAGGCCCATCATCACGATACGTAATTAGAAGGTTCTTTTCAACTAAACCAAGACGAATAGTTACAACTGCTCCATTACCAGCGTAGTCAGCAGTATTTCTTAACAGATTTTCAAGAACTAAGGGAAGCAGTATACCGGGACGGATATTTGAGGATCGGACATCTCGCTCGTACATTAGTTTCACATTTGCTCCACCTCTAGATTGCTTTGCATTCTTCGCCATAGTCTGAAGAGTATCAAGGAAATCGTATTCACTTCCTCTACCAACAACAGAGAATAGTTTGATGACCTGTGACATTCTTTCACTAACAGCAAGTGTTGTTGATAGATATGATTCAATATTCTCTGGCCACCTCTCAATTTCACCGAGAAGCTCAATGTGACCTTTGACAATTTGCATATCGTTTCCTAAGTCATGTGTCAGTACGGATGTATAGACCTCAAGCTCCCTTTGACGTTGTTCAAGGAACTGCTTGTGTTCTTCAAGTTCAGAAATATAATAATTCAAAGACCATGTAAATATTAGGATAACCAGATTAATTGCGGCTTGATCTATTATTGGTTCCAGAGCTATAAGTAAATCAATAGCTGGGTAAATGCTAGAGTATAACACTAGCCCGATTGTTTGCCCTGAAATGAAAAGAGCCTCTAGACGAGATGAGAACCACTGCGAACCATACAAAGCTGCGATGACAGGCCAAATAATGAGATTAAGAACTATTCTTGTTTGACTCCGATTGAATGGGGTCAATAGAAACAGATAGGGCATTATCGCTAGCGCCAGAGCCATTAAGACACCTGCAATAACAACGTATTTGGTCCTACTGATTATGTAAATTGCAAAGAAAATAAGAGTTGCTTGTAGGATTGTCGTTGCACTTACGAAGAATATTCCCAGTACTACCTGAATAGAAGGAAGTAGAATTACAATTAAAAACAACGATAATGACAGCAGTCGTGCCTTAACTCTGACAACATCAGAAATAAGTGCATCTGATGGCTCAAATAATATGTAGCGGATTCTCCGAGTGATTGAAACTCTATCTGAATTAGTTGCGTCAGAGGCCATGCAATCAACTTCCGGCAAAATATGATTTTCTTTGTATATCTAAGGAAGAGAACAGACATGTAAGGTTTGAGTGGTTGTGATAAAAATACGCAAATGGAGAGTAATTAAAATTCTGTAAAACGTTTATATCTTCAAGCATCGAACAGGAATTGGTAGTGGTCAAGTGTCAGGGAATATGGATATACAGACCGAAGGTCTCTCAAAGAATTTTGGAAGTGTTCTAGCATTACAGAACTTGAATCTCAATGTCCCAAGAGGTAGCGTCTTTGGGTTTCTTGGGCCAAATGGAGCTGGAAAAACAACTGCAGTACGTATTTTGTCAGGACTGTTAAAACCGACCAGTGGAAATGCTACTGTTTGCGGTTTTGATGTACATACTCAAAGAAAAGAAATTAAATCAGTCACTGGACTCTTACCAGAAACCCCAGGTCTCTATTCCAAACTCTCTGCTGTGGAATTTCTAGAATTCATAGGTGCACTTAATGACATGAGTGGAGAGTTACTCCATCGACGAATTGATAGACTCCTAGATCTAATGGGTTTAGAGGAGCGACAAAATGACCTACTGGAAAGTTATAGCAGTGGTATGAAACAAAAAGTATTGGTAGCATCAACAGTATTGCATGAACCCCGACTAGTCTTCCTTGATGAACCGACTTCGAGACTAGATCCAGCTGCAAGCGCTTTGGTCAAAGAGATTATCATCGCAATGGCAGAAGAGATGGATACCACATTCTTCATCTGTACACACATGACCGATTTTGCGGAAGATGTCTGTGAGGTAATAGGTATCTTGAATGAGGGTTTACTAAATACTCTGGGTTCACCCTCAGATATCATAGATCAAGTTGCAGGAAAGGACCTGGAAGATGCTTACCTGAAAATCGTTGGAGGTCAAGTAGATAGATCAAAACTTCTCAGCTGGAGGGACTGAATCTGACCAGAAAATGGTTAGCCATTGCCAAAACTGAATTCTTTGTACAGACATCTAAATTGCGTAGATACCGTAATCCTGCTAACATCATTCTCTTATGTATTGGGATCATCTGGGCATTATTCATTGTTCCAGGCATAATGCCATCCATCCTCGATTCATTTGGGCCAGGAGTAGAATTATTGCTAATGTACAGCTTTCCAAGTTTAATGCGCTCAGTAATGATGCTTCTCTGGGTTATTTTCCTTATCTATCCAATTTCATACGCCTTACAAGAGATTCGTATCGGCCAATGGGAAATTATGTTGAGTAATAACGTAAGTACATGGGACATGATGTTCGGAATGTTCCTAGGAAAGGTTCCTAGCTATGGACTACTTGTGTTATTTATTGCACCAATAATGCTTACACCATTTGCAATAGTCATGCAGGTTAGCCTACTCGGTCAAATCATCATGTATCTTACTCTGTTCTTCGTTGCTCTCAGTACCTTATTCTTTTCAAATCTCATCACTACGGCTATTCAAGCAAAACTTGGTGAATCATCCCGTGGGAACGATATTGCAAAAGCACTGTCAATGGTTGTTGCTATCGTCGTTCTCATTCCGATGTATGGATTAATCTACTTCTCAAGTGCCATGTCAGCAATCCTTGGCTTAGATGTCTTCATTCTATTTCCCTTTACGTGGGGAGCTGACATCATCTCATGGAGCATTATAATCTTCAATGGTCTAGGTTTGTCAGAGACCTTGTTCGTTGACATTTTGACGCTGACCGTTTTTGGAGATTTCATTATGCTTCTATGCTTCACAACACTAATTGTAGTCCTAGCATACGTATCAGCAGACAGAATCTTCTCTTTTGGATCTGGCCCGCGTACAGAAAAGATTACAACAGTTGGAGAGGAGAATCGGTTCTTAAAAGGGATAAGACGATTATATCCTGGAGCGCCTGGTGTTCTAGTTGTTAATTCAATCAAAGAGTTCACACGTAAAATGCAGAATATGTCACGACTCATTTATGGTGTCATTATCTCTGTCCTATTACCAATCATTCTAAGTTATGCTATGGGTTCAATGCCTGAAGGTGCTCCTGAAGGAGTTCATCAAATAATTTTGATGATTACAATTCTGATGTTAGGAATGATGCTTGCTATGGTTAGTGGAATTACATTTGGAGGAATTGGATTTCTTGAATCAAAGGATCAGCTCTGGATAATCAAGTCCTCTCCAAATGGAGTCTGGAAATTTGCGAAAGCTCGTATCATTGGATTCTTCATTCTCATTATTCCAGTTGCCGTAATCCCATCAATTGTGGCTGCTGTTGTCTTTGGATTTAATATCCTCGAATCATTAGCGGTTATTGCATATGCGTATTGGTCAACGTGTGGAGCAGTCTTGCTGTGTATTGGAGTTACAGCAAACAATCCTGCGTATGAAGATCAAAAAAGCAGTGCATTTATGGTGAATACGTTCGTTTCCATTTTTGCGGTCATCGGTATTGTTGTAATGGCATTAATGATTGGAATTAGGGTGATGATGGTAGAAAGTAATCTAATTCTTTTCATGTTAACAGTGAGTACTCCCATGATAGTTATCGGAATTATTATTTCTGCAATAGGAATCAAAAGAATGTCAATGCCAGATACTAAGTAGAAACAGATCCTAGGGACAACGTTCCCTTGATGGTTTGTAAATTTTCAGCACGAACCATGTATTACTGATTTTGGTTTTCTTTATGTTTTGGTATCCAAACATCGAACGAGGTGCCTTGACTAGGATCACCTTCAACTCGATCAGCAACAGAAATGTGTCCATTATATTTTTCAACGATATTTTTGGCTTGATGAATTCCCACGCCACCGTATCTTCTTCCAGGATCAAATAGTGACTCTTTTCGCGAGTCAGGAATCCCATTTCCATTGTCTTTAACTGAAATCAAAAAGCCATCCTTCGTCTTTTGAAGAAGAATCCAAACAGATCTTTCTGTGTTAGGATTGTGATAAACCGCATTATCGACCAAATTCCTGCAAAGAACCTTCAGATATTGATCTGCAAGAACAAACTCATTATGAACATTTGATTCAATGTGAAAATCAACATCACTAAAGATTTTTGTAACACTTTCAGTAAACTCGATAAATATCTCGGACAGAGATACTAATTCAAGCGGAGTTGAGAGCAACTCTCTAGTTGCTTGAACCTGGTCAATTAGCTTCTGAGATGATTCTACTGATTCCACAATTAATTCGAATATTGGAACATCTTCAACAGATAGATCTTGATGGCTCATGATATCTGTACCCATCACAATAGCTTGAAGGTGATTTCGAATATCATGGCCCATAATATCAAGGTAAAGCCGTGCTGAATCAGCGGTATTTTTTAGATTATCCTCCGCTTGTTTTCGCTCTGTAATATCGACACCAGATGATACTACTCCGATTATGTTTTCTTCAGAATCATAAATTGCGGAATTTCGCCATTCAATGATATGTTCATACCCACTTTTCGTTAGTATTGGGCCTTCCTTAGACCTAAAAGCACTTTCAACACCTTCTAAGAGTCTGGAGAAATCATCCCTCGCTTTATTCTGGCTCTTTTGAGGAATAAAATTCTGAATCCAGTTTTTGCCTACTACTCTATCAATCGAACATCCGAGTATCTCAGAACCCTTCCGATTAATCAGCTCTACGATTCCATCACGGTCTACTACAACAATTATGGCGCCAGCAATGTCGAGATATCTTTGAGCCTTATCTCTTTCATCAAGAATCGCAATTTCAGCCAACTTTTCTTGTGTTACATCACGAATAACAGATTGATATCCAATCGGTTGCTCATATTCATAGACAATTGAGTTCTGAATGTTAATATAAAATGATGATCCATCCCTTTTCAGTCCGGTAAGTTCGATACCATCAGATGCTGTCTTTGTAGAATCTACACTAGTAATAAATTCAGATAGTGCCTGATCTCTGCATTCTGGATGAAGGAATTCCCTAAAATTCATTCCGATAGCTTCATCTTCGCTATAACCAAAAACCTGCAGGAATATATCATTACATAATTTCAAATTGCCACTAAAGTCTGTAAGTGTCACACCATCTGTTAGATTATCAAAGAGTTTTCGATATTTTTTCTCGCTTTCAACCAATGCAAGTTGTGCATTCTGCTTCTCTATATAATTTCCCAATTTGTCTGCAAGAGCATCAATTAAAATGACTTCTTCCTCTAGGAATGGACCTTTATATTCTGGTGGTTTTTCTTCAGTATAGTAGATAATGATTTCACCAATTATTCGATTAGAAATCTGTATTTCTGAAGAAATACTCCATTCAGTTTCAACAAAATCGGGTGAAGTGTACACAGAATCATGATATTTAATTTGTACAGATGTATTTTCAGGGTACTGAAGCGCTTTCTGAAATACTAGTAGAAGCTCCTCTATCAATGCATCAAGAGGAAGTCCCGACATGAGTAATCTTGCTGTTTCATGTAGGCAGGAAAGTTCCTTTACTCGTTCGTTCAGCTGGTGCGCTTGTTTCGTAAGTTTGTCTTCAGATATCTTATTCTCTGTGATATCTCTAATTTGAGAGAGAAATCCATCATATTTGCCATCGTTATTGATATCAATTGGAGTGTTGATTATATCTAAATAGAGGACGCCAGTTTTGCTTGAAGGATAAACATTGAAGGATTTTGTTTTATTGAAATCAAATTTTTGTTCGATCCGTGTTGCGTTTCCCAATTTTAATTCATCTTGAACCCATGGAAGAGCGTTAGGATCAGAAAAAAGATTGAGCCCCTTAAAATCATCAACCGAAGTAACACCAAAGAGATTTAGAGCTGCTTGATTGGCTCGTAATAAATTTCCATCTTTATCAAAAAGTTCGATTGCAATAGGAGATTGTTCGAAAATTCCACGAAAGAGAGCTTCACTCTCATGGAGCAATTGTTTCGTTTTAACTTTGGCAGTTTCATCAACAATCTGAACAATGTATCCATGTATTTCATCAGAATTTCCATATCTTAGAGGTGTAATGCCCGAATGAATATACACAATTCCAGACTTCGTGGTAGGATAAATTCCAAACTGACGAACTAAATCAAAATTGAATTCTTTTTCCGTATATACCTTCTCACCAGACCTAATTCTTGCGTTCTCTTCTTCAGGTGTGTTAGGGTCATCGAATAGATTTAGTGTAGAGATTTCACTGAAACCTGAAACGCCAGAGAATTGTAACATCGCTTCATTCGCAGCTAGAATTTGTCCATCTGCGTCGAATACATTGATAGCAATTGGAGAGTCATTAAAGATTGAACGAAACCACTGTTCACTCTCTGCCAGTGATTGTTCTGCTCTCCTCTTTTGAGAGATTAGTTTTCGCTTATCCATCAGCCGAGCAATTGTATCCATAGTTCGTTCCATATCGAGAGGTTTAGTAAGGTACGCTGAAGATTTTTTCTCCATCGCGCGTATCGCTGTTTCAACAGATGCGTGACCGGTTATGATGATATTCTCCATCTCTGAATCAATCGCATTTAACTTAGAAAGAAGTTCGGTACCATCCATATCAGGAAGACGCATGTCTACGATTGCGATGTCAAAATGGTTCAATTCTAACGCTGAGAGAGCTGCTGCTCCGGTTTCAACTCCAATTGAGGAATAACCTGCTTTATTAAGAATAAGAGTTAGACTTCTACATAGAGAAACGTTATCGTCGACGACAAGGATACTGCCTTTAGATTCATCCACATCGCTTTGGTCGTCGACTCCAATTTCATTCGTAAGGATGCCCATTAGGACCCCTCCTTGTTAATGGTTAATATATCATCAATTACCATGAATACCTGAACCATATCAAATGGTTTGTGAAGATACGAATAATCATAACTCTCCATTATTCCATTCACTAGGCTATTGATATCAAGTAAATCTCCACAAATGAGAATGCATACAGCTTCTTTCTGGATCTTTTTTATTGCTGAATAAGTTTGAAGCACGTTGATTGACGGAAGTTTGACATCAATTAAGAGAATATCAAATGGTTGATTTATTGCAGCTTCAATTGCATCCTCACCATTTTCAGCTATTACGACGGAATGCCCTTTTTCCTCAAGAATCATCTTGAATTCGGTCCGCAGTTCTTCGTTATCTTCAACAACTAAAACGCGAGATTGTGTGCTTGCATTTTTAGCGGCTACAATTGGGT
>Ga0315536_1000715_pt1 | contig 16685 bp, 13 predicted proteins | sample SalMarSW160230MG_FD_203093 | JGI IMG/M metagenome (GOLD analysis project Ga0315536, IMG submission 203093) | Salt marsh sediment microbial communities from the Plum Island Ecosystem LTER, Massachusetts, United States - Salt Marsh Sediment SW1602-30 ... | reverse complement strand
TCTCCGAGTACAATATTTCTCTTTTACCGGGCATAGTTTTGTTGATATCTTGTTCAATTATGGCCCTGTTTATATGATCGATTTTTAAAATATTATAATAATGCCTTTTCGCAAGCGTTTGGGCAACGTTCGGTAAGAAATCAGCTTGTTTCAGAACGGCATCCTCTAAATCTTCTTTAAATAATCGGGACATAATCACCCTGTTTTTCGCCTGCAGTGTTGCACTCCTTGTTTCTCCGAGAAGGAGGGCCATTTCTCCAATCACCGTACCCGGTTCTTCAATGGTAGCGACCTTGTTTCCCTGAATTATCACATCCAGTGAACCGCTTTTGAGTATGAACATTTCATTTCCGGTGCTGTTTTCCTCACAGATTAACGCTCCTTTGGGGTATTCTACGTCCTTGTCTGAAAGGCTGGCGGTCGGCACTATCCGTACAGATTCAGATGATTTATAGTAAGCCTCACCTCTTTTGTATGTGAGCGAATCAGAAAATTCCTGAATCAGGCTCTTAAGCCATGGATATTTTCTCTTGTCGTATTCTTCCTGAAGCCTGGATATGATACTATAGTACTCGATTGAGAATTTTTTTGTTTTATTCTCATCGTCTTTCAGGACAGAGAGATTTTTCTGTATGATTTCGTTTGTCAGCATGATCTGCTTGGCGATGATCGTCAATACGTTTAATCCGAAAGAAAACGATCCCAGACTTTTCAAAAAATTATCAATGGCGATTTTTTTTATCATGCTTCCCGGATCTGCGATGGCCGTTTCGATCCTCGTGGTTTTAATACCGCAGAGTTTGTTTAGTATAATTTCCGTAGAGCCGAAGATCAGGTTCCTTCCGCGAATCGCATATTTATCCACATTTGACGGGTATAAAAAAATCGCTCCTTCGGTGAGAAAAAAGGCGGCATCAGCCTCTGAGGACGCAGCGTACAATTTAATATAATTTTCGCTCATTTGTCATGTATGATAATAAGCAGTCACCTATGCCAATAATTCCTTGATCGTATCCAGTAGATTATTTTTTTCAAAGGGTTTTATAATATATGCAGATGCCTTGATTGAATTTTCGTTCATTTTTATGGTTTTTTCATTGAGTGCGGATATAATTATAATTTTGGCCTTTGGATCGAATTTATTTATGGCTTTTATCGCTTCTATGCCGTCCAATCCCCCCATGGTGATATCCATGGTGACAAAATCAGGCTTGAGCTCTATATATTTTGCGATACCGTCTGAACCGTTGTCTGCTTCATCAACAATAGTAAATCCTCCGCTTACGAGGGTTTCCTTAATAATTTTTCTCATAAACTTTGAATCATCAATAATCAAGACCCTGGGCATACATGTCACCTGTGAAAAGAATGATTGAAAATACTGAGCAATATTACTTCATAATACCAGGTTAGCAATTACTTTTATTTTTTTCTGGCTTGATTTAACAAATAAAAATCATTTTTAATGAGTTGTGCGACTGAGTGCTTTTACCATAAAAAACACCGGTATGTAATCCGGTGTTTGAATGGTACTGCAATGTTGGTTCAAAGCTATTTCAGCAATTCCAATACGGTCTGGGATTTTGCGTTTGCATGGGCGAGCATTGATGTGGCCGCCTGCGTTAAAATTTGATACCTGATGAACGAAGACATTTGCTCCGCCATATCGGCGTCCCGAATCCTGCTCTCAGATGCCTGGGTATTCTCATATGCATTCATGAGACCCTTGGCGGCATGTTCGAGCCTGTTGTAGTATGCGCCGAGGTCGGCACGCTGTTTTGATACGATCCTCAAGGCCTCATCGCACAGGCCGATGACCGAATTCGCCTTACCCGGTGTTGATATGGAGATAAAAGTCAATACCGTAGGGTTCCTTAGGCCCAAAGCCGCTGATGTCATGGTTTCAATGAACACGCGTTCCCTCTGATGCATGTTCGGCCCCATATGAAACCACATCGAAGCGGTTGGATGGAGCCGTGCGAACGCACCGGTCAGCAGCTTCATCTTGTTGAACTCCGCCTGGGAAGAGATCCGGTCCACCTCATCAACAAGTTCGGACACCTCAACCTGGATCAATTGCCGGTCTTCGTTGCTGTAGATGCCGTTTGCCGACTGCACACCCAGGACCCTGATGCGCTGGATAATTGCATGGACTTCCTCCAGATATCCCTCGGCAGTTTGTATGAAGGACATGCCGTCCTCGGTATTCCGCTCAGCCTGCCTGAGTCCCTGAATTTGTGAACGCATCTTTTCGGATACGGCCAGGCCTGAAGCGTCATCTCCTGCTTTGTTTATTCTCAACCCGGATGATAATTTTTCAATTTCCTTGGTGAGGCTCCAATCATGAAATTTAAGCACCCGGTTAGCAAAAATGGCAGCGATGTTGTGGTTGATAATCATATTTTTCCTCCTTGAAAATTTTTACCATCATCCTTGATAGTAAGGTTAAATTTCTGTCACTATTTATCACGTACGATAACATATATTCTTAATAATACAATGTTACTCAAATTATAAAAGCCTTTTAAAATTGCTTGGTTAATATAAGGTAACAATGTGTCTAATCGGTCATTTTAGCAACATGTTGAATAGTTATAAATTTTTTATTTTCAGTCTGATATTCGTCAAATATTAATATTTGTCTAAATCAGATTAGCAACATTTTAAGCAATTTATTTTAAAATATGATCAAAAATCTTATATTTTTAAATAATTTCTATTAAATTTGTTTTTTTAATTTAAAATATTCATCACTTCATTCTTGGTAAGAATAATATCTAGAATCAATGAGCAGAAATTCCTTTAAATTTTTTTGTAAAAAATATTATGATCAACTTACCTGTTCCCAGGCAAAGCCAATATTTAAGGGATATCATCGATTTTCTATCAGATGTGGAATAAACTTGAAAATTTTTTTATTCTTGTAATTAAAAATATCTGCTTAGATGTTGCTTAAAAAAGATGAGGAAGCCATGGCGCGATATCCAGGCAAAAAAACCAGATTTTCCAAGGGCGGCATTACGCGAGCTAGAAACCACGATGCACGAGAGAATCGGGACGTAAATGCAGCGAAAAAGCTTCAGGCCGTCCTGCGAGTGCTGTCTGTACCGCTGCGGGAGATGTTCAGAAAGGATCAAAATCATCACGGAACTTTTGCATTCGATAAAAGAAGCGAGATGAAATTTTCGATATCAAACAACAGGCACCGCGGCCTCGGCAAATATTCAGCTGATGATATCATCGACAGGGCAATAGAGACAGTCGGCTCGCTTTTTCAAAAAATAAGAAAATCAAGGGCTGCCATATTCGGCATATTGGCCGGCATCATGATGGCGTTTATGATACTCATCATATTTGATTTCATCAAAGTACAGTCCCTGGCAAATTTCCACCCAAACATCACTACAAAAATTTACGATAAAAATGGTGTCCTTATATCAGAGCTTTTCGTGCAGAAAAGGGAAATAGTGCCCTTCAAAAAGATACCTCGTGATTTGATCAACGCATTTATCGCCATCGAGGACAATGAATTTTATGACCATTGGGGGATAAACCCCAAGGGGATAGTACGCGCTTTTTTTATTAACCTGTTCTCCGGCCGGATCAGGCAGGGTGGGAGCACCATTACTCAGCAGCTCGCCAAGATACTGTTGACCTCCGGCGAGAGAAGCATTTTCCGCAAGATAGAGGAGGCCTTTATCGCGGTCTTGATGGAGGCCACCTATTCCAAGGACAAAATATTGAGCTTGTATCTGAATCAGATATACCTTGGTCACGGGACATACGGCGTTGAATCAGCGGCCCGTTATTATTTCAACAAGCACGTATGGGAGCTCAACCTCGCTGAAAGCTCCCTGCTGGCCTCCCTTCCCTCCGCGCCGAACCAGTATTCGCCCATCCGTCATACCAAGCGATCCATGCAGCATCACAAGGTGGTTCTGGCTAAAATGGTTGAAATGGGATTCGTGACCGTCGAGCAGGCGGAGCAGGCGTATCTGGATTTCTGGAATTATTACAAGGACTATGTAAATGAACTTTCACCGACCATGAACACGATGAGCTCGCGCACTAACAAGGCCCCATGGGTTACAGAGTATGTACGCAGGGAGCTGGTGAAGAAATACGGCAATGAGATGGTTTACGAAAAAGGGCTGCTTGTGTACACCACCATTGATCTGAAAAAGCAGCTGTCTGCCCAGGAGGTTCTAAAGGAGAATCTTGAAAAACAGACGGAAATTTCCGGTAATCTTTCATTTAAAAACGTCGATTACATCGTAGACAAGTGCGCCGATACCGTTCAGCTATTTTCAACCCTTTTCGGCATGCCCTCATTTACAAAAAAGGGCTCACGCAGGAAGGAAAGGATCAATGATTATTTTCGCAATGAGTTAGCTGAGGAGCTTGACGGACTGAATTCACTGGTCGGAATCGACAGCCTCAGCAAGTTTCTCGATCAATACAAAACATCGTTCAAGTATGATCCGAATTTTCAGAAGGTGGAGGGATGCCTCGTCTCCATAGATCAAAGGACCGGTTACATCGAGGCCATGGTCGGGGGAAGCGAATTCACCAGCATCAACCAGCTCAACAGGGTAAAGCAGGCGAGGCGTCAGCCCGGTTCGGCCATCAAGCCGCTCATCTACGCCGCCGCTATCGAGAGCGGCAAATTTACCGCTGCCACCACAGTGCTTGATTCGCCCGTGGTGTTTCTCGACAGCGAGGGCGGCGACTGGATCCCGGAAAATTATGAAGGGGATTATTCCGGCTTCGTCAGGCTCCGCAAGGCGCTCGCCCTCTCGATAAATGTGGTCTCCATCAGGATCGCGGAAAAGCTGGGCATCGGCTATGTGACAAGGGAGCTGGCGAAGCTTCTTAAGTTCGGCGATTCAGAGGCACGCGAGCGCATTGCACGGAATTTTTCCATTGCACTCGGCTCAACTGAAGTGAGCCCTCTTGAACTCGCAACCGCCTACGCGATTATCGCAAACGGCGGCAGGGATGTGATCCCCTTCCTCATCCGATCCGTTAAAGACCGGCAGGGGCATGAGCTTGAAAACAAAGAGGAGGAGGTGCGGAAGAGATTGTCCGAAGAGGAGGAGAAAGGAACCACCCAGATCATAAAACCTGAGACCTCCCAGGTTATGATCAGCATGCTCCAGAGCGTGATCACCTCCGGTACGGGTAGCGCGGCTTCGCCGGGCAGACCGGCGGGAGGAAAGACCGGCACCACTAATAACTGGAAGGACGCATGGTTCGTTGGATTCACTCCCCAGCTGACCACCGGCATCTGGATTGGATATGACAAGTTGGGCCTGTCCCTGGGGATAGGCCAGGCCGGAGGCGCCGTCGCCGCCCCGATCTGGGGGGAATATATGCGGGAGGCGCTGAAGGACGAGCCGGTCATGGACTTCCCCCATTATGCCGGCCTGGTTTCCCAGAAGGTCTGCGCGAAATCCGGTCTTCTGCCTTCTTCAAACTGCCGGGAGACTTTGGAGGAGTATTTTGTGCCGGGTACCGTTCCTGAAAAGACGTGCGATGTATGCACCGGTGACTCGTGGGTCGATTTTGCGAAAAAGTCACCCAGGCAGAATATATTCAAGGAACAGACGAAGACCATCAAAAAACAGATGAGAAAAAAGAAAAAAGAGTCGATTATCGACCACATAGACGATGACCTTCTTGAGTAAAATCAAAGAGTTCGCTTAAAAACCATAATGGAGGATTTGCCATGTCAGAAGCCGTAAGTCTTCCCCTTAACGAGCGGAAGGGGGACTGGTTCTTTATCATTTTTTTTTCCTGCTTTTTTTTCACCTCATTCGCCGCTGACCTGGTCAATGCAGTATCCACGCCGTCTCCCGACAGCGGCTATTTCTGGGCCCGTGCGGTCTATTATCTCTACGCAGTGCACAATGATCCGCTGCTGATCGCGAATCCCATCTATCTCAGGACGATGACCTTTATTTCCGCGTTCGTATTCGGCCCCTTCTATCTGGTGCTCGTGTATTCATTCGTCAAGGGGAAAAACTGGATACGACCTTTTGCGCTCCTGTATGCGGGTATGATCGTTGAGAGCATGATTGTGATAATTGTGGCCGAGTTTGCGGGTGACGCCCATCTGTTCGCCCAGATGTGCCAAGCGGGGGTAAAGTCCACCCAGGAGCTTGCAAAGTCCGGACTGAACCAGGACCTGACCGTTCAGAATCCGGTGAAGTTCCTGGCTTATAATCTACCATACAAAATTGTTCCGATTCTTCTGGCGGTCCGTATGCGCGGGGGGAATCCCTTTTCACGTAAGTTTTGATGTCATTTTTCCCTTGACGTTTCCGTTGAGCCGGCAACCAATATGGGCATGATGGCGCGGGTTTTCATTTTCATATCCTTAGTCTTCATTCCCTTTTCCGCATCTGCCCTTCATCATGCATGTGACAATCCATTTGTTGTGCCGGAGCGGGGGTCGGCGAGTTACAGCAGCGGCCCCTTCGGCCAGACCATTAATCCGGTTTTTGCTGATCTTCAAAGCACCCCCCTGCTCGCCTATCAATATATGTTTTATGACGGGAGGAAGAGCGGCAGTCACTTCGCCCAGGCGGGATTATTCGGCTTTACGTTTCTCTATGCATGGTTTCAGGACATATACCGGGATCGCGAGGACCGGCTCGATCATGCGGGGGCAAGCTATTTTAAGTTCACCAAGGGCATTTTCATAAAAAATATTTTCGGCCTTGGTGCAAGCTACTCGTTCAGCAGATCGGATAACAGGCTCTGTAAGGGGTACCGGGGCCTTGACGTCAGCATGCTGGTAACGCCCTGGAGATATATATCGGTCGGTTTTGTCTTGAAAGACGCCTGGGCGGAGATCAACGGCAACAGGCTCAAATGGCGCGAGGTCTACTCCCTGTCGATACGGCCCTATACCGAGCGCGTTACGCTTTCCCTTGACGTTATACGCAAACGGGGTGAAAAGGCCTCCCGTCTCGATTACAGAGGAACGGTGGACGTGATGCTCTGGTACGATATATCGCTTTTCGCTTCGCTCGACAAGCATCTCAATCTTTTCTTCGGCGTCGCTTTTCCGCTGCAATTCCATGCTTTCCCCGTAACCGGGATCGATTTCCATTATTATCGTGTCGGCAATATACAATCCGCTCATTACCAGAATGTGTTCGGATTGAGCGTGCCCGTATTCAAGGACAAATCTGCCCTCAGTATTCCGGGCGGCTCGAATTATTTGATGGTCACCATTGACGGTTCAATAGATGAGATAGACAAGAAAAGCTTTTTCGGGTGCGAGCCGGTCGTGTTCTATGACATACTCAGGTGCGTAAGCAGTGCGGCCAGCGACCCCGGCATTGACGGGATTATTCTCAAAATAAACAAGGCAGGCATCGGGTTCGCACAGGTCCAGGAGCTCCGCAGGGAGCTTAAGAAGGCGAGGTCGGCGGGCAAAAAGGTGTATACAATCATGCGGACGCCGGGCAACAAGGAGTATTATCTCGCGTCAGCGGCAGACAAGATATATTTCACGCCCGACAGCACCTTTTATTTTACCGGCCTGATGGCTCAGGTCTATTTCTTCAAGGGCCTCATGGAGAAGATAGGGGTGCAGCTTGAGTCGGTGAAGCACGGTGCGTATAAATCCTTCAATGAATCCTTCACCAGGAAGCACATGTCTGACGCCTCCAGAAAGAATGTGACGTCCGTTCTCAAGGATTTAAACGGGCAATATATCAACGACATCATGGCGGACAGGCGAATAACCCGAAGTGACATCGATGCATTGTTCAGCAAGGGCCAGCTCCTTCCGGAAGATGCGGTAAAGGATCGCTTTGTCGACATGATAGGCTATCCAGACGAGGCCATGGACGACATTTCCAGCCGCGGTGTGACGCTCATAAGCGTTTCGAGCTATATGAAGGAAAGGGTGAAGGACTTTTCCTGGGGTTTGGTCCCGAGGATCGCCATTGTCTATATTGACGGCAGCATCGTGAGCGGAACATCATTCAAAACCGGCCTGTTCCGATCCATCGGGGATGCCAAGTATGCGAGAATGCTCGAGAGGGCCTTCAGCGACCCGTCTATTGCGGCTCTGGTGATCCGCGTCAATTCGGGCGGCGGATCGGCGCTTGCGTCAGATTACATGTGGAATTCTCTCGTGAAGATGAAGAAAAAATACGGTAAACCGGTCGTTTTTTCCTTCGGCAATGTGGCCGCTTCCGGCGGGTACTACGTGGCCTGCACCGGGGATACGATTTTCAGCGACAGGGGGACCATCACCGGTTCCATCGGCGTGGTCTACGGGAAAATAACGTTACAGGATCTGTATCGCAAGCTCGGCATCAATAAGGATGTGGTGAAGATGAGCCAATTTGCCGATATTTTCTCGGAATCCCGCACGCTGACCAAGCAGGAGAAAAAGCTGCTTCAGGAGGCGGTCGATTTTTCCTATAACCGCTTCACGGGCAGGGTCGTCGAAGGCAGAAAGATAAAAGCCGCAGACATATCCAGTCTCGCGGAGGGAAGGGTATTCACCGGCCTCCAGGCTCTTGACAGGCGTCTGGTCGATGAGATCGGAAGCCTTGTAACCGCGGTTGAATATGCGAAAAAGCTCGCACGCGTTCAAAGGAATATTGAGATTGCGAAATTCCCGGACGACCGCGGCCCGCTTCTCGACCTGTTCAACATTCCCCTGATAAAGCTCCTGTCGGATCTTATTGGAAGCATGCTCGGGAGCGTCCAGCCCGCCCTGCTGCAGGATGAGGGTGCGTTGTACTTGTTCCCATATCGGATCGAGATACAATAGAATCCTCGCGTTTTTTATTGCAGCGCTCGAAATTTCGAGCGCAAAACCTTATGCAACAAAAAACCCCGCAGCTTGCTGCAGAGTTTTTTATTTTGTTGACAAATTATTGTTGCCATATATTATTTTCGTGATAAAATTTTAACCCCTCAGGTAAAAAACAATGAATCTTCTTCTGATAAACAGCACTAAATCCTTTCACGGCGCCGTCCTGAGCGCCCTGAAAAAATACAAGGCGAACGTAATAACATCGGAAGGGCTCGGCGATGTAATGGTGGAAATTCAGAAGTTCAATATTAATATCGCACTGGTCAACTGGTCTACGGGTGACATAAACATTGAGGAATTGTGCAAAAAGATCAGGAAGTTCAAGCATACGCGCTATATTTACATATTGGTGGTCGTTTCAAGGGAGCGGGAGGAGTATATAACGGGATTCCTGGAGGCGGGAGCCAACGATTTCGTTTTTAAGCCCTTTGGCAAGGATGAGCTCATTTCAAGGATAAGAATCGCTGAAAAGATAATCAAACTTGAAGAGGATATGATCAGAAACAAGAAACGGATAATGAAGCTGGTGAAGGAAGACCCAATCACCGGCCTGTACAACAGGCGCTCCCTTCTGGATGAAGTCCTAAAAGAGATGGGAAGGGCCTCACGGGATATGAAGTTCATATCGGCGATGATGATCGAAATCAACTATTATAATGAGCTTGCCAGCCGATACGGGCTTCCGGTTATGGACGAGCTGATACATGAGAGCAGCAGGAGGCTCAAAAATTCATGCAGGCCCTACGATAAATTGGGTAGATACACGGTCTCCGATTTTCTGCTGTTTCTTCCTGATTCCGGAAAACTCAATGCAGAGAATGTCGCCAAGCGCATTATTGCAGCAATGGTCAAAAAGCCCTTTTATATCAAAGGAAACAAGATAAATCTTGTACTGGGCATCGGCATATCCGAGTTAGACCCGAAAGAGATATCAAAAAATAACACGATTGACAGCAATCTTCTGAACGATCTGGTCCTGGATGGGCTTATTAAGAAGGCGGAAACTGCCGTGAAGAAGGCGTTGAAGCTCGGTGATAACAGGATTCAGGTTTTTGCGAACTGACAAAAGCAGGATATAACCCTCCGGCGGACTTATCAACACCGCACATTAACTCTCATTTTTTCAATACGAATTGATGAATCATCAGCCGATTGGCAATAAAATACCCCAGCAGCAAACTGCGGGGACGGAAGCGCAGTGATAAAAAAAGGCGGGGTCTGCACCCCGCCTTTGGCCAAAACTTATTTCTTTTTGGTCGTTTTTTTTGCAGATTTTTTACCTGCTTTTTTCGAGCCTTTTTTTGAACTTTTTTTTGTTGCCACGATTTTTTTTACTCCTTATTTAGTTTTTTTTGGCTGCTTTTTTTAGCGCCCTTTTTCAGGGGAGCCCTTGCATGAAATTTTTTTTTATATTCTTTTTTTTCTATTGTTGTTATCGGTTTATTACGTGCCCTTCTTTTAGCAGGTTTTATCTTTTTTTTACTTTCTAACGTTCTTGCAATCCACTGCGCGATGCTCTGAAGAATTTTTTTATTATCAAGCTCGTTCATCGTCTCATGGTAAAGCCCTTCGTACAGAAAAAGCTTCTTGTCCGGAGACGATGAGTTATTATAAATTTTTTCACTTCCGCGGTAATCAACGATTGCGTCTTGCTTTCCGTGAAAGACCAGAAGCGGTAATGTGAGCTCACGTGCGCGGTTCAGGCATTCTTTCCCGGTCGTTACAAATTCCGTGAACCACCTAGCCGATACAAGGCCGTGCACCAGATGGTCGTTTTCGTATGCATCAACCACGTCCGGGTCATGAGAAAGCTGTTTCGGATCAAGCCCGGTGGCCATGGAAATTTTCGGAAGGTATTTGGAGAAATACACGCCGATTCTTCTTTTCCACGCAGGGACATCCACCGATGGGATCAAGGCCGGAGAGGAGAGTACGAGGCCCCTGATGTCATCGGGATAGGTGAGTGCATATTTGCAGGCAATGATGCCGCCCATGCTGTGGCCGAGGAGAAGAATGGGTGGATTTTCGTTTTCTTCCTGTATTATATTGATGAAGAGCTTTAAATCGCTTACGTAATCCATGAATGAGTCGGCATGTCCTCGTTTCCCTCCGGACCTCCCGTGCCCCCTGAGGTCAAGGGCATACACGGAAATGTTCTTTTTTTGGAGTTCGCTGATGATATTGCCGTATCGCCCCGAATGCTCTCCCACGCCATGAGCGATGACGAGGATGCCTTTTGCCTTATCGAGGCACCAATGATGGAAAAAAATTTCCGTTCCACCTTTTCCAATGAACGTACCGGTGTTATGCGAGTACGCTCGCATCAATATCTCCTTGAATAATTTTCAACATGTGAGCATTATATGAGATCATTTTTTAGCTGTCTATAAAAAAATTGTTTTTCACGTCGATCATGCCTTCAAAAAAAAATTTTCAGTCGAGTTTTTTCAAGCGTGTCGTCTCATCGTTATTCTTTTTCAAGATATGAACCGTTGCTTTTTTTAATTTGATTCATCACTGCTCGCGTTTGTGCGATGCGGGACGCGTGATCTTTTCTTCTGCCTGTATGAACGATTATATTACAGAACCGCAATCGGACCATGCGCCCTTCCTTCAATGAATTGCTGTACATATTCATTCTCGGTTGATTTAAATTCATCCGGCGGGCCGGAAAAAATTATTTTTCCCTGGTGGATCATCGCGATCCTGTCCGCAAGCCTGAGGGCTGATTTTATATCATGGGTAACGACGATTGACGTGATGGCGAAGGAATCCCTCATTTTTTTTATGAGGCGGTCGACCGCACCCCCGGTAATCGCATCAACCCCGGTCGTGGGTTCGTCGTAGAGCATTATCTCCGGCTTGAGTGCGATGGATCGGGCCAATCCGACGCGCTTCTGCATGCCTCCGGAAATTTCCGAAGGGGATTTATATTCAATATCCCTGAGTCCCACATTCTCGAGGGTCTCCGGAACGATATTTTTAATCTGGTCCTCGGAAATTTTTTTTCTCCTCAGTCCGAATGCGATATTGTCATAGATGTTGAGAGAGTCAAACAACGCCCCTCCCTGGAAGAGAACTCCATATTTCGACAGTATCCTCCGCCTCGTCTTGTCGTTCGCGCCGGTGAATTCCTCGCCGTCCACGAATATTCTACCGCTGTCCGGCGTGAGTATCCCGATGAGGTTTTTCAAAATAACTGATTTCCCCGCTCCGCTTATGCCGATGATGCAGACTATTTCGCTTTCGTACACCGTAAGGTCAAGTCCGTCAAGGACCACTCTGGGGCCAAACGACTTGTGAAGATCCTGTATTATTATTTTTTCTTTCATCATTATCAGCATCGATAATATAATAGCACATATTGTATTTTATGTCAACCAGTTTATGGATTATGTCGCTTAATTTTCATTTCGCTTTACCCGATAATATTTTCTTGCATTTTTATCGGGTCGTATCGCTTATCATCATGAAGGGATCCGATGTCATGATACTCCTTCAAGAACCCCGATTGAGTTATTTCATCTCCTGCCCGTACGTTCAAGAGGAGGAATGCAGATTCGAATATTTCTACGCCAATAATCTTGACTGCACGGACCTTGACGAGCTCCTCAAGCTCGGATGGAGAAAGTTCGGAGAATATTACTTCCGCCCCTGTTGCGGGAATTGCCGCCGCTGTCTCCCTCTGAGAATCCTGACTCGGGAGTTTAAACCCACCAAAACTCAGAGAAGGGTCACGAGGAAGTGCGCCGGAATCGAGGTGAGGTTCGGCGCGCTTGATTACAGGGATGAGATATTTGATATTTATCTCGAACACTCCAGGAGCAGGTTCGGATTGGACGGATCTTTGGATGAGTTTTACGCGACCTTTTATACAAAATCATGCCCGACCATGCAGTCTGAGTATTATATGAACGGCACATTGATTGCGGTCGGATTTATCGACATTGCAACAGAATCCTTGAGTTCGGTGTATTTTGCTTACCGTCCATCGTATGACCAATATCGCCTGGGGACCTTCAGTGTTCTCAAGGAGGTCGAATATGCTGCGGCCGAAGGCCTGAAATATTATTATCTCGGATATTATATCAAGGAAAACCCCCGCATGGCATATAAGAGCCATTTCCACCCTTATGAATATTTCGATTGGCATGGGACGAAGTGGATCAGGGAGGGGGGGGAGAATCGGAGCGGATTTTCAGACGTACAATAAATTCGGTGAAAATAGTGTACAAAAAGATGTTTTCTATGTATTATTAATTATAGTACCTGCATGTTTGGAGGATGGGTATGCCAGATAATTCAGGTGCTGATTTTCAGTTGGATGAAGACCTTGGCCTGAAGACGGAGAAGAAGCTCGATGAACCGAAAATGTATCGCGTTTTTCTCCATAATGACCATTACACCACCATGGATTTCGTGGTGGAGGTGCTCATAAAGATTTTTCATATGCCCGCGCTCAAGGCCACGCAGGTCATGCTCGATGTACATAAAAAGGGAATAGGAGTATGCGGGGTGTACACCTATGATATCGCCGTCACGAAGGTCAATCAGGTCCACCAGATGGCACGGGCGAGGATGTACCCGCTTAAATGTTCATATGAGGAAGCATAATGGAAATTAATCATGAGTTGAATAATATACTGATGGCGGCGTTTGAGGAAGCCAAACGCCGCCGGCATGAATATCTCACCCCGGAACATGTCCTGTACGCCTCGCTCTACAATGACGTGGGGAGGGACATCATTGAGGGGAGCGGAGGGGACGTGAAGAGCCTGATCGGGCGGATTGAGGATTTTTTCGACAAGCATATCGCCACGGTTGAAAGCGACGAGCCGGTCCAATCGGTGGGATTCAAAAGCGTGCTTGAGCGCGCGATCTGGCATACCACATCCGCGCAAAAAGACGAGCTTGAGGTAAGCGACGTGCTGGTTTCCATATTTGACGAGGCCGAGTCGTTTGCCGCGTATTTTTTACAGGAGGAGGGGATCACCCGCTACAGCCTCTTGAATTACATATCGCACGGCGTCCCCCAATATCCCCGTGAAATGGACTTTGAATCGGAAGCTGCCGAGGAGCAGGAGACAGAACGTGAGACAAAAACCAAGAAATCTCCGGGGAAAAAGGCGGTCGAGGCGTTTACCACCGATCTTACCACCAAGGCGAAGGCGGGTGAGCTTGATCCCCTTATCGGAAGAGAGGATATCATCGAGCGGACGATCCAGGTGCTCTGCCGCAGGATCAAGAACAATCCGATACACGTCGGAGATCCGGGTGTGGGCAAGACCGCGATCACCGAAGGCCTCGCCCAGTTCATTGCTCGGGGAGAGGTGCCCAGGCCGATTCAGGGCGCGCGGATATTTTCCCTCGACATGGGCTCTCTCATCGCCGGCACCCGCTTCCGGGGGGACTTTGAGGAGAGGATGAAACGGGTCATCTCCGAGCTTCAGAACATGGAGAACGTGATCCTGTTTATCGACGAGATACATACGGTCGTGGGGGCAGGGGCCGTGTCCGGGGGCTCGATGGACGCTTCAAATATGCTCAAGCCCCTTCTCTCATCGGGCAAGGTCAAGTGCATCGGCTCTACCACGTATGAAGAGTATAAGAAGTATTTCGACAAGGACCGTGCCCTCTCGCGCCGGTTCCAGAAGATCGAGATACCTGAAACGACCATCGAGGAGACCCACAAGATACTTCTCGGGCTGAAAGACCGTTACGAGGAATACCACGATGTACACTATACGGACGAGGCGCTTCGCGTGGCGGTGGAGCTGTCTTCGAAATACATCAACGACCGCTACCTTCCGGACAAGGCGATCGACGTCATCGACGAGGCGGGCGCGTACTCCCGCATGACCAGGGTGGAGGGCGAGGATGCCATCGCAATCACCGTGAATAACATCGAGAAGATCGTGGCCAAAATTGCGAAGATACCGGAAAAGAGCGTGACCTCTTCCGAAATGAGCAGGCTCAGGGACATCGAGATCGAGCTCAAAAAGCAGATTTTCGGCCAGGACTCGGCGATCGCGCACGTGTGTGAAGCGATCAAGCGGAACCGGGCCGGATTCGGCAACCCGGACCGGCCGATCGCCTCGTTTCTTTTCGTGGGGCCGACCGGGGTGGGCAAGACCGAGCTCGCCCGCCAGCTTGCGGCCACTCTCGGTGTGAAGCTCCATCGATTCGACATGAGCGAATACCAGGAAAAGCACACGGTCGCGAGGCTCATAGGCGCGCCTCCCGGCTATATCGGTTACGAGGAGGGGGGTCTGTTGACCGAGGGTATCAGGAAGTCGCCTTATGCCGTGCTTCTGCTCGATGAGATCGAAAAGGCCCACCAGGACATATACAACACCCTTCTTCAGGTGATGGACTACGCGACCCTGACGGACAATACGGGTAAAAAGGCCGATTTCCGCAACGTCATCATCATCATGACCTCCAACGCGGGAGCCCGGGAGATCGGAAAGGCGCAGATGGGCTTTGAAGAGCGGAAGGTCACCGAGACCGCCATAAAGGACGCGGTCGATCGGATTTTCTCCCCTGAGTTCCGCAACCGGCTCGACGCGGTAGTCAAGTTCAACGACCTCGATGAGGAGATTATCGTCCAGATAGTAAAGAAATCGGTAAACCTGTTCAGACAGCAGTTGGCGGAAAAGCGTGTCGAACTTGAGGTGACCGAGGAGTGCTACCGCTGGCTCGGAAGAAAGGGGTATTCCCCAAAATTCGGCGCGAGGGAGATCGACCGCCTGGTCCAGGACAAGATCAAGCGGTTTTTCGTTGACGAGGTGCTCTTCGGCAGGCTTGCGGGAGGGGGCAGCGCCCATGCGGACGTCGAAAACGACGACGTCAGGATTACGATAAAAAATTAATTCATACCCGGCGGCAGATACTCCTCGTGTATATTCGACATTGCGGCAAAGATATTCCTGCGGGCCTTACGGTTCATCCTGACGAGCTCGGACACGATGCGTTTCATGTCCGCCCTTCTTGTGGTCTGGCCGTACGGGCATTGCGTCTGCAGGGCCGGGAAGCGGCTCAGGCGCGCGTACCGGTCGATCTCCCTTTCGGTGAGCAGGATGAGGGGGCGTATGATATCGAACTCGCCTTCGAACATTGAAAGCCTGGGGGGGGTTGAACTGATAGAGCCGTTGAAGGCCATATTCAGGAAAAGGGTCTCAATGGCATCGTCCATATGATGTCCGAGGGCAAGCCTGGTGCAGCCGAGATTTCCCGCCATGCGGAACAGCTCCTTGCGCCTGTGCCACGCGCACACGAAACACACGGTTTTTTTAGGGTCGCGGCTCAGGTCCGCTTCTATGGTGTGGTGGTGAAATTCAACGTCGAGCTCCCGGCACAGGTTTTCATAAAACGCTCGGTCGACTGCGGGCGTTATATTTTTGACGTTGACGTGCAGGGCGAAGAGTTCGTAATGGATGGGGATCCTCTTTCTGCGGAGAGCAAGGGTCTCCAATAGAACGATGGAATCCTTGCCGCCCGAGACCCCTACTGCAACCCGCTCGCCTGCCGATATCATCTCGTAATGGTTTATTGCGCGGCCGACTGCTTTCTGGACCCTTAAAAAATATTTTGAGTTGCTACCGTCGGACATCTCGGAATCTATTCCTCGGGTTCGTCAGCGGCGTTCTTCGCAACGCGCCGGTGAGCATCATATTCCCCGAGTATTTTGTAGATTTCCCAAAATGAATAAAAGAGCGTCAGAAGAAGGGGACCGATGAAAACCCCGTGAAGATTAAAGGCCTGCAGGCTTCCAATAATAAGGAAGAAAAAGATCATCGGGTGGAAATTGAGCCGTTTGCCGAAAATTTTTGGTTTTACG
>Ga0315536_1000714_pt1 | contig 16704 bp, 12 predicted proteins | sample SalMarSW160230MG_FD_203093 | JGI IMG/M metagenome (GOLD analysis project Ga0315536, IMG submission 203093) | Salt marsh sediment microbial communities from the Plum Island Ecosystem LTER, Massachusetts, United States - Salt Marsh Sediment SW1602-30 ... | reverse complement strand
TTTGATTTTTGTTGCTTGGACAATCGCAAATCTCTCACCACGAGCTCGATCAAATCACAAATGGTATTTGGAGACATTCCCTGATTATCCTAAAAACCGTAAAGCATTAATTCCGTTTATCTATTAGGTAAAATAGTTCCGGAATGATGAACATCATGGATGTTAAGAAAGATCGATCGAAAGCATTATTCATTTGCTTTATTTCCTACTGCTTAGCATTCATGGTGTCCATTGGAACTTGGCTCTTTTTTTCTTATTTCCCTTTTTTAATGAAGATCCTGATCGCAGATATTTCTGCTACGGTGATAATATTTGTATTTAGTTCAATTTTCAAAAATGTTAGCTTGTATGATCCATACTGGAGCGTTGCTCCTTTTATAATTATACTATTGTACTACTTCATTTCTGTAGTTTCTTATCACGATTTATTAAGACAGACCGTTGTTTTCATATTGGTTTGCTCGTGGTCCATTCGTTTAACATTTAATTGGATGCGACAATGGAGGGGTTTAACTCATGAAGACTGGCGTTATGCTGAGAGAAGAGAAAAGAACGGGAAATCTTTTTGGATCATTAATCTATTTGGATTACAATTAATGCCTACATTCTTGGTCTATCTTGGGTGCTTATCATTTTACCCCGTAATGTTTGAAGGAACCAACTCATTTGGACCACTCGATCTTTTAGCTTTTATCATTACCTTGGGAGCCATAATTATCGAATCTTTAGCAGATAGACAGTCATACAATTTTAGGTGCAAGAGAGAAACCTCAAAACAATTCATTAGAACAGGATTATGGGCGTATTCAAGACATCCTAATTATTTTGGAGAAGTATCGTTTTGGTGGGGTGTTTTCCTTTTTTCAATTGCTTCTAATCCGTCATCTTGGGTTTTTATAATCGGACCAATATCAATAACGACCCTTTTTCTTGGTATTAGCATTCCACTAATGGAAAAAAGGAATCTCCGTACGAAACCATCTTATGAAAAATATAGAGAACAAGTATCTGCTTTTATTCCTTGGTTTCAAAAGAAAAAAGAATCAAAAATTTAAAAATCTATTTTCTTTTGCTCGCAATATAGTATTTGGATCTTTTTAATAAAATCCAACGAATAATAGGTCTAACTAAGGGAACAAGATGTCTTTTAAATCCAATCCATTTTTTAACATCCTCATAAAAATCTGATAATTCGTGATTTTGAAATTTGAGCAGTTCTTGGATTTCCTTAGTATCATAAAAACCACAATGGGAATCGTTTTGCGCAAAAGCTTCTTCAGGAAAAAAATGCCGACCAAATCCCATTATTTCCAACATGTCGTCTAAATGTTCCCCGAATTCTATCTGACATTGTTTACCACCACCTAAATTAAATGTTTTACCCCAAATTTCACGCGTCTCAATGGCATTTACAATTGCCAAAGCAACATCTCTGGTGTCGATAATTTCTACTGATGTTTTTAGTGCCATATCAAACATCACTGGTCTAAATTTCAACATGTCGGTTGAGGTACAATATGATAACCTAAAAATTACATAATCTATTCCAGATTCTTGTATCACGCGTTCTGCAGCCAATTTTGATTCTGCATAAGGGTGACCCGGTGAAATATTCACAGGATCTGTTATTTTAATATTAGGATTTTTTATACGGTCACCATAAACGGCTATTGAGGAGGTATAGATTATTTTCATGGGTTTTTTCTGATGCAAAATTGCATTTATGATATTTCTTGTCCCTTCGACGTTAACGATAAACACTTGATCACTTTCGGGATTATAATAAGATGCCGAAGGGATCACAGCAGCAGTATGAATTATGATATCTTGGTCTTCTACAGCAGCTTTTACTTCTTCATAATTTTCAACGCTTCCCCAAATAATCTCTACTTTTTTTAAATAGGGAACGAATTTTTTTTTATTTTTTTTTGACGCTCTTAAAAATAGTCTTATATCATAGATCTCGGATCTTGATAAAAGTTCATTAAAAATGTCAATTCCTACAGTTCCGGAAGCTCCTGTAAGGAGGACTTTTAATTTTTCCAATTTTTTGTTAGCCTACTAATATCCCAAAAATGATAATTCGTGAATTTATAAATAGTTAATGTTATGAATAAGATATTTAATGATGTGAAAGCATTTTTATTCATCCAAATTTTGCATCAAACATCTCAATGAGTAATTCTTCCAGTTTTTCCACGGGGATATCTAATAACGTGATTTCTAGATGTCTTCCTCTTTCCGCTTCTTCTATTCGGACTGTTTTTGATGCGATTATTTTTAATTGGTTAAGTTGGCGTACGTATTTTCTAAACGACATTTTTACATGAGGTTCTATATTATAGGTTTCACACACTGCTTGATAATCCTCAAAAGCTTCGTCAACAACTGCATATTCCTTAGTCATTAATGACCTTGTGATTCCATAAAGAGCTAACAATTCCTGATCATTTAACTGGTCCACGATATCTGCTCTGAATGTGGGGTAAACTTCATTGGATGCTGCTCTAATTAAATTGGCTGTTATATGGTCTAATCCTTCTTTATCTGCTTTGGATCCGCTCTTTTGAAATATTTCTATGCCATGCCTCATATTACTATGGTCCACAACAATTTGACTAACCATTGTGAGTAATTCTTCGTTCATTACATATTCTTTGAATGCTAATTCTGCCCTATATTGTAAAATAGTCATTGCTTCTTCGAAATTATATGGTTTGAGGTTAATTTTATCATTTAATCTGCTTAAGATTCTTTCGGTTTCGATTTTCATCCAATCTCTCTTTCTACTTATTAATAATATCGAAAGCTTGGCATTTTGATGACCAAATGTTTCCGCGATGTCAAGTAACGCAAGAACGTCTTCAGGGCTTAAAAGATGGACCTCATCAATAATAAGAAGCATGTAACCTTGATCATTGACCAATTTGGTAAGGATTAATTTTAAAGCCTCATCATCTGAAAATCCTCTCCCTGAGCCATGGGTGTACTTGGCTAAGAGCTCTCTGATTATCTTACTTTTGGAACGAAAGTTGATGCAGTTATAATACTCAATAAATAGGTTTACATCCTTTTCTAGAGCAACAGATTTAAACATCTTTCCAAAATATCGTGCGGTAACTGTTTTACCAATTCCTCCCTTTCCTAATAACAAGCAATTAATAGAAGGTTGTTCCTTTTCCTCTAGAATACGGCGATAATTGAAAATTAGACTTTTAAGAGTGTCGTCTCGACAAAATAATTTATTAGGTACGAAACTGAAATCAAGCGAGCTCGCCTGTTTAAATACTGATTTCTTCATAAATTCTTGCCTAAATAGATCCTCGTCCATGATAAACTGCTACTTATTGTTAAAATTATAGTTTGATAAGTTATAATAGGATATTTTAAGTTTAAAGTTTCCCATCCTATTAATTTTATAATATCTATGTTGCTAATAAAATTAATTACCAACATTAAAAATTAAAAATAGAGAAAAATAAACGCCAATATTATAAAATTACTTAAAAACGAGAGTTGAGAGGATGCATGGTCGTATAAGATTCTTTAATTTTTGTGATATCATTTTTTGCGTAGATTCTGGTGGTATTTGGGGAACTATGACCCAAGATATCTTGTAATTCGCTGATATCCATACCAGATCTTCTTAAATGAGTTGCTCCCGTATGTCTAAACACATGAGGCGTGATAACTTTATTGCTTGAAAATCCACATCTCTCTCTGATCAATTTAATATCTTGTTGAACAACTCGAGGGTTCAATTGCTTTTCTCGAGTATTTACTATTAAATAATCTTCTTCATCATAAGAAATTCTATTTTGAAGTGAATTGTTGAAAATCTCAAGAGTCTTCTGATCAACTGGAACTATTCTTTCTTTATTACCCTTTCCTCTTAATTTAATATAACCCTTATTAAAGTCTACATCTTGGACTTTAATATTACATAATTCACTTACTCGTGCCATTGTAGAATATAATAATCTGATAATGAGATAATAACGATCACTTTTTCTGGAATTAAATAAAGATTTATCCTTCAATTTCTCAAAGATTACTTCAATATCTTGCACATCAAGAAATTTCGGTAAACTCTCTTCTAATTTAATTTTCGGGCTTTTAATTGTGGTCATGGGATTCTTTGAGATAAATTCATTTAAAGTGAGAAATTTAAAGTAAGAACGCAATGAAGCAATCTTTCTACTAATTCCCTTTTTTGTATAATCCATATCCTTTAATTTTTTAAGAAACAACCTAATTCTTTGTCTGATAACCGGCGATTCAAGGTCTATATCTCCAACAAAATTAACAAACTTTTCCAAATCATAACGATATGCCTTTATCGTGGAAATTGCGCATCCTTCCTCGACTTCTTTACTAATTAAGAAATCTCCAATGAAATCAGAAAATTTATATCTTTCCATAATAAGTCAAATGACATCGTGATATTACATAATACCTTGTGATATTCAGGTAATATCACTCATGATAAGAAAAAGTGGGTAATACTCGAGAATTAATCCTTTTTTAGATGGCGGAGATATTTACACGCATTAATTCCTGCACGTGCCCCCTCAGCAGCAGCAAATACGACTTGGTACAATCCCCCAGTTACATCTCCTGCTGCAAACACACCTTTAATATTGGTTTGTTGATTTTCATCGACTTTCACATTTCTGTTTTCATCTAATTCTATTCCCGCTTTCTTAAAGATTGAATTCGACGGTATGTGAGATAATATAAATAAGCAATTCAAATCATATTCTGATAATTCGTTATCTTCACTCAATTCTTTATTAACAGGCTTACACTTGATTTTTTGAATAATTCCATTTGCATCTGGTACAGCTTCTATTATCTCTGTTTTATCAATTATTTTAATTCCTTTTTCTTTTACCTCTTTAGCTATCTCAGGGAGCTCTTCAAAACCAACTTTAGTAATAACGTGAGTAATGCATCCCATTTGATGAAGCGATAATGCATCTTCTAAAACTTCCTTATCATCTCCATATAAATATACTTGTCTTTCTTTATATAACGGACCATCACATAATGCGCAGTAAGAAACACCATATCCAATTAAACCACTTTCATTTTTAATAATTTCTTTTCTTTCTCCCATACCAGTAGCTATAATAATTGCATCAGATGAAATATTTGCTGTTCTTGTTGATACAATGTTCATTCCCATCCCAACCATGAGAGATATGACATCCCCTTCAATTAATCGCACGCTTTCATGACTTTCAGCATGTTCAATGAATTCTTTCAGTAGATCTGGTCCTGAAATGTTTTTTTTTCCTAACCAATTTTGAATTTCCTTAGTTTTTGCTAGAGCTGAAGATTCTTTTCCAATCAATATTATTGTATCTCTATTTGATCGTCCGCAATATACTCCAGCACTCAATCCCGCTGGACCAGCACCTATTATTAATACTTCACACTTATATTCGTCCATTAAATCGAACTCTTTTGCTATTTTATGTAATAAATACTCCTTGATTCAGTTTAAAGTTTTCTATTTTTTTTAACTATAAGTAATGATCTCTTGAATTGGATCAAATATCAGTCTAAACATTCTCATGTAAACCAGAATAATAAAAAAAACCAGAAAAATAAAAAAAAAAGTCTAATTAACAGATATAAAGTTCATTTCCACAAGCAAACTCATTTGTCAGCACAAATACGGTAGATCCCCACCTTTTAATGAAATCAGGAAATTTTAAAGGAGCCAAGTAATGTGTTCCCGCTTCAGTTCCATTACTTATCCAAATGTCACCACCATTAGAATACGCACAATAATATATTTTATCTCCGGCTATAGTGATATATCTCGGATTGCTATTTGCACTCCCTGGATTACTATCCGCAACTATTGTTGTTCCCGCTTCAGTTCCATTTGATTTCCACAATTCATGTCCTGAAGTCGAATTATATCCATTGTAATAAAGATAACTGTCGCTTGCAACAAGATATGATATGTCTCCTCCACTTCCGATATAAATATCTTTAACCATATACGTACCTAGTGCAGTTCCGTTCGTTCTCCATAATTCATGCCCATAGGCGAGGCTATTTCCTTCAAAATATAGAACGTTATTTAAAACTGCGGATTCTAAGTTTGTATCGCACCCACTAGCAGTCCCATTATAAATATCCTTTATCATTGTAGTTCCCTCGGGCGTGCCATCAGTTTTCCATAATTCCCTTCCATGAGTGCTATTATATGCAGTGAAATACATTATAGCTCCTATTATTTTTGCGATTTTAGGATCGGGATCTGACGCACCTAAATAAATATCTTTAAGTCTAAGAGTGCCTGCTGATGTTCCATCACTTACCCATAGTTCGTCTCCATAGGTGGGATTTGCCCATTCTTTAAAAATTATTTTCGTTCCTAATCTATGAACTCCCCAATCAGTATCGATATCGATTTCTTTAATAAAGACGGTATTATAGGATGCCCCATTGGTTTTATAAAGACTTGGTCCATGGGATAAATCAGTAGCCTCAAAATAGAGAGTATTTCCAATTACACAAAATCCCCTAGGAGAACTTCCATAAATCGGATAAATATTAGTAACCCTATAAGTTCCTCCTGAAGTTCCATCACTTCTCCATAATTCAGCCTCTGTACCTGATGGAAATGGATCCCAAACTCCCTTATCATCTGCTTGAAAATAAAGAATGTTGTTCATTACAGTTAGATAAGATGGTATAGACGAGCTAGATGGATTTATGTTTTTGACCATATATGTTCCCGCATAAGTTCCATCACTCCTCCACAATTCTCTACCATAAGTATTTTCATAAGCTGAAAAGTACAAGATGCCGTTCATTGGCGTTAAATATTGACAGCTGGAAGAATCTACTCCAGCTCTTATATCTTTCACCATATATGTTCCTGAAGGTGTTCCATTAGTTACCCATAATTCATAACCATGGGTTCCATCATTTGCTGTAAAAAACATGAGGTTTCCTACAAAAGTAAAAGAAGATGGATTTGAATCTCCTGAAGGATTTATATCTTTTAATAGAGATACATTATTATTTACCGTCACTTTCCATGTATGACTAAGTTCCGCTTTTCCATCATCAATCGTAACAGATAGGTCATTATTTCCTGCTGAAAGGAAGGTAGTGAAATAGTAGAATTCAGTTGAATTTCCACCTACAACTTGCTCATTAAGTTTCCAGGTATAAGTTAAAGGGTTAAATTCAGGATCTGAAGCTGAAACATTGAATTTCTGGACTTGAGTTTCATTAATAATGGGATCTAACAACGGATAAAATGAATCTATTACGGGAGCGGTATTAAGATCGATTACGGTTAACGTCCAAGTATACGTATCGAATAATTCTCCATCGGTGACATTGATTTTAAGTTGGTACGTTCCTTCATCTTCAAATCCAGTATCATGCGTATAGGTAGTAGAATTCGTTCCAACAGGACTATCGTCTACCGTCCATTGATAAGTTAATGCATCATTATCTAAATCACTTGCAGATATGTTAAACTCTTGAGATTCACCCTCATTTATGGTTGGATTTGTAGATGGCTGAAAATCCGTAATAAATGGGGCTCTATTTACATCGCCGACGTAAAGTGTCCAAGAGTATTCATCAGAGAGTTCTCCATCGGTGATATTGACTTTAATTTGATATGTTCCTTTATCATCAAATCCAGTATCATGCGTATAGGTAGTAGAATTCGTTCCAACAGGACTATCATCTACCGTCCATTGGCACGTTAAAGGATCGTTATCTGGATCGTTAGCCATTATATTAAACACTTGAGATTCCCCTTCAGCAATACTTGGGTCGATGGCAGGTTGTGGATCAGTTATGTATGGATTTCTATTAACATTTAACACGACCAAAATCCACGAAGTGGACGTTGTAGCTTTCCCATCTGATACTTCTGCTTTAATTAAATAAGAACCAGCTGAATCAAAATTTGAAAGAAATGTAAAATTATTAACATTTTCACCCGCAGAAGTGTCATTTATTGTCCATATAAAGGATAATACGTCGTCGTCTGCGTCTAAAGCGGTTATTCTAAAAACTTGAGACTCTCCTTCTGATATTATTTTGTTAGTAGAAGGATTACGATCTATTATTTGGGGTTGATTGTTCGATAAATCTGCAGAAGGCCTAAAAAAGAAAGAAATCATGACTGTTCCCGAGATAATTCCGATTGCAATGATTAAAACTAAGAATAGATTTTTTTTTTTCATTGTTTTCAATCTTGGATGTTCAATTTAAATATAAATCAATAAAGAAATTATTATTATTTAAACGTTATTGATGAAATTCTCTGAGATACTACAACTTTGTATAATTCTTTCTGGATTTAAATATAATTACATAAAATTATTCTCTGAATTTTAAATCCTTAATTATATTCCTATTCTATGAATTTATTCAGCCAAATAACTCTCTGTTTAGTAGGTTTAAATCATCAGGTAACCAAGTTAGCATTTATATATAATAATATAGAATTTGTTGATTTTTCCTATTCCCAAATTGAACATATTCCCAGTTTGTAAATATTTAAATGGTATGATTTTAAACAAATTTTTATATGCTAATAGATAAATAAGAGTTACCAAAATCTATATAAAACTTTTTAAAATTAATTTGGAAGGATAATAATGGAAAATATAAAAAAATACAAAATTCTTGTTCTAATCAGTGTAATCATAATCATCCTCGGACCAATTCTTGGTTTTTTTTTTAATAAAATAATTTTGGTCAATCAATCATTTGTTACCTCTGAAACTAGTAACAATGATGTTCAAAATGCTACTGCGATTGAATTTACGCTTGTGAAAGATCAAAAAGCAGTAATAGAATTTTCTGCATTTACTGAAAATGTTACTGCTAACTTAATAATTTTATCAAAAGGAACTTATGATCTGGCGTATGCAGCCTCAACTGCTCCTGGAAGTATCACGGGAGAAAAATACTTTGTTTATTCAGAATTTACATTTGGTGATGCGAATTTAGCAGGTCAGGCATTCGCAGATGATATAAGAACTATAACCGCGGAAGGATATTGGTATATTGAATTTGCAGGAGGAGTTGACGGCGATTATCTGAGATATATACCCGGAGATTACGTTGTTATTGTTTATGGAACAAATTCTGGAGGGATTAACTTGAATATTTATTTTGATCTTGTAATAAAAATAGATGGTCCTGGAGATATACTCGAATTGCTGTTTATCCTGATTGGAGTTGGTGCGCTAGTTGCTATTATGCTTTTGGCAACTATTGGATATCTCAAAAAAACAGGGAGGGGTCTTTTATAATGGAAAAAAAACAAGTAAAAGCATCTCTTTTTGATAAATTACCTTTACTAGATAAGAATAGAGCAGCCAAATTTATAATCTATGGTATAATTATAGCAATAATATTTGGACTGATGATGATGATTAGTTACTCGATTGCCGTAAATGCTGGTCAATGGGCAGCTCTAGCTAATCAAGATAATTACTTAAATTACTGGAACGGATTCTATGGATTTAATGACTTCATTGAAAGACAGGAAGAGATTGAAATGATTGCATTATGGATGGCATATCAAGATGTCATATTTATGAATATAGCTCGCATTGGGATTAATATAGGTCTAGTGTTTGTACTAATTGGATTTCTATCATTTGCTGTAAACGATAAGATCGATGAAAATACTCGAAAAACATCAATAATCATTGCTGGATTAGTATTATTTATAATGATCTTTACTACGTTATTCTCATCCATAAGTGTAACCATAAATTAAATTAATTTTAATTTCTTTTTTTTTAATTGTTATTTATTGATTTTAATAATTCCACTCTTTTGATTGTGGGAGAAAAATAATTTTCGTGAAATATAAGTTTCAAGCTGTTTTAAACATATCTTGATATTCTCGGGATATTATATTTTATTGAGAAGATGTTTAACGAATATTTTTTTACAATTATGTCGAATGCATTATTAACTTAATTTGGGTCTCTAATTTTATTTACGTGAGGTTGTTCCTAGGATATTTAAATTATTCCTTATTTAAGATAAGTAGTAATTTTAAAACTATATCATTGTATATATTACATAATAACTATATAACCATGCATGATTAAAATGAGTGATTCTAAAGGTAAAAAATACGAGATTGCTGAACCTCATGATTTGTCTCCTCGCTCAAAGTGGATGAGAGATTATTATTTTAAAGGTGATGAGAGAAAATGGAAAAACCAGTACATGGCATTTACCACTGGAACCGATTGGGATATTATTTGGAATGAATCTGATTATTACGTCGCTCCAGAAGTTCACTTCTATATCGGAAACAAAGGAAAGGGCGTATTTGAAAGTTCATTACGATCCATGGCGGTTCAAGTGAAATTGCCCGAAGGCTTTTGGAAATTATCACTACCGGAACGAAGGATGATCTTTTTTGAGGCAGTAATGGTAAATTATGTACCACATGAAATTATCTCCGAAAATGATCTCATTGCTGGTGGAAGGTTCAACACTCAGTTAAGTAAATGCTTAACAGAAAAAGAAGCAAAAAAGCATTGGAAGAAAAATGTCAACGCGCGCCAAGAATTCTTTAAATATCATAAATCTGGTTTTGGAAACGTTGGAGCTACTGGCGGTCATATAATTCCTGATCATGAAACCATCATAAAAAAAGGTTTCAAACATGTTTATGAAAGAGCAACAAGGGAATATGAAAAAATGAGTCAAAAAGAGAAAGATGGTGAGAAAGGAGCAGAACTTCGAGCTATGATAAAAGCAGCAGAAATCCCCAGAAAATTAGCAAAAAAGTATGCTGAAGAATGTAGAACTCTTAAAGAAACAGCTTCCACACCAGAACGTGTTGAAGAATTAGAACAGATGGCAAAAAATCTAGAGCTTGTTCCATGGGAACCCGCTAAAACATTTTGGCAAGGTATTCAAGCACTTTGGCTCACTCACATGCTAGTAATGGCTGAAGAGTCCTACCCTGGACCAGGAATCTCTTTTGGAAGAACTGATCAGCATCTTTGGGATTTATACAAAAAAGATGTGATTGATGAAAAAAATATTTCCAAAGAGTTTGCTAAAGATATTTTAGGAAGTTTCTGGTTTCATTGTAATACGGCTTATGATGCTCAAATTATGGTTGGAAAACAAGGTATAACATCTGCCTTTGGCCAATTAATGACATTAAGTGGATGCGGTCCTAAGGGTGAAGATTTGACAAATGAGTTAACTTATGCTATTTTAGAAGTAATTGACGAATGGAGTCCTATTTTAGAACCAAAACCAAACATTCGCTTATGTCGTGCGAGTTCAGAAAAGTTACTAAATAAAGTCGTCGATATGGTTTCTCGATCCCAAGGTGCTCCATTTCTCATTAATTTTGATGAGCGAAGCATAGCTGGAATGATTAAGGAAGGAATACCTAAGGAAGATGCTTGGAATTATGCTTGTGTTGGTTGTCTAGAGAATACGATGCAGGGAAACGATCGTTCTGGGACGGTTAATTGCAATCCTAATCTCACAAAAAGTATTGAATTAACCTTATGGAATGGGAAGAACATGCCTAATAACAACGTGGTCACAAAAAAAGGAGAACAAATTGGACCGAAAACAGGTGATCCTGAATCCTTTAATTCTTGGAATGAATTTTGGAATGCTTGGAAGACACAAATAGAATTCCTCATAAAATATACCGTGGATGTATACAACCAAACTGAAAATCTTCGAGCAGAATTTATGCCGACTCCTTATTTATCAAGTATTGTACGTGGATGTATTGAGAAAGGGCTTGATATACGAAAAGGAGGTCCTGATTTAAGGTTCATAACCGTAGAAGGAGTAGGATATGCCACTACTGTGGATTCATTACTAGCAATAAAGAAACTTGTATATGAAGATAAAAAATACACCATTACGCAAGTTAAAGAAGCCATAATGGATAACTTCGAAAGTGAAGAACATTTTATCATGCAAACCGTAATGCAAAATAAACCTCCAAAATATGGAAATGATGAGGATGAGGCTGATGAGATCGCTCGAAAAGTGATGGAACTATGGGCAGGAGAAACTTGGAAATATAAAACACAAACTAACTTCCAATTTCGCCCAGGGATGCTATCATGGAATTATTGGGCTGGTGCTGACGCGGAATTTACAATTGCTACTCCAAATGGCAGAAAAACAGGTACGTACCTTTCAAATGCGATTTGTCCGACCAATGGCGCTGATGTAAAAGGACCTACTGCAGTGACAAATTCTGTTGGAGCTGTATTAGGAGGTAAAACTGATGATGGAGAATACGTGAATTGCTTACCTAATGGATCAAGTCATACTATTACTTTCAATCCTTCGATAATTAATGATTCAGAGCACCGTGAAAAATTTAAAGCTTATCTAAGAGGGTATGTAGAAAATGGTGGAACCGCTCTTCAAATTAACATGCTTGATTCTGAAATGCTTAAAGATGCACAAAAACACCCAGAAAATTATACTAATTTACTTGTAAGGGTCACGGGCTACAATGCATACTTCAATTCAATCGGGAAAGAGCTCCAAGATGAAATTATAGCACGCGAGTCCCATAAATTGTAATTTTATTCTTTTTACTTACAGATAACATGCCTTTTGTCTTCTTTTCAATTGATTTATAAATTCTGTAAAATTTTGGGAGATAATGTTTAATGATAAAGTTCCTTTAAAATCTAAATTAGCTTATGGTGGTCTTGGAGCTGGAATTGGTTTACCCTCTCAAATTGCGTTTTCTGCTATAACTTTTTTTTATAATACGACATTAGGATTAAATACTGAATTAACTGGAATCGCTTGGCTAATTTTTTCATTCTGGAATGCAATTAACGACCCGTTGTTTGGATTTATCGAAGATCGGACTAAATCTGAAAAATATGGAAGGCGAATTCCTTATATTCGCTTTGGTGCTCCTCTTTATGGAGTTGCATTTATTCTTTGTTGGATTCCTCTTGTGAATATTAATGATCAATTTGCTCTATTTTTCAATTTGATTATAGTTTTATTCGTTTTTGATACATTATTTACGATATTAGGCCTTATTAATTACACTCTTCCTGCTGAAATGGCTCTAACAGCAAAAGAAAGATCAAATTTATTGGTGTATGGTGCAGCTATATCTTCTATTTCGTATGTTATCGCTTTTATTTTACCTCTTCTGTTTTTAACTGGAAATGAATCTCCAAATGCAGCCATTGAGTTTCTATTTGTAATGATAATTGTGGGAATTATCTGTGCGATAATATTATTCATAAGTAGCTTCTATTTAAAAGAAAATAAGTATACGCAAATGGAAGAAACTCTCCCAGTACTTGAAGGCTTTATAGAAACTTTTAAAAACTATCCATTTTTAATTTATGAAGTTTCAAACTTCTCGTTTACTTTCGCTCAAACAATTCTTACTACTGCTATATTTTATTATGTTGAATATGTACTAAGTTTGACTGGGTTTTTAACCACTTTGCCATTATTATTAGTTTTTGCAATGATCTTCGCCTTTTTTGTAGTTTATAATAAATTGGTAGGAAAATACGGAGTAAAAAAAACCTTTATTTTAGCATTATTTCTGTCAGGATTAAGCTTTTTTTTGACTTTTTTCATAGGATGGTCATTTAATTTTGCACTAATTGGATTTATTTTTATTGGTATTGGTTTTTCAGGTTTTATGCTTGTAAATCAAGTAGTTATAGCTGATATTGTGGATTATGATGAAACTAGAACAAAAAAGCGTAGAGAAACAACTTATTCAGGAATAAACGCATTAATTACTAAACCAGCAATATCACTTGCTAATTGGGTGTTCTTGGTGATAATTAACAACTTTGGATTCGATGCGCAACAATCTATTCAAAACTTTTCTGCTCAAATGGGTATCATGATTGGATTCTCATTAATTCCGGCCATCTTATTAATATTTAGCTCAATAATTATGTTTTTTTATCCTTTAGACGGTCCTAAATGGCTAGCTCAGAAAGCAGAGTTGATTAAAATTCACGAAAATAAAGAATTGGATTATTTGAAGTATTTGGAAGAAAAACGGAAAGAAAAACATGAGTGATATTTATTCTTATCAAATTGGCTTGAAATCAGTATTTTTTTCTAGAAATTCTAATTGTTTTAGAAATAAGATATCCCGTTTTCTTAGTATTTCAATTTCACTTCTACCACCATAATCGTAATGCCCTTTCCCAGTTTTAGCGCCTAATTCTCCCTTTTTAACTTTTTCACTTATTAAAGGAACATTTCCTCCTTTAGCAGTGATAATATCTTCTACTAGATCAAGACCCGTGAAATCGTGCGCTTGAACCACTCCAATTATAGGTAACCGAATTCCTAAAGTACTTTTAATTACGAGGTCGATTTGTTCTGCTGTAGCCAAATTTCTCATCATTAACTCATACATCGCTCCCGAAATCGCATTTTGAATTTTATTTACGATGTAGTTAGGCGCAAATTTCTTCATTAAAATGGGGACCTTTCCTAATTTTTCATGCAATTGTACTGAAAGCTCGATAATTTCTTGAGATGTCTTTTTACTTGGGGCAATTTCAACTGTTGGAATGATATGGGGGGGAGAGAACCAATGATGAGCTATAATTCTCTCGGGATGGCTAATTCCCTTTAAAATATTAAAGATGTCCAAGGATGAGGTATTACTTGCCAAAATTATGTCATCGCGACAGTAATCCGACAATTTTTTAAATAATTCAAGCTTTAAATTTGGTACTTCTTTAATGGCTTCTAACGTTAGATCAGCATTTTCAGCATTCTCCTTGAGATTTGTGGAGGGATGAATTCTGTTAAGAATATTTACGATTTCAGTTGGTTTTACCCTATTAAATTCCGCTAACGTGTTCAAATTGTTATCAATGAGATTCATAGCGCGATCCAGGATCTTCTTATTGATATCAACCAAGAAAACTTCAAATCCTCCTTGAGCATATACCTGAGCAATCGAATGGCCCATGTTTCCTGCTCCAATTATTAAAACGTTTTGAATATCACTTAATTTCATTTTTAATTTCACTTTGAAAAATAATTATTAATATTAGATTTGAGTCCATTATTTAATTATATTTCATCTCACAAACTTCTTTCACATTATGTGACCAAAACCGACACATTTAAATAGTATAGTTGCATTTAATATTATATGACTAAAATGATCATATATAAAAAATGGTGACATATAAAATGAATGAAAAAGAATTAAATGAAAAAAAAGAAGATTTTGAAAATGAAGATTGGCACTCATGGGAACCTCATGTTCCTCCATATTCTTTTCATCATCCACCAAGGGGTAAATATTATCCAAGAGACAGAACATACAGACATCATAGACCTCATGTTCCATTCGATCCTTTAATTCCACCACCGCGTTTTAGAAAACATTTCAGACCACCGAGAATCCCATTTACCAATGAAGACTTTCAAAATATCAAGCATTTTATGATCCTCAACATTCTTAATGAAAGTGAATCAGGAATTACAGGATATCAGCTACAAAAACATTATAAACTTCCAAGAGGTACACTAATTCACGTGCTTGATAAACTTGAAAAATTAAATTATCTCGATACTCATGAAGAAACTATCGAAGGTCGCGCTCAGAAATATTATCAACTTTCAGATTTGGGAAAAAAATACCTTGAAGATCTCAAGGAAAATTGGGCTTCGCGGTTCATGATGTTATCAGAAATGGCTCCTCCTGAAAAATATGGGAATCCATTCCATCGAGAAAATCTACGTTCAAAAATGATGATGGACATCGGTGATCTAAGCGAGAAGGAAGAAGCAATAGATTACTTCAGGGGCATGAGATCTCGTCTAACTAGCTATTTAAGAAGAGTGAAAAGAAAAGAAATACAACTTAACGAAATAAAAGCCATTTTCGATGAGCTTATTAAAACTATAGAAAACTTGGATGAATTTAATCAAGACAAAATTAAAGAGCTAATCGAGAAGTTATAAAATAATTAAAATTTTTTTTTCTAATTTTTGAGCATTTCACATGTATTAAATCCAAAATTTTTTTTATAATTTAAATTTCTAAATTATAGGTGTAGCTTATTTGGCTGATGTAATGAAAGGATTTATTTTTGAGATTCAAAAAATGAGTACCGAAGACGGTCCTGGAATACGTACTACTGTCTTTTTCAAGCAATGTCCACTGAAATGTATTTGGTGCCATAATCCGGAATCAATTTTAAAGAAAAAGCAATTAGAATGGTTCAAACATAAATGTATTGGGTGCAATACTTGCATTAAAACTTGTGAACTGGCAGCACTAAAATTTGAAGAAGATGGTCTTTACATTGATAGAAAACTCTGTACTAGTTGTGGAAAATGTTCAGATGAATGTCCGTCAACAGCACTCCACATGTTTGGCGAATATTGGTCTTTAGATGATCTCTATCACGAGGTTCAAAAAGATAAAGTATATTACGAGCAATCTAAAGGAGGCATTACAGTATCGGGTGGAGAACCCACCATCCAATCTGATTTCATTTTAGAATTTTTAAAGATGTGCAAGGATAATGATATTTCTACAGCTTTAGATACGTGTGGCTATGCTTCCAAAAATATATATGAAAAAATTTTGCCATACGTAGATCTTGTTCTTCTTGATATCAAGGAAATCGATTCAAGAAAACATCAAGAGTTTAC
>Ga0315536_1000713_pt1 | contig 16713 bp, 11 predicted proteins | sample SalMarSW160230MG_FD_203093 | JGI IMG/M metagenome (GOLD analysis project Ga0315536, IMG submission 203093) | Salt marsh sediment microbial communities from the Plum Island Ecosystem LTER, Massachusetts, United States - Salt Marsh Sediment SW1602-30 ... | reverse complement strand
CCATACCAGGATCTTCATATTATGGATGCATGCCTTCAGACAGGTGTTGCATATCTTGATACTGCCAATTATGAACCTCTTGAGGAGGCCAGATATGAATACAGCTGGCAATGGGCTTATACCGACAAATACAGGAAAGCAGGTATAACTGCAATACTTGGTTGTGGCTTCGACCCTGGCGTTACATCAATTTTTACTGCCTATGCTGCAAAACATCATTTTAATGAAATGCATTATCTTGATATTGTGGATTGTAATGCCGGTGACCATGGAAAACCATTTGCCACAAATTTCAATCCTGAAATAAACATCAGGGAGGTGACACAGAAAGGAAAATACTGGGAAAACGGTAAATGGATAATGACAAATCCTCATGAAATACATAAACCATTGAATTATCCCGGAATTGGCCCGAAAGAATCATATATTATCTATCATGAGGAACTGGAATCGCTGGTTAAAAATTTTCCCACTCTTAAACGAGCAAGGTTCTGGATGACCTTTGGACAGGAATACCTTACCCACCTGCGTGTAATCCAGAATATAGGTATGGCAGGTATCGAGCCAATCATGTTTGACGGGAGGGAAATCATTCCAATACAGTTCCTGAAAGCAGTTCTTCCCGATCCGGGCGAGCTGGGAGAAAACTATAAAGGACAGACCTCAATAGGTTGTCGTATAAAAGGAATAAAAGAAGGTAAGGAAAAAACCTATTATGTATATAATAACTGCAGCCACGAGGCAGCATATAAAGAGACAGGTGCCCAGGGCGTAAGTTATACCACAGGTGTTCCCGCAGCCATTGGTGCCATGATGTACCTTAAGGGTATCTGGAAGAGACCTGGCGTATGGAATGTTGAGGAATTCGATCCCGATCCGTTTATGGCCGAACTTAACCGGCTGGGCTTACCATGGGTTGAACTGCATGATGTGGACCTTGAATTGTAGACGCTGGACACTGGACGCTAGACGCTAGGCTATAAGCATGAGGCATGGGGCAAGAGCTTTAGATTCACCTCCTTGGAGGGGCAAGGGGTGGGTTCTTTTATAATTATAAATCATAAATCATAAATCATAAATCCTTCCGTATGCCAGTAGACTATAATATATTAACTTCCCCGTGTTATGTGATAGATGAGGCACGGTTCAGAAAGAATCTTGAGTTGATACGTAATGTAGCCGACAGCTCGGGTGCCGAAATTATCCTGGCTTTCAAAGGATTTGCCATGTGGGGAGTTTTTCCAATTGTCAGGGAATACGTTACAGGCGCGGCTGCTAGTTCAGTCGATGAGGCGCGTCTTTGTTTCGAAGAGATTGGCTCTCCTGCCCATACTTATTCTCCTGTTTTTAAACCAGATGATTTTCAATCAATAGTCAACTACAGCTCTCACATAACTTTTAATTCATTAAACCAATACAAAAAATATTCGGTAGAATTAAGGAAAAATCCGAAAAGAATTTCTGCAGGAATCAGGATAAATCCTGAATTCTCTGAAATCGGTCATGGGTTATATAATCCGTGTTCCCCTGGTTCCAGATTAGGAGTTACTTCTGAAGATCTGAAAGGTAGTTTGCCTGAAGGAATAGAGGGACTTCATTTTCATGTTCTTTTTGAATCCGATTCTTATGCACTTGAAAAAGTCCTTCAGGTTGTCGAGAATAAATTCGGTAAGTTCTTTCCTCAGTTGAAGTGGATCAATATGGGCGGGGGACACCTGATGACAAGGAAAGATTATAATACAGGTCACCTGATAAGACTTCTGAAGGAATTCAGAGAGAGGACCGGCCTTCATATTATTCTGGAACCAGGCAGCGCATTCGCCTGGGAAACAGGAGAATTGGTTGCTACTGTTGAAGATATTGTTGAAAATCAAGGCATTAAAACAGCAATACTGGATGTGTCCTTTACAGCTCATATGCCCGATTGCCTTGAGATGCCTTACAAGCCAAAAATTTTGAATGCAACTGACCCTGTACCTGGAAAACAGCTATACAGGTTAGGAGGTAATTCATGTTTGTCCGGTGATGTAATGGGCGACTGGACATTCGAAAAGGAACCGGTACCAGGCGACAGAATTGTCTTTCTTGATATGATTCATTATACAATGGTGAAAACTACCACATTCAATGGCGTTCATCACCCTTCCATTGGTATCTGGACCCTCGATAATAAATTCAGGCTGATCAGGGAATTTGGTTACGCAGATTATAAAAACAGGTTATCGTGATGTGTAAATGTCATGCGGTCATGAGGTCATGCAGTCTTGCAGTCAGTAACCTACAGCCTACAGCCTACAGCCTACAGCCTTATTTTTTCCTGTTAATTGTTATATCCGTTACGAACATTTTATCTGTAACTATAACGGCTTTTACAATTTTTTCAGCTACCTCAGCCGGATCCATAAAGGTGCTTATGTCGCGGCTTTGTCCGGGGATCTTCCAGAAATCTGTTTTCATGCCTCCCGGATAAACAGCAATGATATTACGTCTTTTGCCTTTCAGTTCAGTCCTCAAAGCTTCCGTATAGCCTCTTGCTCCCCATTTTGCAGCACAATAGATTGTCTCTTCCGATCTTCCATACAGGGCTGAGGTCGACATAATATTGACAATTGTCAGTTCTTCTTCTTCAGGAGTAATTTTCAGTATCGCCGAAGTCAGCAGTATCATACCTTTAATATTTGCTTCAAATACTCTGTCGATCATTGCTGAATCTGATGCATGAGCAGGTGCAAACTGTCCAACACCGGCATTGTTAATAAGATATTCTGCAGTGAGTCTGTTTTCCTTTATATATGATACCACTTTTCTAACATCATTCTCATTACCGATATTGCACATCATAGTTACTGCATTTCCCGGTGACGATGATTTATTAAGCCTTGTAGCTGCACGCTCAAGTTTTTCACTGTTTCGGCCAAGTATAAGAACATTCTTGCCCTGCTTCTGAAGCAGGTCTGCAATCTCGAGTCCCAGTCCGCCGGAACCACCGCTAATAACAGAGATCTTCTTCATATCTGATTTTTTTCAAATATATCCATATTTGCTTAATAGATATCTCTATTTCAGGATTTGAAATAACAGTATCAGGATAATTCATTTTTGTTCCTGATGAAAATTTGTAAGTATATCTGCTTTTTATACTTTTGCGACTCAAATTCTGAATATGCTGAAGAGGCTTGTTAGAACGCGGGCACATCTTGCTCTTCTTGGGGCAAATATTATTTATGGGCTTAATTATTCTATAGCCAAGGCGGTTATGCCAGATCATATTAAACCGTTTGCTCTGGTTTCGGTCAGAAGTTTCCTAGGTACAGGTCTGTTTTGGATAGCCAGTCTTTTCCTGCCAAAAGATCCGGTCAATAGAAAAGATCTCCTGCTTCTGTTTCTGTTTTCGTTTTTCGGAGTAGTTATCAACCAGACGCTCTTTCTTGTAGGACTCGATATGACCTCACCGATCAATGCATCCATTATACTTTCTACAAATCCGATATTTGCCTTTGTATTTGCTGCAATTATCCTTAATGAGAAGATAACATTCGTGAAAGGCAGTGGTCTGGCTATAGGATTGTCAGGTGTAATGTTACTGATACTTCAGAATGGCACTCCTGACATGGCAAGTTCCACCTTTTTAGGAGATGTTTATACTCTTATAAATACTATAAGCTGGGCATTTTATACTGTTATTATTAAGAGGATGCTCGAAAAGTATCATCCCGTGACGGTAATGAAATGGACTTTCTTTTTCGGGATGTTCACCAATATTCCTGTTGGTTACAGTCAGTGGAGCACAACAGACTGGTCAGTTATTCCGTTGACAGCATGGCTAGAAATAGGGTTTGTTGTTGTTTTTGCAACTTTCCTAGGATATCTTCTTATCCTCTTTGGCTTAAGAAGACTCAGCCCTACAATTGTAAGTACTTACACTTACATCCAGCCTGTAATTGCTGCCTACCTGGCAACAATTATGGGACAGGATCATATCAATATTGTTATGATTATATCAACTTTACTGATTTTTGCAGGTGTTTTTGTTGTCAGCAGGCAAAAGAAGGAAGATATTACCGGTCAATTACTCCCGACCCGATAACTTCCTCTCCCTGGTACCATGCAGCAAATTGACCGGGAGCTATACCCCTCTGCAGTTTATCAAATATGACAAACATTCCTTTTTTATTTTTGTACAGCAATGCTTTCTGCAATTGCTGGCGGTACCTGATCCTGACCAGGTAAGGACGACTTTCTTCATCAGACATCATCAAGTCGGGTCGTATCCAGTGTATCTCGTCTGCTTTTATGAACAATCCTTTTCTGTTGAGGCCCGGATGTGAATGACCTTCACCAACATATACAATATTATTCTTTACATCGGTGGCTATGACAAACAGTGGTTCCTTATGACCACCAACATTCATTCCTTTTCTCTGACCTATGGTAAAAAAATGTGCCCCATTATGCATTCCAACTATTTCTCCTTGATGAGGGTCATGCTTAAATGGTGTTGTCATATACTCCAGTTCTGCCTCAGAGATTGCTTCATCCATTTGACCCTCCCGCATGTCAGGATATATTGATTTGTCTTTTATCTCAATTATTTCCCCCTTTTTTGGCTTAAGCTTCTGCTGGAGGAAGGTCGGTAAATGCACTTTTCCGACAAAACAAATTCCCTGGGAGTCTTTACGTTGCGCCGTTGCCAGGCCCAGCTTATCTGCAATATCACGAACTTCAGGTTTTGTCAGGTCTCCGACAGGGAACAGAGCGGTTGCAAGCTGTTCCTGATCTAACTGGCATAGAAAGTAACTCTGGTCTTTATTCAGATCTTTCCCGGCAAGGAGTCTGTAAACAGGTTTATTATTGATGCTTATAATTTCTTTTCTGCAGTAGTGACCGGTAGAAACAAAATCACCTCCGAGTTTCCTGGCTTCATCAGCAAAGGAATCAAATTTTATCTCCCTGTTGCACAATACATCGGGATTGGGTGTGCGCCCCTTATCATACTCTGAAAACATATAGTCAACCACCCTTTGCCTGTATGGTTCACTCAGATCAACCTTGAAGAAAGGTATCTTAAGTTTTTTTGCCACCATCTCTGCAAACATAAGGTCATCTTCCCAGTGACAGTCGCTTTGAAGCAAACCGGTAGTGTCGTGCCAGTTCCTCATGAACAATCCGGTAACATCATATCCCTGTTCTTTCAAAAGCCATGCTGCCACACTGGAATCAACACCGCCTGATAATCCTATGACTACTTTTTTCTTCACGGCGCAAAGTTATATAAAAAGAGGTAACTTTAAGCCACCATGGGAAAAGGCACACTGACTATATACAGCGCTTCGGCAGGATCAGGGAAGACATATAAGCTGACAGGCATATATCTGGCTAACCTGTTTAAATCGCGATACAGCTACAGGAGAATACTTGCTGTTACTTTTACGAATAAGGCCACTGCCGAAATGAAGTCGAGAATACTTGAAAACCTCCACAGGCTCGCAAAAGGAGAGCCCTCAGATTATCTGGAAGGTCTGAAGAAAACGACAGGCAGGGAAGAGTCATGGCTCCGGCAGGAAGCCGGTGAGATACTTAACAGCATTCTTCACGATTTTTCCAGGTTTTCAGTATCCACAATTGATAGCTTTTTCCAAAAAGTACTACGCTCTTTTGCACGTGAAGCCGGACTCCATTCAGGTTTCAATATTGAGATTGACCATACAGTAATCCTTTCTGAGGCAATTGATGAGATGATATCATCTGCCGCTAAGGATGAGCAGTTGAAAAACTGGCTCATAACATATGCCATTTCCAATATAGATGAAGAAAAAAGCTGGAACCTGAAAGATGGGATCACAAGACTGGCTGAGGAATTGTTTAAGGAGAAATATAAAATACTGTCGGAGGAGGAGAGGTCACTACTGGAAAATAAAAATTTCCTTTTAAGCTATATCGACAGGATCAGAACAATCAGGTCTGACTTTGAATCATCACTTAAGACTTATGGTGATCGAGCCATGAAACTCTTCTCTGATTACGGCCTTTCGGATGAAATGTTTTACCAGAAGGGCAGAGGAATCCCGGGTTTTATAAGGAATCTCACCGCGGGTAAGATCACAAATCCTAACACTTATGTGAGGGAGATCACCGGTGAAAATCCCAAGTGGTCAACTTTTGCGATCGATCCACATTTAGAGTCGGCAATAGACAACGGACTCGAAACGACACTGAAGGGTGCAGTATATTATTTTGATCATGAAATTAGAAGTTACAACACAGCTGTTGCGATCCTTTCAAATATATATGCTCTGGGAATATTGTCGGACGTTTTACATAATGTCCGTGTTCTAGCTAACGTCGGCAACAGTTTTTTGCTTTCTGACGCAGGAGAGGTGCTTCATCTTATAACCAAAACCGATCAGTCACCCTTTATCTATGAAAAAATAGGAACAAAGTTCGAGAATTTCATGATCGATGAGTTCCAGGATACTTCAAGGATACAATGGAACAACTTCAGTTACCTTGTAGATAACAGCATGGCAGAAGGTTTTGATAACCTGGTTGTTGGCGATGTTAAGCAGTCTATTTACCGTTGGAGAAACAGTGACTGGAGGATACTTGGACAGGAGCTGGCAGAAATGATCGACGGTGATCGTTTTTTGTCTGAACCCCTGGCTGTTAACTGGAGAAGCAGATCCAATATTATTGAGTTTAACAATGAACTTTTTACTATTATACCCGGCATAATAGATAATGATCTGAATCAATATTCGTTGCCTGTAAGCTTCAAAAAACTATATTCAGAAGCTAAACAGACTGACCCTGGAAAGAAACCGGGAGGGTATGTAAAAATAAGGTTTATTGAAGACAGTAAGGAAAACAGCTGGAAGGATGTTGTCGCAGCTGAACTGCCTGTAATTATCGAGTCGGTACAGGATAATGGATTTAAGGCATCGGATATTGGTATTATAGTGAGAGACAGCAGAGAAGGGGCTTTTATCCTGAAATCTTTAGTCACCTATGCAAACAACTGTCCTTCTGACAAAAAAGAACATTATAATTACAATTTAGTCTCCAATGATTCACTTCTCCTTTCAAATTCACCGGTTATCTGCTTTATCATTTCCGTTTTGAAAGTCGTAAACGAAAACTGTGACATGATTAGCAGGGCGGCAATGCTGCGTTTTTATCTTCTTTCACGGGGCGATGAGAACTCAGATTCTGTATCACTCATGGTTGATACTATTGAAAGAGTGTCGGCCGATACTTTCCCTGCGGGTTATGAAACTCTTCTTGAAAGTATTGAACAACTTACAGTATTTGAGGCTATTGAACACGTTATAGGTTTTTTCGGACTGGGAAGTTTTCAACATAATGTGGCATACCTGAATACTTTCCAGGATTATGTAATTGGTTTTGCCGGCTCAGGGAATTCTGATATCCCGGCTTTTCTTGAATGGTGGGAGACAACAGGAGTCAGAAAGTCTGTTGTCCTTCCAGCCAACGAGGACGCAATGAGGATACTGACGATCCATAAATCAAAAGGTCTTGAATTCAAAGTGGTTATTGTTCCTTTTATTTCCTGGGATCTGGATCATCCTCCCCATAGCCACCCTTTTCTCTGGATAAAACCAGATGTTGAACCTTTTAATGAGCTGGGGATTGTCCCTGTGAAATATGGAAAAGATATTACGGAAACAATATTTGAAAGTAGTTATAATGAGGAAAAATACTCTGTTTACCTCGATAATATAAACCTCCTTTATGTGGCGCTTACCAGGGCAAAGGATGTAATATTAGGTTTTGCTCCTGATAAACAGGGTAATGATAACACAATTTCGGGTGTACTTAAAAGGGCTTTTCTTGCTGATACTGCAGATTTGGAGAAGAATAATTTTGGACTTATCAGAGGTTTTGACAGGGAGAAAAGGTTTTTAGAAGTTGGTGAGATCCCATTTAACATGGACGAAAATGTTGAAAAGAACGGGCTGCCTGTGCACCGATATACTGTGAACAATAATATGGGATCACTTAAACTGAAGTTGCATGGAGAGAATTATTTCTCAGCTGAACGAAAGGCTGTGAGGGAAAGAATAAATTATGGGAAGCTGATGCATGAGGTATTTGAGGGGATTAACAGGGTTGAAGATATTGTTCCTGCGATAAGAAAGCTTGTTCTTGAGGGAAAACTTCCTGAAAATGAATCGTATGCATTGAACGAAAGAATTACCGGGCTTATTAGTGATCGCGGGGTTGCCGACTGGTTTAAGCCAGATAATGAAGTATTGACCGAGGCCGCCATACTTTTAAAGACGGGAGAGACACGGAGACCCGACAGGGTTATTTTCAGAAACGGCAAAACGGTTGTGGTTGATTTTAAGTTTGGCGAGGAACATGACAGGTATGCCGATCAGGTGAATCAGTACCGCAGGTTGCTTGGCGATATGGGATACGATAATATTATGGCCTATATCTGGTATGTTGACAGGAATAAAATAGTATCTGTTTAATGTCAGTGGAAATAATGGACAATAGAAAATTTATATGGGGACATGACCGCAGATTCAATGCCTATCCGAACTATTTCAGGAACATTTATGTAACGCGGGTACAGAAGGTATCTATTGATGCCGGGTTTACATGTCCGAACCGCGATGGGACAAAGGGAACAGGTGGCTGCACCTATTGTAATAATGATGCATTCAACCCCTCTTACTGTACTCCTGATAAATCTGTTACGGAGCAGATAATGGAGGGAATCAGTTTTCATAAGTGGAGGTACTCTGAGGCTAATTCCTATCTTGCATATTTCCAGGCATACTCGAATACATATAGCGGACTTGACAGGCTTAAAGAGCTTTATAAAGAGGCACTTGATTACCCGGGTATTATCGGACTGATAATCGGCACCAGGCCGGATTGTGTAACCGATGAGATACTTGGTTATCTCAGGGAGCTGTCAGAAAGATGTTACCTGGCTGTTGAATACGGAATAGAATCGTGTTATAATAAAACATTGAAAAGGATAAACAGGGGACATACTTTTGAAGAAGCCATACAGGCTGTTGAGTTGACTTCTTCGCTCGGTATCAATACCGGGGCCCATTTTATTCTGGGCCTGCCAGGTGAATCGCGACAGGAGATGCTTAACCAGGCAGGAATAATATCAAGGCTGCCTTTAAAAACGGTGAAATTTCATCAGCTTCAAATCATTAAGGGCACGGCGATGGAAAAGGAGTTCCGGGAAAACCCAGACGATTTTGAACTTTTCACTTGGGAAGAATACCTCGATTTCATAATCCTGTTCCTGGAAAGACTTAATCCGGCAATAGTTGTTGAACGGTTTACCGGAGAAGCTCCTTTACGTTACCTGACCGGTGCAGGATGGGGAAAAAAACGATCTGACCAGATTGTCTCTCTCATTGAGAAACGGCTTGAAGAGCTCGACACCTGGCAGGGTAGACTATTTAAGTCAAAAGTCAACAGTAAGGAACAAGAAATGAAAAGTTCCCCCTCTTTGCGTAGCAGAGAAGGGGCGGAGGGGGTGAGTTCATGAATTAATAAAAGTAAGCAAATGACATATTTCCTCGAAAGGATAGCAAAATCACTAATTGAAGAATTCGGAAATACACTTAACCGGCATTGCCTGGTTTTTCCAAGCAGAAGAGCGGGATTGTATTTTCTGAAATACCTGGCATCCGAGACCGAAAAGCCAATATGGTCACCATCAATATTGACAATAAATGAGCTGTTCAGGTCATATTCTTCCCTGCAGGTTGCGGGTAATGAGATGCTGCTCTTTGAACTTTATAAAGTGTACAGGAAAGTAAAAAAAGCACATGAGAGTTTCGATGATTTCTATTTTTGGGGAGATATGCTTTTGAATGATTTTGACGATGTGGATAAGTACCTTGCCGATGCATCACTGTTATTCAGAAATGTAAAGGATATCAAGAATATCGACATGGAGTTTGGTGGCCTCACCACGGAGCAGGCAGATATAATAAAAAGGTTCTGGCTGAATTTTGACCATGGTAATATGACCCGCGAAAAAACCGGTTTCATTGATATCTGGTCAATATTGCACACTTTATACGAAGAATTCCGGAAAGCCCTGAGGGAAAAGGGGCTGGCTTACGAGGGGATGATCTTCCGCGATCTGGCAGAGAATGACGGCCAGAACTTTACAGCTGAAAGCAGGTGGAGTCAAATTCATTTTATAGGTTTCAATGCCCTGAATGAATGTGAAAAAAGGGTCATGAGCAGATTCCGTAAAGCCGGTATGGCCCGTTTTTACTGGGACTATGATGAGTCTTATATAGGGGAAGGCAAATTTAATTCGGCAGGTTATTTTATGAACGATAACCTGAAGAAATTTGGTAATGATATGCAGGCTGACTGGAGTTTTAGGACCAATTTATCAGCCGGCGGACCAGTTGTTAAAAGGAGGGTGATCGAGACATCCTCGGATGTTGCCCAGGTAAAGCTAATACCTCAGCTGATAAGCAATCTGGAAGGACTGTCTCCTGACAATGCTCACCATACTGCAGTAGTACTTGCCGATGAAAACCTGCTTATACCCGTTCTTTCGAGTCTGCCTGAAAATATTGGTGATATTAATATTACCATGGGATATCCCCTTAAACAAACCACAGTCTATAACCTGTTAAAACACCTGATGGATATGCAGAAAAATGCTGCCTTGTCTGAAGGCGTTCTGCGTTTCAGTCATAAAGATGTTGCAGGCATTCTGAAGCATGACCTGATAAAGGGTATTCTGAATGAAAAAGAGAAAGAACTAATTAAGGAAATACTAAACAATAACCATCTCTGGGTGCCATCAGATCTATTTTCGGGGTTAGAGAACCTGGGAAAAATTTTTGTAATCCCGGCAACACCGGTCTCGCTTGCAGACTATTTTAAGGATATCCTCTCTGTCGTTGCACTCAGCAACCAGGGAGAAAATGAAATGAGTGAAGACAGGCTGATGCAAAGAAACATACTTAATGAATTCATTTACAGGATAGTTCTTTCATTAAACAGGCTAGAGGCTATTGTCAGAGATCCGGAAGTGGCTTTTACCAATGCTACTTATATTAAGCTACTTGACAGGCTCTTAAGAATGCAGTCCGTACCATTTTCAGGTGAGCCTTTATCCGGCATCCAGATAATGGGAATATTGGAAACAAGAGCCCTTGATTTTAAAAACCTTATCATCCTATCTGTTAATGAGGGTGTACTTCCGGCCATATCCTCAGGAACATCATTCATCCCGTTTAGCCTGCGTGAGGCTTTCGGACTTCCCTCGGTGAATCACCAGGAATCGATCTTTGCCTATCATTTCTACAGGCTACTCCAAAGGGCAGAGAATGTTACTTTTACATATAACTCCAACTCCGAGGGATTACAGAGCGGAGAGATGAGCAGATTCCTGATTCAGATGAACTACAATGATCAGCTTAAACCGGAATTTCTTAACCTAAACTATGAAATAAGGGTCAGCAATTCAGTAAGCGAGGTTTTAGAGAGGACAGAACAACATACTGCCAGTTTGCGGGAACAATTCCTGAGAAACGATAAAAAGAGATTGTTATCTCCGTCTGCAATAAACACGTGGCTTAACTGCAGGATGAAATTCTATTACCGTTATATTAATAAACTGAGGGAACCCGATAAGGTGGCGGCTGAGATAGATCCTGCCATGCTTGGAAACATACTTCACGAATCTATGAAAGTTCTTTACAGAAGTTACAGGGGACAGGTAGTAACAGGTGAAATTTTGAAGACTTTGCTTGCTGACAATAAAATGCTGAGTAGACTGATTAGCCAGGCAATAAGAGATGAGTTCATGAAGGGGGCTGAAGGACCGGTAACAGGAAATGAATTGATAATAAGGGATGTATTGCTCAAATATATTGAGAAAATATTGAAGGTTGATATAGCTCAGCCGGCCTTTACAATCCTTAGTCTTGAGGATAAGTTTTATTTTGTATTCCAGGTTTCACAGGATGACAGGAATTATGATATCTTATCGGGAGGCATTATTGACAGGATTGATATTTTGGGTAATACGACCAGAATAGTCGATTATAAGACCGGTTCAGTTGCTGATTCAATAAACTCCATAGCTGATCTTTTTGCAGACGACAGGAAGAAAGAGTATGATGCCTGGCTTCAGACACTTTTATATTGTGAAGCATATCTGGCAAAAGAGCCTGACGCCATAGTCAGGCCATCGGTTTATAAGATTAAGAAATTGTCAGCAGAAACTCCGGATGATAAATTGAGAATAAAAGCTGGCAGGAAAAACGAATTATCTGTCGATAATTATAAAACAGTTAGAGAAGAATTCCTTTCGGGGCTCAAAGAGACTGTCAGGTTGATCTTCGGCAATGATGAACCTTTTATAATGACCGGGGATACAAGAGGAAAATGTATCTATTGCCCTTACAAAACCCTATGCATGAGGTAAATCGGGATAATATTTAATCCGAATATCATTTTTTTTTATAACTTGGCTTCACATTTGCAAAACATCATAAATGGTTACAGCATATGCCACATATCATATTGAGCTGAAAAATGTCAAATTCGTTGCTGATGATGGCAGAACATGCCCCAGGACCGCAATAGTAACATTTATTGACGAGGATGGTGGGGAAGTTGGAAACGAACTTTTTGGCGCAATTGATATTAACCTTATCTACAGTATGATAAAAGAGGGGCAGTTTCTAAACCTGGATAATTTTTATATCTCTGAATTCTCACTTTCTTCATACAGGCAGCACAATGGTATTGATAAGAAAGAATTAGTCCCTATAAAAGGTTTATCTGCGAAAAATGCATTTTTTGAAGCAAGGATAAGCATTGATTTTACACACTCTTCATTTTCAGATGGAGATGTTAATTTCGAAGGCAGCCATTTTGCAAAAGGTAAAGTACTTTTTAATGGTACCGTTTTTGGAAAGGGGAATGTAATCTTTTCTAACACACTTTTTCGCGACGGGAACATTGAATTTACAGGTTCTGTATTTGGCGACGGCGATTTCCTGTTCAAGAATGCTATAGTATATAATGGTAAAAAAGATTTTCAGGATATGCAGTTCGGAAATGGTGAAGTAAGCTTTGCCAATACCGAGTTTAACAGTGGTGAGCTGCTTTTCATTAATACCCGTTTCAATTCGGGAAGATTTAATTTCAAGGTTGCCAGGATAACCGGAGGGAAAGTCGATTTTCATTACTCTGTTTTTGGTGATTGTGAAATAATGTTTGAAAGAACTGAATTCGGCAACAGCAGGGTAGATTTCAGAACCGTCGATTTTGGAACAGGAAGAATTAATTTTAACCGATCCGTATTTGGAAACGGCGAGGTCAGTTTTGAAGGTGCATCATGTAAAGCGGGTAAAATTCAGTTTAAGAAGTCTGAAATGGGTTCCGGTCCAAAAAATTTCAGTCTTATGGAAATGGATGACACAGATGTAAGTTTTGAAAGAACGGATTTTGGTGCCGGCGATGTTAGTTTTTACGCATCAAGGTTTCATAACATCTCGCTAAAGTCCTGTCATCTTGATCACTACATTGATCTGCGTCTCTCAAAGGCGGCGCTCCTGGATATATCAGATACTATTGTTCGGGATATCGTTGACATTGAACCATATGATTTTCCTGTTGAAATAAAAACATTTGATATGTCCGGAATGAGGCTTATCGGTAAACTTTATATTGACTGGAGACATAATAAATGCAAAGAATCAATTATAGCGCAGGATGGAACAACTTTAAGGCAGAAATCGGAACAGTTCAGAATTCTTAAAGAGAATTTTAACGGCACCGGAAAGTATGATGATGAAGACAAAGCTTATGTAATGTTCAAACGTTATGAAGCAAAGTCGTGGCTGACAGAAAAGAAGGAAAAGGGGGGTATGACCAAATATGCAAGTTATGTACCTCATGCTTTTCAATGGCTCGTTCTTGATAAAATAGGACTCTATGCCACCTCTCCTGGCAGAGTCCTTTTTAGTGTATTTGGTTTCTGGCTCTTTTTTGGTTCAGTCTATTTTGTAATAAATATTGCCGGACTCGGAACGACAATTTCATCTGTAGGCAACCCCGATCATATGTCATCTTTTCTTCAGTCTTTTTATCATAGCGCAATTACTTTCTTCACGATTGGCTATGGAGATGTCTACCCCATGGGTTTAAGCAGGGTTATATCAGGACTGGAAGGTTTTATGGGGGTATTCATGATGTCCTATTTCACAGTTGCTTTTGTGAGAAAAGTCCTGCGGTAAAAATCACTTTTCCATTTCGCGCTGAAGGGCAGCCATTTTTATTGCTGTTACAGCTGCCTCGTCGCCTTTATTGCCGTGTTTGCCACCAGCTCTTTCCAAAGCCTGTTGCTGGTTGAGTGTCGTGAGGACACCAAAAATAAAAGGAATATTATATTCAAGATTTAGCGTGGTTATCCCCTGGGTTACACTCTGACAGATATAAGTAAAATGCGGGGTTTCCCCCTGGATAACACATCCGAGACAGATCACAGCATCCAGATCGTCATATTCCGCAAGAAACTGGGCGCCCAGCGTAAGCTCAAAGCTTCCAGGAACATGTTTAACCACTATACTTTTATCAGTAGCTCCATGCTTTTTAAGAGTAGTTACTGCACCTTTCATGAGGGCCCAGGTTACTTCACTGTTCCAGTCGGAAACTACCACTCCAAAACGCATCTCGCGCGCATCGGGTACAGTTTCCGGATCATAGTCTGATAAATTGATTGTACTCATATTTATTACTGTAAAAATAAAAAACGCATCAGGCTGAGAATGAAAAGAGCCGGATGCGCAAGATTATTTGTGCAAAGTTTCTGAAGCTATTTAATAAGCATTTTAACCCTTGCAATATATTTGTCCATTGTCATGCCTTCGGTACTCTCAGGGTACTCATTCTCAATTCTTTGGTACAATTTTAAAGCATCAGGATATTTGCTTGATAATTCATATAACTCAGCGGCTTTCATAAGGAAAATAGGTGTATTAAATGAATTATTTGCATAATCGGCTGCTTCGAGATACTTCGAAATCCCCTTTTCGGTGTTTCCCAATTCCACATATGCATCGCCGATTGCGCCAATGGCCAGGGATCCTATTACTTTATCCTTTTTTGTATATTTATTCAGATAATCAATTGCTTCCTGGTAATTGCCAAGATGAAGATAACATATTCCTGCGCTATAGCGCGCAAGGTTTCCGGTGTTTGTGAACTTATAGTTTTTGGCTATGTCGAGGAAACCAAGATAGTTGCCATCACCATTCAGAGCAAGTTTTAAAGAATCTATTTCAAGATATCTCTCTGCCTGGTAAATCTGCGATTGCGCCTCGTCATTTCTTTTACTGAGATAGAGTTTACCAAGCCATACCAACCCTACCAATACCACAAGAACTCCTAAAACAATCAGTAGTGGCTTATAATTTTCTTCCAGAAATTGTTCTGTTTTGGTAAGTGTTTCCTCAACACTTGAAATAGTCTGTGGATTTACATCCTTTTTCTTTTTAGCCATACCGGTCTTTACTGTTTAACTTCAAAAAATTACCACCGCAAAAGTAATTTTTTTCAGGTAATTTTAAAACATTTAGTATAATGATTATATTAACCTTACTTAAATAAATATTATGTTTCAGATATACAGTGCTTTAAATATCGAAATAAGTACACTCTTTCTCTGTAGTGCATTGTTTTTCAGCTTATTTTAACTTGTTATAATTAGATTTCCCATTCCGTGCTGATAAATCGGGACTTCATTAGGTATAACAGTAAGTGGTATCTCTCTCAAGCTCGTTGTATTAATTCGAAGGAGATCCCTCATCCCGTGCTTTAGTGCGGGATCTCCTGCTATCATACTTAGAGTTAACTTTAATAAGAGTCTAATATCCCAGATACTTCATATCTTTTCATAACTTTGAGAGTTAAATATCATCATTTTTTGACTTTAGACTATAGACTTTTTACTTTGTATTCTATGTATCTGAAAAACCTTGGCCTGACCAACTTTAAGAATTATGAGCTTAATGAAATTGAGTTTTCACCAAGGATAAACTGTTTTACAGGCAATAACGGCGTTGGGAAAACAAATATTCTGGATGCCATCCACTATCTTTCTCTTACAAAGAGTTTCTTCAATAATATCGATAGTATTGGTATCAGGCATGGTGAGGACTATTTTATTGTCCAGGGAACCTTCGTGAGGGATGGAGAAGATGATCATATTTATTGCGCTTTCCAGAGGCAAAAACAGAAACAACTCAAGAGGAACGGCAAGGAATACCAGAAGCTTTCTGACCATGTGGGGAGATACCCGGTGGTAATGATATCACCGGCCGACAGTGGTTTAATAACGGAAGGAAGTGAAGACAGGCGAAGGTTCCTGAATAAAATAATAAGCCAGTATAATGCAGAATACCTCGATTCCGCATTGAGATACAGTAAAGCACTTCAGCAGCGAAACCGGCAACTGAAGGATTTCAGGACATCGGGAAGTTTTGATGGTGATGTTCTTTCAATATGGGATGCGCAGCTTGCAAAGTATGGAAATTATGTATTTAATGAACGACAGGTTCTTGTCAATGAGCTTATTCCTGTTTTTCAGGAATATTATTCTCTTATATCGTCGGGAAAAGAAAAAGTGAAACTTGCCTACCGTTCACATCTTTCAGATGGGAATTTTATGGAAGC